>Ga0180222_1000331_pt1 | contig 73099 bp, 70 predicted proteins | sample eDN5th37CKraftOP_FD_151336 | JGI IMG/M metagenome (GOLD analysis project Ga0180222, IMG submission 151336) | Enriched Organic Plus compost microbial communities from Emeryville, California, USA - eDNA 5th pass 37_C Kraft OP (version 2) (version 2) ... | reverse complement strand
CTGGACCTCGTCCGCCGACATGCGCTCGCAGGTGCGGCTGCGCTTTGCCACCAAGGAGGAGGCGATCGCCTATTGCGAGCGCGAGGGCATCGCCTATCAGGTGATCGAGCCGAAGCAGCCGGCGCGCCTCAACATCGCCTACGCCGACAATTTCGCGTTCAAGCGCCGCGACGCCTGGACCCACTGACGCCCCCAGACGGAGAGGCTCCGATCGTCTCGGAGCGCTTCCTCTGTATCGTCACCTGTTGGTTTGTCGTCGTGATGGCGGGCGTCGTTCCGGCCATTCTTGCTGACCGGAGCCGCTTCAGGCGATGCGCTTCTGCGGCACCGCCGCCGGTTCGTGCAGCCGTGAGCCCTGATGGGCGGCGCGCTGGCGCAGCAGCGAGATGAACCGTTCCTCCGCCATCGGCTGACCGAGCAGGAAGCCCTGGCCGTAATCGCATCCCATGCTCACCAGCGCCATGGCGTCGGCCGCCTTCTCGATGCCGACCGCGACGGCGACGCTGCCGAAATTGTGCGCGAGGTCGATCACGGTCTTGCACAGCGGCGCCTTGACCTTGTCGGTGCCGCAGTCGGTGACATGGTTGCGGTCGAGCTTGAGCTCGGCGAAGGGCAGGGCCTTGAGCCGCGAGAACGACGACAGGCCGCGACCGAACTCATCCACCGCGAGCTTGACGTTGAGCGTCGCGAGGCTGCGACCGAGCTCGGTGGCGAGCGGCAGCTCCGCCAGCACCTGCTCTTCGGGCAGGTCGATGACGAGGCCCGCCCATTTGGCGGAGCCGGCATGCTCGCTGCGCACCAGTTGCTCGACCGGCAGCTTCGCCAGCACCGGCAGCGGCACGTTGACGGTGATCGGCAGTTGCAAGCCGAGATCGGAGAAGCTGCGGCCGGCCCTCAGCGCGCTGATGACGGCAAGCTCGGACAGCTTCAGGCTCGCGCTTTCGCTGGCGCCGGGCAGGAATACGCCTGGCGCCAGCATGCCCTGTTCGGGATGGCGGATGCGCGCATAGGCTTCGGCGCCGGCGAGCTGCTTCTTGCGCAGCTCGATCTTCGGCTGATACCAGAACTCGATCCAATTATTGGCGAGCGCCTCGTCGAGGTCGAGCCTCGCGGCGTTCTCGGCGATGGTGCCGAGCCGCAGCTCGCGGATGACGCGGACGATCGCCTCGGTCTCGAACGGCTTCTTCAGCACCGGCAGCATCTTCAGACGGTGCTGGATGCCGATGCTCTTGACGTGTTCGAGCACCGCGGCCCCGCGTGCGCTCATCAACTGCACCGAGCCGGAGAAGCCATGCTTGCCGAGCGCGACCACGCATTCGATCGCCTCGGAGGATTCGAGCGAGATGTTGAGGAATACCAGGTCGGGCGTCTGCCGCGCCAGCGCCGCGCGCAGCGTCTGGCCGTCGGCGAATTCCTCGGTGTCGATGCCCGAGCCGTGCAGCACCAGCGACAAGAAGTGCCGCATGCTGCTCTCGTCATCGAGCACGTAGCACAGCGGTGCCTTGCCGACGCGGGGCGCCGCAGATGGGATGCCGCCAACCGCAGCCGGCTGGTCCGGCACGGCACCAAGTGGAGCAGAAAGTTGTTCGCCAGGGTGACCGGCAAGTCGATCAGTCATGATCCGGCAATCGTCACGAACGGAAGTAAAGAATGGCTCGCCAAACTCTATCCATCCGACAAACTCCTTAATCGACCGTTGCGGCGTGTCCCCGCATCGCGGTCCCGGCGTCGCCGCGACGATAGACAACTCCCTTCTCGAAGGTACGCGCGGACGCTGGCGACCCCGCCTGGATTCGAACCAGGGACCCTCAGCTTAGAAGGCTGATGCTCTATCCGGCTGAGCTACGGGGCCGCAGACGGTCCGAGATGTAGCTGCCTGGCGCGGTGCTGAACAGTCGCGGCGGCGAGCAAACGGCACTTTCCGAACGAGGGCTCGGGTGTAGAGTAGGATTATCACTGTAAATCAATATCTTGTATGAAATAGTTAAGACATTAAAGTTCAATGTGAGTATTTTTGTAGAAGTAGCTATTTTTCTGGTTTTTGTTCCTCACCCATACTGTTCACGCGGTTTTTTGCCAACCGGCCCGGCTTCCGCGGCCAGGGCGATGGCATTATGGTCCGGCGCGACCGAGGGGCCTTTCGATTCCGTTATGGCGACCGCAAGCACTGGACGCTCGATCTGGCCTTCCCGGGGCTTGGCGGTGGCGCTCGACTATGCGCAGGCATCGCATGCGCGTGCGCTCGCGCTGCTGACGGCGCTCGCCTTGCTCGCCTTCCTGCCGGGCTTCTTCCAGATCCCGCCGATCGATCGTGACGAGGCGCGCTTCGCCCAGGCCACCAAGCAGATGGTCGAAGAGGGCGACTATATCGACATCCGCTTCCAGAACGAGGTCCGCTACAAGAAGCCGATCGGCATCTACTGGATGCAGGCGGCGATGGTGAAGACCGCGACGCGGATCGCCGGCCACGAGGTGCTGTCGGTGATCTGGCTGTACCGGCTGCCCTCCTTGATCGGCGCGATCGGAGCGGTGCTGCTGACCTATTGGGCCGCGCTCGCCTTCGTCACCCGCCGTGCCGCGGTCCTGGCCGCGGCGATGATGGCGGGCTGCGTGCTGCTCGGGGTCGAGGCGCGGCTCGCCAAGACCGACGCCATGCTGCTGCTCACCGCAGTGGCGGCGATGGGCGCCATGGCGCGTATCTATCTTGCCTGGCGGCGCGATCCCGATGCGCCGGCCGGCTGGACGGTGCCGGCGGTCTTCTGGACCGCGATGGCCGGCGGCGTGCTGCTCAAGGGCCCGCTGATCCTGATGTTCGCCGGCCTCACCGCGCTGACGCTCGCGCTGCTCGATCGCTCGCTGCGCTGGCTGCGGGGGCTGCGGCCGCTCACCGGCATTCTGTGGATGGTGCTGCTGACGCTGCCCTGGTTCATCGCCATCGTGGCGCGCGCCGGCGGCACCTTCTTCGCGGAATCGGTCGGGCAGGACATGCTCGCCAAGGTGACGAGCGGGCAGGAGGCGCATGGCGCGCCGCCCGGCTTCTACCTGCTGCTGTTCTTCGTGACGTTCTGGCCCGGCGCGGTGCTCGCCGGCATGGCGGCGCCGGCGGCGTGGCGCGCGCGCCGCCAGCCGCATACGCAATTCCTGCTGGCCTGGCTGGTGCCATCGTGGATCGTGTTCGAGCTGGTGGTGACCAAGCTGCCGCATTATGTGCTGCCGCTCTATCCGGCGGCCGCCATCCTGATCGCGGGTGTGCTCGATGCCGGCCTGCTGTCGCAGGCGCGCTGGTTCATCCGCGGCACCGTCGGCTGGTTTCTGTTTCCGGCGGTGGTCTGCCTGATCGCGGTGATCGGCGTCATCGTCCTCGAGCGCGAGCCCGGTTTCCTGGCCTGGCCGTTCGCGGCGGCCGCCGCCATTTTCGGGCTGTTCGCGTGGTGGCTCTATGAGGCGGACGGGCCGGAGCGGGCGCTGTTGCGGGCGCTCGCGGCCTCGGTGCTGGTCGCGATCGCGGTCTATGGCACGGCCGTGCCGTCAATGACCGCGCTGTTCCCGAGCGGAGCGGTGGCGCAGGCGCTGCGCGACAGCAACTGCGCGACCCGCGAGGTGGCGTCCGCCGGCTACCAGGAGCCGAGCCTGGTGTTCCTCGTCGGCACCGGGCTGCGCTTCACCGATGCGGCGGGCGCCGCGGACTTCCTGCGCGGCGGCGGCTGCCGGTTCGCGCTGGTCGAGAGCCGCGGCGAGCGCAGCTTCGCGCAGCGCGCCGACGCGATCGGGCTGCGCTATTCTCCGGGCCCGCGTATCGAGGGTTACAACATCAGCATCGGCCGGCCGGTGACGATCGCGATCTACCAGTCGGACGCCGATTGATGACGGCCATGGATCACCCCAAGCCTCAGGCGAAGACCGGCCGCGCGCTTGCGGCTGCCCGCGTCAGGGGATGGCTCGCGCGCCTGGCGCGGCCGCCGCGGCCGGCGCTGCAGCGGCTGCGGCGCTGGGAGGCGCGCCATCTCGTGAGCGGCGCGGTCGTCGCGGCGGCTATTCTGGTGCTGCTGACAGTGCTGTTCGACGCCGCCGCCATCGTCGGCGCGCGCACGCTCGCGCCGGGCCTGCAGCGCTTCTTCGACGTCATCACCGATTACGGCAAGTCTGGCTGGTTCCTGTGGCCGCTCGGCCTGTTCCTGGCGCTGGCGGCGGCCTGCGCCGGCACGCTGTCGCAGCGCTTGGGGCTGATCGTCGCCAGCCTCGCCACCCGCGCCCTGTTCCTGTTCGCGGCGATCGCGCTGCCCGGCCTGTTCGTCAATCTGGTGAAGGGCGTGATCGGCCGCGCCCGGCCGTTCGTCGGCGGCGCCGCCGATCCGTATCTGTTCAATCCGTTCACCTGGGGCGTGCCGGCCTATGCCAGCTTTCCCTCCGGCCATGCCACCACTGCCGCCAGCGTCGCGGTGGCCTTTGCCGCGCTGTGGCCGCGGCTGTCGCCGCTCCTGTGGTTCTATGCGCTGATGATCTGCGTCAGCCGCATCGTCGTCACCGCGCATCATCCGAGCGACGTGCTCGGCGGCGCGCTGGTCGGCGCGCTCGGGGCCTTGCTGGTGCGGCATTATTTCGCCGCGCGCTCGCTCGGCTTCGCGATCGATACCGACGGCCGCATCCATCCCGTGCCCGGACCGTCGTGGCGCCGCCTCCGCAGCGCGATCAAAAGAGTTGCCGCTTCCGGTCCCGCACAATAGAAGCCAGCGGAAACGGGGCAGGCGACCATGGCGGAGGACACCACGGCAGCGCGGCGACCGGCAGTGTCCGTGGTCGTGCCGGTGCGCAACGAGGCCGGCAATATCGCGCCGCTGGTGGCCGAGATCGCCGCCGTGCTCGAGGGCCGCTGGCCGTTCGAGATCGTCTATGTCAATGACGGCTCGACGGATGCGACCGGCGCGGTGCTGGCGGACCTGAAGAAGCAGCATCCGTGGCTGCGCCAGATCCGCCACGCGCGCTCCTGCGGCCAGTCCTGCGCGGTGCGCACCGGCGCGGCCGCGGCGCGCGCGCCGATCGTCGTCACCATCGACGGCGACGGCCAGAACGACCCGCTGTTCATCCCGCCGCTGATCCGCGCGCTGGAAGAGGGCGCGCCGCGCATTGGGCTTGTCGCCGGCCAGCGTGTCGGCCGCAAGGCGAGCGGCTTCAAGAAGTTCCAGTCCCGCGTCGCCAATGCGGTGCGCGGCGCGGTGCTGCGCGACGGCACGCGCGACACCGGCTGCGGGCTGAAGGCCATTCCGCGCGATCTCCTGCTGAGCCTGCCCTATTTCGACGGACTGCACCGCTTCCTGCCGGCGCTGGTGCGGCGCGAGGGCTTCGAGATCGGCTATGTCGACGTGGTCGACCGCCCGCGCGGGAGCGGCGTGTCGAACTACGGTTTCTTCGACCGCCTGTGGGTCGGGATTCTCGATCTCATGGGCGTGTGGTGGCTGATCCGGCGCCGGAAACGGATTCCCGAGATTTCGGAGGACTGAGATGCTGGTCGACCTCTCGCGTGCGGCGGGTGCCTATCTGCACGACATCTTCGTCGGCAATTTCGACCTCGGCATCCTGGTCGGCTATGTCGCGCAGGCGCTGTTCGCGATGCGCTTCGTGGTGCAGTGGATCGCCTCCGAGCGCGCCGGGCGCAGCGTGGTCCCGACCTCGTTCTGGGTGTTCTCGATCGGCGGCGGGCTGATGCTGCTTGGCTATGCCATCTACCGCAAGGACCCGGTGTTCATCATCGGCCAGGCCTTCGGCGTGTTCGTCTATCTGCGCAACCTGCAATTCGTCATCCGCGGCAAGGGCGGCGGCGCCGCGGCGTGACCGCGGTCATCTCGCGGCGGCGAGCGCGGCGAAGCCGGTCTCGAGATCGGCGATGAGGTCGCCGACATCCTCGAGCCCGATATGGAAGCGCAGCGTCGGCCCGCCCGGCGCCCAGCGCGTCGCGGTGCGGTATTCGGCGCAGTCGAACGAGATCACCAGGCTCTCGAAGCCGCCCCACGAATAGCCCATGCCGAACAGCGTCAGCGTGTCCATGAAGGCGAACACCGCGCGCTCGGGCACCGGCTTGAGCACCACGCTGAACAGGCCGCTGGCGCCGGTGAAGTCGCGCTTCCAGATCGCATGGCCGGGATCGCTCTCCAGCGCCGGATGCATCACCCGCAGCACCTCCGGCCGCTGCGCGAGCCAGCGCGCGACCTCCAATGCGGATTTTTGATGCTGGGCGAGCCGCACGCCGAGCGTGCGGAAGCCACGCAGCGCCATATTGACGTCGTCCGGTCCGGCGCACAGGCCCATATTGCCGGCGGTATCCCTGAGCTTCGGCCAGGCCGCGGCATTAGCCGACACGGTGCCGAACATGATGTCGGAATGGCCGCCGAGATATTTGGTGCCGGCCTGGATCGACAGGTCGACGCCCTTGTCGAGCGCGTTGAAATAGAGCGGCGTCGCCCAGGTATTGTCCATCAGCACCAGCGCGCCGTGCTGGTGCGCGGCCGCGGCGATCGCCGGGATGTCCTGCATCTCGAAGCTCTGTGAGCCGGGCGCCTCGGTGAACACCGCGCGGGTGTTCGGTTTGAACAGAGCGGCGATGCCGCCGCCGATCAGCGGATCGTAATAGGTGGTCTCGACGCCGAGCCGCTTGAGCACGGTGTCGCAGAAGATGCGGGTCGGCCGGTAGGCCGTGTCGGTGACCAGCAGGTGGTCGCCAGCCGACAGCGCGGCGAGGAGGGCGGTCGAGATCGCCGCAAGCCCGGACGGCAGCAGCGACACTCCGGCGCAGGCCGGGCCTTCGAGCGCGGCGACCGCCTGTTCCAGCGCCTCTGTGGTCGGCGTGCCGCGGCGGCCATAGACATAGCGCGCGCGATGCGCGACCTGGTCGGCCGCGGTCGGATAGAGCACCGTCGAGGCGTGATAGACCGGCGGATTGACGAAGCCGAAATGCGACTGCGGGTCGCGGCCCGCGGTCACGAGGCGTGTCGCGGGCTTGAGAGGACGGTCGCTTTTCTTGTGGCTCATCGCGCGGTTGCCTCGCTGTCTGGAACGGCGCTGATATACCGCCGGATCGGCCGATGCCGTCAACCCCTCCACCGCGCCGTCCACCTTGCCCTTGACCTCGCGGAGGGTTCGTTCTGAGATGCGCGCCACCTTGGCATTCAATGGATGCTCTCATGCAACGCGCTGTTTTCCTCCTTGTGGCTGCGCTGGCGATGACCGCGCAGGCTGCTGTCGCGCAGACCCTCAAGACGGTGAAGGAGCGGGGCACGCTGATCTGCGGAGTGAGTCAAGGCCTGCCCGGCTTCTCCAATCCCGACGACAAGGGCAACTGGACCGGCCTCGACGTCGATCTGTGCCGCGCCATCGCTGCGGCGATCTTCAACGATCCGAGCAAGGTGAAGTTCACCGGCCTGTCGGCCAAGGACCGCTTCACCGCGCTGCAGTCCGGCGAGATCGACGTGCTGTCGCGCAACTCGACCTGGACGCTGTCGCGTGATTCCTCGCTCGGGCTCAACTTCGCGGGAGTCAACTATTACGACGGTCAGGGCTTCATGGTGCGCAAGGCGCTGAAGGTGAACTCGGCGCTGGAGCTCAACGGCGCCTCGGTCTGCACCCAGACCGGCACCACCACCGAGCTCAACCTCGCCGACTATTTCCGCGCCCATAAGATGAAATACGAGGTGACGGCATTCGCCACCGCGGACGAGACGGTGAAGGCCTATGACAGCGGCCGCTGCGACGTCTTCACCACCGACGTGTCGCAGCTCTACGCCGAGAAGCTCAAGCTCGCCAACCAGAACGACCATGTCATCCTGCCGGAGATCATCTCCAAGGAGCCGCTCGGCCCGGTGGTGCGCCACGGCGACGACCAGTGGCTCGATATCGTCAAGTGGACGCTCTTTGCGATGATCAATGCCGAGGAGCTCGGCATCAGCCAGAAGACGCTCGACGAGGCGATGAAATCGGAGAAGCCGGATGTGCGGCGCTTCGTCGGCACCGAGGGCAATTACGGCGAACAGCTCGGCCTGACCAAGGACTGGGCGGTGCGCATCGTCCGCCACGTCGGCAATTACGGCGAGAGCTTCGACCGCAATGTCGGCGCCGGCTCGCGGCTCGGCATTGCCCGCGGCCTCAACAATCTGTGGAACAACGGCGGCATTCAGTACGCTCCGCCGATCCGCTGACGCCTGCGCCGCGGGCGCGAGAAGGGGACGATGAGCGCGCAACCGCATCCGCTCGCGGCGCCCCCGCGCGTCGCGCTCTGGCATAATCCGAAGCTGCGCAGCCTCGTCTATCAGCTTGCGGCGCTGGCCCTGATCCTGTGGGTCGGCGTCGAATTCGCGCTCAATGCCAAGGCCAATCTCGAAGCGCAGAAGATCGCGACCGGCTTCGGTTTTCTAGAGAACACCGCCGGCTTCGGCGTCAACCAGTCGCTGATCGACTATCGCGAGGCCGACAGCTACGGCCGGGTGTTCCTGGTCGGCCTGCTCAACACGCTGCTGGTCGCCGCGCTCGGCATCGTGTTCGCGACCGTGATCGGCTTTGCGGTCGGCATCGCGCGGCTGTCGTCGAACTTCATGGTGTCGCGGCTTGCCGGCGCCTATGTCGAGGTGATCCGCAACCAGCCGCTCCTGTTCCAGATCCTGTTCTGGTATCTCGCGGTGCTCGGCGCGTTGCCCGGCCCACGTCAGAGCATCGGGCTCGGCCTGCAGCCGGCGGTGCAGGGGCTCGCCGATCTGTTCGCGTCGCTGCAGCGTTTCGGCGTGCCGGCGGTGGTGGCGGACGTGACCCGGCTCGGCGCCGACTGGATCGGGCCGCCGTCGATCTATCTCAACAACCGCGGCATGGTGCTGCCCGAGCCGGTGGTGCATGCCGGCAGTGGTCTCGTGCTGGCGGCCGCGCTCGCCGGCCTTGCTGTCCTGATCGCGGTGCGCTTCTGGGCGAAGCGCCGGCAGGCGGCGACCGGCCAGCAGTTTCCGCTGCTCGCGGCCGGCCTCCTGCTGGTGATCGGCCTACCGCTCGTTGTGTTCCTTGCGCTCGGCGCGCCGCTCGGCTTCGAGCGGCCGGTGCTGCGTGGCTTCAATTTCGCCTCGGGCATCCGCGTCATTCCCGAGCTGGTCGCGCTCCTGATCGCGCTGTCGACCTATACCGCGGCGTTCATCGCCGAGATCGTGCGCGCCGGCATCGCCGCGGTGCCGCGCGGCCAGAGCGAGGCCGCCGCCGCGCTCGGCCTGCGCCGCGGCCGCGCCTTGCGGCTGATCGTGATCCCGCAGGCGATGCGGGTCATCGTGCCGCCGCTGACCAGCCAGTATCTCAACCTGACCAAGAACTCCTCGCTCGCGGTCGGCATCGGCTATCCCGATCTGTTCGCGGTGTTCGCCGGCACCGCGCTCAACCAGACCGGGCAGGCGATCGAGATTCTGGGTATCACGATGGCGGTCTATCTGGTGATCTCGCTGCTCACCAGCGCGGCGATGAATCTCTACAATGCCCGCGTCACGATGCGGGGCCGCTGACGCCATGACGGATGACGCCACCACCGTGTCCGCCACCACCGTGTCCTATGTCCGTCGCGCCATGGCCGAGCCCGAGCCGCCGCCGCGCGCCGCGCGCGGCTTCTACGGCTTTGCGCGCGCGCATCTGTTCGATGGTCCGTTCAACATCGTGCTGACGCTGTCCAGCGCCGCGCTCGCGGTCGCGATCGCGGTGCCGCTGATCAGGTTCCTGATCCTCGATGCGGTATGGGACGGTGCCTCCCGCGTCGATTGCCTCGCCGAGACGGTGGGGCGGCCGGTTGGCGCCTGCTGGCCGTTCATCGCCGCCAAGTTCACGCAGCTGATCTACGGTTTTTATCCGTGGGACCAGCACTGGCGCGTCGATCTCACGTTTGCGCTCGGCCTCGTGCTCCTGGTGCCGCTGTTGATCCCGCGCGCGCCGTTCAAGCTCGCCAATGCGATCCTGTTCTTCGGCGTGTTCCCGGTGGTCGCCTTCGTCCTGCTGGTCGGCGGCCGGTTCGGCCTTGCCCATGTCGAGACGCGCTCGTGGGGTGGCCTGCTGGTGACGCTGGTGGTGGCCGGCACCGGCATCGTGGTGTCGCTGCCGCTCGGCATCCTGCTCGCGCTCGGCCGCCGCTCCGGCCTGCCGATCGTGCGGGCCCTGTGCGTGCTGTTCATCGAGTTCTGGCGCGGCGTGCCGCTCATCACCATCCTGTTCTTCGCCACCTATATGCTGCCGCTGTTCCTGCCCGGCACCTGGACGCTCGACGCGCTGCTGCGGGTGCTGATCGGCACGGCGCTGTTTGCTTCGGCCTATATGGCAGAGGTGGTGCGCGCGGGGTTGCAGGCGATCCCGCGCGGCCAGATCGAAGCTGCCGCCGCGCTCGGGCTCGGCTACTGGCGCATCACCGGGCTAATCGTGCTGCCGCAGGCGCTGCGGCTCGTGATCCCCGGCATCGTCAACACCTTCATCGGCCTGTTCAAGGATACCACCTTGGTGCTGATCGTCGCGATCTTCGATTTCCTCGGCCAGATACGCGCCGCCTTCGCCGATCCGAACTGGGCGACGCCGACGACGCTGTTCACCGGCTTCGCCTTCGCCGGCCTCGTCTATTTTGCGTTCTGCTTCGGCATGTCGCGCTATTCGCTGTTCGTCGAGCGGCGGCTCGCGCAGCGGCGGTGATGGCATGAGCGGCGACGATATCCGCACCACCGATGGCGCGCCGGCGATCGAGATCGTCGGGCTGCACAAATGGTATGGCCGCTTCCACGTGCTGCGCGGCATCGACCTGACGGTGAAGCGCGGCGAGCGCATCGTGATCTGCGGCCCGTCGGGTTCCGGCAAGTCGACCCTGATCCGCTGCATCAACCGCATCGAGCCGCACCAGCGCGGCCGCATCGTGGTCGACGGCATTCCGCTCACCGACGACCTCAAGGCGATCGACGAGGTGCGCCGCGACGTCGGCATGGTGTTCCAGCAGTTCAACCTGTTCCCGCATCTCACCGTGCTGGAGAACTGCACGCTGGCGCCGGTCTGGGTGCGCAAATTGCCGCGCAAGGAGGCGGAGGCCACGGCGCGGCACTATTTGGCGCGCGTGCGCATCGCCGAGCAGGCCGACAAATATCCCGAGCAGCTCTCGAGCGGCCAGCAGCAGCGCGTCGCCATCGCCCGCGCGCTGTGCATGCATCCCAAGATCATGCTGTTCGACGAGCCGACCTCGGCGCTCGATCCTGAGATGGTCAAGGAGGTGCTCGACACCATGGTGCAACTGGCGATGGACGGCATGACCATGCTGTGCGTCACCCACGAGATGGGCTTTGCCCGCCAGGTCGCCGACCGCGTCGTGTTCATGGACGAGGGCCAGATCGTCGAGGCCAACACGCCGCAGGAATTCTTCGAGCACCCGCAGCACGAGCGCACGAAGCTGTTCCTCAGCCAGATCCTGCGGTGACGCCGCGCATGCAGCGCACGCAACCGGTCACAATGCTCCGATCGGAATCTTCAGATAGGAGCGGCCGTTCGCCTCCGGATCGGGCAGGCGGCCGCCGCGCAGATTGACCTGCAGCGCATGCAGGATCAGCTTGGGCATCGGCAGCGTGCGGTCGCGCGCCTCGCGCGCCTCCACGAACGCTTCGCGTGTCACGCCGCCCTTGAGGTGGGGATTGCAACGCCGCTGCTCGTCGACGGTGGATTCCCATCGCGGCTCGCGGCCGCCGGGACGATAATCGTGGCCGGTGAACAGCCGGGTGTCGCCTGGCAGCGCCAGGATCGCCGTGATCGAATCGTAAAGCGTGGCGGCGCTGCCGCCGGGGAAATCCGCGCGCGCGGTGCCATAGTCCGGCTGAAACAGCGTGTCGTGGACGAAGGCGGCGTCGCCGAACACATAGGTGATCGACGCCAGCGTATGGCCGGGCGAGAACATTACGCGGCCGCGCAGCGACCCGACTTGGAGCGTGTCGCCGGCCTCGAACAGGCGGTCCCATTGCGAACCGTCGCAGCGCAGCTCCGGCGTGTTGTAGATGTCGCGCCACAGCGTCTGCACCTCGACCACCCTGGCGCCGATCGCGGTCGGCGCGCCGAGCTTGTCCTTGAGATAGGCCGCGGCGGAGAAGTGGTCGGCGTGCGGATGGGTGTCGAGGATCCAGTCGATCGTGAGGCCGCGGCGCCCGATCTCGGCGAGGAGTGCGTCCGCGGTCTCGGTCGAGACCCGGCCGGCCTTCTCGTCGTAGTCGAGCACGGGGTCGATCACCGCGGCGTGGTTGGAGGCCGGGTCCTGGACCAGATAGACGATGCTCCAGGTGGGTTCGTGGAAATAGCCGCTGACCAGCGGAGCAGGAATGTTCTTCGCCATGCCGCACTATAGCAAGATTTGCCGGGAATACTGCCTGCCGGAGGTTGTTATTCCAGCGATCCACGCTTCGCCGGCCGGCGAGTGGTCCGCCGCTTCCGGTTCAGCCTCTCTCCACCGGCAGGTCGGGCCGCGCCGCCCATTCCGACCACGAGCCGTCGTAGAGCGCCTTCGGCGGCTTGCCGATGGCATCGAGCGCCAGCCACAGGATCGCGGCGCTGACGCCGGAACCGCAGCTGGTGATGACCGGCTTGTCGGGATCGACGCCGGCCTTGGCGAAGGCGGCGCGGATCTTGTCGGGTGAGACCAGCGTGCCGTCCTCGACCAGCCAGGAGGAGGGCAGGTTGAACGAGCCCGGCATGTGGCCGCTGCGCAGGCCGGGCCGGGGCTCCGGCGCTTCGCCGCGGAAGCGCTCGGTGGAGCGGGCATCGACCACCTGCGTGCTGCCGTCATTGAGCGCGACCTGCACGTCGCTCTGCATCGCCACCGCGGCGGTGTTCATCGTGGCGTGGAAGGTTTTCGGCGTGCGGTTCGGCTCGCCGCGTTCGAGCGGCTTGCCCGCGCTTTTCCAGCGCGGCAGGCCGCCGTCGAGGATGAACACCTTGTCGGCGCCGAAAATGCGGAACGTCCACCACACCCGCGGCGCGGAGAACAGGCCGAGGCTGTCATAGCAGACGATGGTGTCGTCGTTGCCGATGCCGAGCGCGCCGACCGCCTGCGCGAAGGCGTCCGGACCCGGCAGCATATGCGGCAGGTCGCTCGACGTGTCGGCGATCGCTTCGATATCGAAGAACACCGCGCCGGGGATGTGGCCGTCGCGATACTCCTGGCGGGCGTCGCGCTGCTGGGTGGGCAGGTGATAGGAGCCGTCGACCACGACGACGCCGGGATCGTTGAGATGCTGCGCCAGCCAGTCGACGGATTTGAGCCAGCGGCTCGACGGTTCAGCCATGGAATGTCCTTTCATCCAGCCGTAATAGCCGGATCCTGTCACGCGGTCGCAAACGGCGGTTTGATCGTGCTCCTGCGCTCGAGCCAGGCCGGCACCGGCAGGTTCTTCGAGCGCAGGAACGCCGGATCGAACAGCTTGGATTGATAACGCGTGCCGTAGTCGCACAGCACGGTGACGATGGTGTGGCCCGGCCCGAGCGTGCGCGCGAGGCGGATCGCGCCGGCGACGTTGATGCCGCTCGAGCCGCCGAGGCAGAGTCCTTCGTGCTCCAGCAGGTCGAAGATGATCGGCACCGCCTCCTCGTCGGGGATGAGATAGGCCTCGTCGACGGCGATGTCCTCGATGATGGCGGTGACCCGGCCGAGCCCGATGCCTTCGGTGATCGAGCCGCCTTCACTCGCCTTCGCCTCGCCATGGGCGAACCAGCTGTACATCGCGGCGCCGCGCGGGTCGGCGACGCCGATCACGATGTCCTTGCGCCGTTCGCGCAGGAAGGTCGAGGTGCCGGCGATGGTGCCGCCCGTGCCGATCGCGCAGATGAAGCCGTCGATGCGACCGCCGGTCTGCTCCCAGATTTCCGGTCCGGTCGAGACGTAATGCGCCTTGCGGTTGTCGAGGTTGTTCCACTGATCGGCGAAGATGACGCCGTTCGGCTCGGTCTTGCGCAGTTCGTCGGCGAGGCGGCGTCCGACGTGCTGGTAGTTGTTCGGATTGCTGTAGGCGACGGCCGGCACCTCGACCAGCTCGGCGCCGAACAGCCGCAGCGTGTCCTTCTTCTCCCGGCTCTGGGTCTCGGGGATGACGATGACGGTGCGGTAGCCGCGTGCGCTTGCGACCACGGCAAGCCCGATGCCGGTATTGCCGGCGGTGCTTTCGACCACGACGCCGCCCGGCCCGAGCTCGCCACGCTTTTCCGCCTCCAGGATCATCTGGCGGCCGGCGCGGTCCTTCACCGACTGGCCGGGATTCATGAACTCCGCCTTGCCGAGGATGGTGCAGCCGGTGATCTCGGAGGCGCGCCTGAGCTTGATCAGCGGGGTGTTTCCGATCGCATCGACGACGCTGTCACGAGAGGTCATGGCACACTTTCGAACGGCGGGCTTCCGGCGCCGCTGCCGGGCATGGGACTCCCGCAACGGTAATCGACCGAGGTTCCTGCGGCAAGGTTGAAGCTCCGGCAAGAGATAGAATTCCCTCATCTTTCCAATATTTTAGATGAACTCACCACGGCCGCGGCGGATGCGGCAACAAGCTTTCCGGCGAGCGCTGGCAACGACCTCGAAACCATACAGATCGATAAGCCGCGTCCGGCCCGCCCGGTTCACCGTTTTTTCGGTGGCAGCCGGATATCGGGGCAGGCGGGCCAACGGGGGCGATCCGCCTCCGCGCAATGTCACGGCGGTGCGGCTTTGATGAATCTCGACATCAGTACCCTCTTCATGGTGACGATCTATGTCGAGGCGATCCTGGGCTTGCTGCTGCTGTTTGCCTGGGTTCAGAACACCGCGATTCATGCTGTGGCGTGGTGGGGCTTCGGCCATCTCTGCCGCGCCGCCTCGGTGGCGCTGTTCGGCATGTACGGCAACGTGCCCGATCTGGTGGCGATCGACCTTGCCAACGCCGTGCTGTTCACCTCCTACGCGGTCACCTGGACCGGCGCGCGGGTGTTCGACGGCCGGCCGGTCGAGCCGGTCTATATGGTCACCGGCGCCGTGCTGTGGCTGCTGATCTGCCGGCTGCCGGGCCTGTCGGATTCGCTCGACCTGCGCGTGCTGCTCGCCTCCGGTATCGTCACGGCCTATACTTGGCTGACGGCCTTCGAGTTCTGGCGCGGCCGCAGCGAGGCGCTGGTGTCGCGCTGGCCTGCGATCTTCATGCTGTTCGCGCATGGCGCGCTGTTCCTGCTGCGCACGCCGCTGATCGTCGTGGTGCCGTGGCTGTCCAGCAGCAACGTCTATGGCAGCGTCTGGCTCACGGTGCTGAGCTTCGAGGCGCTGCTGTTCACCATCTCGATCGCCTTCATCCTGCTGGCGATGGCGAAGGAGCGCACCGAGCTGCGGCACAAGACCGCGGCCATGATCGACCCGCTCACCGGGCTCGCCAACCGCCGCTCGTTCCTGCAGGACGGCGCGACGCTGGCGACCCGCCACGCCGCCAATCCGAAGCCGGCGACCGTGCTGCTGATGGACCTCGACCATTTCAAGTCGATCAACGATCGCTTCGGCCATGCGCTCGGCGACAACGTGCTCAGCACCTTCGCCGACGTCGCGCGGCAGAACATCCGCAATGCCGACCTGCTCGGACGGCTCGGCGGCGAGGAGTTCGCCGCGGTGCTCTACGATATCAGTCGCGAGAAGGCCTATGCGGTCGCCGAGCGCATCCGCACGGTGTTCGCGCAGGCCGCCCTCGAGGTCGACAACCGCCCGGTCGCGGCGACGGTGAGCATCGGGCTCGCGCATTGCGACCAGCCCGTATTCGATCTCGCCGAGATGCTGGCGCAGGCCGACCAGGCGCTCTATCTGGCGAAGGAGCGCGGCCGCAACCGCATCGAGGTCGCCTCGCTCGGCATGTTTCGCCCCAACGACGGCGTCCTGCCGGCAGCCGGCGCCGTGGCGCTTGCGGAGAAATCCGTCGCCTGAGCGGCTGGCCGCCCGACTGTCCCGCGCCGCCGCCCGCGGCGCCCGACATTTGGTCGATTGACGCCTTGCCGCGCTTTGTCCACTTTACGCAAATCCGGTCGGCCGATATCACGGCCGTGCGACGGCGCCATGCTGTTGCTGCCGGAAGCGGGTGTGGGAGGAATCACAATGACAATCACAAAATGGCTGGCAAAAGGGCTGGGATGCGCCGCCGTCGGCTTGCTGATGACGGCCGCGGCGCCTGCGGAAACCATCAAGATCGGGGTGATGCTGCCGTTTTCCGGCGTCAATGCCGATCTCGGCGACGTGCAGATCAAGGCGATCGACCTTTACATGAAGCTGCACGCCAAGGACATCGCGCCGCACACGGTCGAGCTCGTCAAGCGCGATGAAGGTCCGCCTTCCGGCGCCAATGCCAAGACCGTGGCGACCGAGCTCATCACCCGCGACAAGGTCAATCTCATCCTCGGCGTGATCTTCTCGCCCTCGGCGATCGCGATGGCGCCGGTGGTGACGCAGGCCAAGGTGCCGTTCGTGATGACCAATGCCGGCACCGCCTGGATCACCAACCTCTCGCCCTATATCGTGCGCTTCTCCTTCAGCATGTGGCACGACGGCTACGCAATGGGCCAGTACGCGGCCAAGCAGTCTCTCTGCAAGACCGCGGCCATGGGCTATACCGACTTCCCGCCCGGTAAGGACTCCACCGAGGCTTTCAAGACCGCGTTCGAGAAGAACGGCGGCAAGATCGCCGACGCGATCCCGATGGGCAATCCGGCGCAGGTGCCGGACATGGCGCCGTTCTTCCAGCGCGTGAAGGACCAGAAGCCGGATTGCTTCTACGTGTTCATCCCGTCGGGCAACCATGCCTCGGCGGTGGTGAAGACCTATGGCGAGCTCGGCTTGCGGCAGGCCGGCGTCAAGCTGATCGGTCCGAAGGACGTGGTGCCGGACAGCAAGCTGCAGCCGATGGGCGACGCCGCGGTCGGCACCATCGTGATGAGCTCGTATTCCGCCGATCTCGACAATCCCGTGAACAAAACGTTCGTCAAGGCGTGGCACGAGGCCTACGGCGCCGACAACTATCCGGACTTCATGTCGGCGGCGGCCTGGGACTCCATGCATGCGGTGTTCCAGACCATCAAGAAGCTCAACGGCAAGTTCACCGGCGACCAGTTCGTCGCCGAGCTGAAGAGCTGGTCCGGGGACGGACCGCGCGGCAAGGTGAAGATCGACCCGGAGACGCGCGACATCGTGCAGGATGAATACGCACTCGAAATAATCAAGAAGCCGGACGGCAAGCTCGGCACCAAGGTCCTCGGCAAGGTGGAGCAGGTCAAGGATGCGTGCAAGGAGCTGAAGATCGGCCGTTGCGGCGAGGCGGCGAAATAGCCGCCGCGCCGGTTTTGATGTAACGATCCTGCATCGACGCCGCCGCGTCCGGGGCGCGGCGGCGTTGTGCTAACCGTCGGGGGGACGGTTTTGCCATCCTTCGCCGCCATCGTCAGCATCCTGTTCGACGGCCTCGCCTATGCGATGGTGCTGTTCACCATCTCGGTGGGCCTGTCGATCACCATGGGGCTGATGGGCTTCGTCAATCTGGCGCACGGCGCGTTCGCGATGTTCGGCGGCTATCTGGTGGTGACGCTGACGCGCAGCCTCGGCGTGCCGTTCCTGCCGTCGCTGGTGGTCGCCGCGGTGGTGATCGGCGCGCTCAGCGTTCCCTTCGAGAAGGTGCTGTATTCGCGGCTCTATCGCGCCGGCGAGCTCGACCAGGTGCTGCTCACGATCGGGCTCGCCTTCATGGCGATCGCGACCTGCACGATGATCTACGGGCCGGCGCCGGTCACCGTGCCGCTGCCTTCGGTCCTGACCGGGCAGATCGACATCGGCGTGCGCACGGTGCCGGCCTATCGCGCCTTCGTCATCGTGGTCGGCGTCGCGCTGATCGCGGTGCTGGGGTTCGCGTTCGAGCGCACCAGCATCGGCGCCAAGATCCGCGCCGCCGTCGACAACCGCCGCATGGCGCAGTCGGTCGGCATCAATGTCGACCGGCTGTTCACGCTGACCTTCGCGGTCGGCAGCGGGCTCGCCGCGTTCGGCGGCGGGCTCGCGATCCAGGCGTTTGGCCTGACGCCGAGCTTCGCCATTCTCTACCTGGTGTTCTTCCTGCTGATCGTCTCGGTCGGCGGGCTCGGCAGCCTGAAGGGCACGCTGGTGGCCTCGATCCTGCTCGGCGTGTTCGACGTCGGCGGCAAATATCTCACCCCGGAAGCCGGCGGCTTCTTCATCTATGCGCTGGCGCTCGTGATCCTTCTCGTCAAACCGGCGGGGCTCTATGGCCGTGAGTGAAGCGCCGCTGGCCGCGAACGACAGCCTGCGGGCGCGGGCGCGCGAATTCCTGGAGCGGCGCCATCGCCTGCATCCCGGCGAGATCGTGCCGTGGCTGCTGATCGCTGCGGTGCTGTTCGTGTTTCCCGACCGCACCACGTTCGGCACCCAGGTGCTGATCGCGATCATGTTCGCGTTGTCGCTTGACCTGATCCTGGGCTATGCCGGCATCGTCACGCTCGGCCACGCGGCGTTCTTCGGCATCGGCGCCTATACGGTGGCGATCCTCTCCGCGCGGCTCGGCTGGGGCGAGCCGATCAGCATGCTGCTCGCCGCGGCACTGCTCGCCGGGCTCGCCGGGCTGGTGTCGGGCTGGTTCCTCCTGCGCTACAGCGGCCTGACGCTGCTGATGCTGACGCTCGCTACCGCCGTGCTGCTCCAGGAGTTCGGCAACTACCGCTCAGACATCACCGGCGGCTATGACGGCGTGCCGGGCATGACGATCTGGCCGATCCTCGGCTGGTTCGAGAACGATCTCTATGGTCGCAACTATTATGTCTTCACCGCGATCGTGCTGCTGGTCGTGTTCTACATCGTGCGGCGCATCATCCATTCGCCGTTCGGGCAGGCGCTGATCGGCATCCGCGAGAATGTGCGCCGCATGCATGCGATCGGCTCGCCGGTGCACCGGCGTCTGGTCACCGCCTATACCATCGCCGCGGCGATCGCCGGCGTCGCCGGCGCGCTGTTCGCGGAATCGACCGCCTATACCACGCTCGGCGTGTTCGACTTCGACAACTCCGCCAAGGTCATGGTGATGCTGATCCTCGGCGGCACCGGCCGGCTCTACGGCGCCTTTGTCGGCGCCACCATCTACATGATCCTCGAGGACGAGTTCTCGAAGGCGGTCCCGGAATACTGGCAGTTCGGCATCGGGCTCGTCCTGGTGCTCGCGGTGCTGTTCGCGCGGCGCGGTCTGCTCGGCCTGTTCGAGGACGCGGCCGCCTCGCTGCGGCGGAGCCGGTCATGACCGCGGCGCTCAAGGTCGAGAAGCTCAACCGCAGCTTCGGCGCGCTCAAGGTCGCGCGCGACATCGATCTGACGCTCGAGCGCGGCGCGCGGCGCGCGCTGATCGGGCCCAACGGCGCCGGCAAGACCACGCTCGTCAATCTCATCACCGGCGCGCTCGCGCCGTCGTCGGGCCGCGTGCTGCTGCAGGGCGAGGACGTCACCCGGCTGTCGCAGGCGCAGCGCGCCCGGCGCGGGCTCGCGCGCACCTTCCAGATCAACCAGTTGTTCCGCGGATTGCCGGTCCTGGAGAACATCCTGCTCGCGATCGGCGAGCGCACCGGCGCCTGCGACGGTCTCTGGCGGCCAGCCGGCGCGCGCGGCGCGGTGATCGACGAGGCGTTCGGCTATCTGGAATCGCTGCGGCTCGCCGACGACGCACTCAAGCTGGTGCGCGAACTGCCTTACGGCCGCCAGCGGCTGGTCGAGATCGCGATCGCGCTGGCGCAGCAGCCGCGCGTGCTGCTGCTCGACGAGCCGGCGGCCGGCGTGCCGTCCTCGGAAAGCCACCTGATCCTCGACGTGGTCGATGCGCTCGATCCCGACATCGCGATCCTGATCATCGAGCATGACATGGACGTGGTGTTCCGCTTCGCGCGGCGCATCACCGTGCTGGTCGCCGGCGCCGTGTTCACCGAGGGCACGCCCGACGAGATCCGCGCCAATGACGAGGTGCGCGCGGTCTATCTCGGCGAAGAGACGCATGCGGCCGGAGCGGCGACGGAGGCGCGCCATGGCTGACGCGCACGGCGCCCCCGCCATCGCGCTCGATGCGGTGTCCGCCGGTTACGGCGATACCGTGGTGCTGGAGGCGCTGTCGCTGTCGATCGCGCCGGGCGAGACCGTCTCGGTGATCGGCCGCAACGGCGTCGGCAAGACCACGCTGCTCGCGACCATCCTCGGCCATACCACGCTGCATGGCGGCACGATCCGGCTGCACGGCAACGACATTTCCCGGCTCGCGATCTACCGCCGCGTCCATGCCGGGCTCGGCTATGTGCCGCAGGAGCGCGAGATCTTCCCCTCGCTGTCGGTGATGGAGAATCTCGATGTGGCGCTGCGGCCCGGTCCATGGACGCCGCAGGAGGTGTTCAAGCTGTTTCCGCGGCTCGCCGAGCGCCGCGACAACCGCGGCAACCAGTTGTCGGGCGGCGAGCAGCAGATGCTGGCGATCGCGCGGGCGCTGGTCGGCAATCCGACCGTGCTGCTGATGGACGAGCCGTCGGAAGGTCTTGCGCCGGTGATCGTCGAGGAACTGGCGCGCGCGGTGAAGCGGCTCGCCGAGATGGAAGGGCTGGCGCTGATCCTGGTCGAGCAGAATTCCCGCCTGGCGCTCGACATCGCGCCGCGCGCGCTGGTGATGGACCGCGGCCGCATCGTCTACGACGGCGCCAGCGAGACGCTGCGCCGCGACACGGCGAAGCTCGACCAGCTGATCGGCGTGGCGAAGCGATAACCCCGCTTGGAAAGCGCCGCGGGATCGGCCACAATTCGTGGTCTCACTTCGGAGGCCGCCATGCTGGATCGTCCCAAACTGCAAGCGTTCAATTTCCAGGCCTGGATCGACGAGCACCGCCACCTGCTCAAACCGCCGGTCGGCAACAAGAAGGTGTTCGAGCACGGCGACATGACGGTGATGGTGGTCGGCGGTCCCAACGAGCGCACCGACTATCATGACGATCCGGTGGAGGAGTTCTTCTATCAGCTCAAGGGCAATATGGTGCTGAAGCTGGTCGACAACGGCCGCTTCTACGACGTGCCGATGCGCGAGGGTGACGTGTTCCTGCTGCCGCCGCATGTGCGCCATTCGCCGCAGCGTTACGAGGCGGGCTCGATCGGCCTCGTGGTCGAGCCCAAGCGCCATGCCGGCGACGACATCGACGGCTTCGAATGGTACTGCTTCGAGTGCAACGCGCTGGTGCATCGCGCCGAGGTCAAGGTCGAGCATCTGGTGCGCGACCTGCCGCCGATCTACGCCGCGTTCTATGCCGACGAGGCGGCGCGCAAATGCCGCAACTGCGGCGCGGATCCATCCCGGCAAGACGCCGCCGCCGGGCTGGGTCAAGCCGGTGGCGTGAGCGCCATCTTCCGCTGCGTCGCGGGATGCCATGAAGCGCAGCACCGAGCGCATCCTCACCACCCATGTCGGCAGCCTGATCAGGCCGCAGCCGCTGCAGGCGTTCCTGCGCGCGAAGCAGTCCGGCGCGGCCTATGACGAGGCGGCCTACCAGCAATGTCTGACGCAGTCGGTTGCTGCGATCGTGCGCGAGCAGGCGGCGGTCGGCATCGACGTGGTCAGCGACGGCGAGTTCGGCAAGGCGATCAGCTGGTCGCAATATGCGCTGGAGCGGCTGAGCGGCTTCGAGCGGCGGCCCCTCAGGGAGGGCGCCAATCCGTTCACGCGCGGCGCCGACCGCGAGCGCTTCGCCGAATTCTATGCCGAGCTCGACGCGCATGACGGCGTCGCCACCACGACGGAATCGGTCTGCACGGGACCGGTGCGCTATACCGGCGAATCTGAGTTGCAGCGCGACATCGCCAACTTCAAGGCCGCGCTCAAAGGCGTCTCGGTGACGGAGGCGTTCCTGCCGGTGGCGGCGCCGGCCAGCGTGATCCCGGACCGCAAGAACGAATATTACCGCAGCGACGACGAGCTCTTGCAGGCGATCGCCGAGGCGATGCGTACCGAGTACCGCACCATCGTCGACGCCGGCTTCCTGGTGCAGCTCGACGACGCGCGCAACGCCGTCACCTATGACCGCATGGTGCCGCCGGCGAGCTTCGCCGATTACCGGCGCTGGCTCGAGCGCCAGATCGAGGTCATCAACCACGCGATCGCGGACATCCCGCAGGAGCGCATCCGCTATCACGTCTGCTGGGGAAGCTGGCCGGGCCCGCACACCACCGATGTGCCGCTCAGGGACATCGTCGACCTGATCCTCAAGGTGAAGGCCGGTGCCTATGTCATCGAGGCCGCCAATCCGCGCCACGAGCATGAATGGGCGGTGTGGAAGGAGGCGAAGCTCGCGCCCGGCCAGATCCTGATCCCCGGCATCATCAGCCACGCCACCAACGTGGTCGAGCATCCGGAGCTGGTGGCGGAGCGGATCGTGCGCTTCGCCGAGGTGGTCGGACGCGACAACGTCATCGCCGGCACCGACTGCGGCTTCGCGCAGGGGCCGTTCCACCGCCGCGTGCATCCGTCGATCATGTGGGCCAAGCTGGAGGCGCTGGTGCAGGGCGCGGCGCTGGCCAGCAAGCGGCTCTGGCGCTGAGGTTTGATATGGTCCAGAGCATGGTCTAAATTAAAACTAAGATTGGACCATCGGACAGACCAAAAGGACGCCGCATGCGCATATCGGTCACGGACGCCAAGGGACAGCTCACGGAGCTGGTGCGGCGCGCCGAAGCAGGGGACGAGGTCATCCTGACTCGCCACGGCCACGCCGCAGTGCGGCTGGTGCCCGTCACAGCGCTGCCGGACCGGAAATCGCGGCGCGCGCTGCTGGAGCAGGTCCGAGCCTCCGGCGCCGCGAAGGCCGCAGGCGGCCCCGCTGCGGCGCGCAGCCAGGATTTTCTTTATGACGATCACGGGCTGCCCGGATGATCGCGGTCGATACCTCGGCGCTGATGGCGATCGTGCTCGATGAACCGGACGCCGATACCTGCATCGCCGCGCTGGAGGCCGAGCCGGAACTTCTGATCTCCGCCGGCACGGTCGCGGAAGCGCTGATCGTCGCCCATCGACGGAATGTCGGCGAGGAGATGCAACGTCTCATCGACGGCCTCGGCTTCGAGATCGTCAGCGTGACGTCCGCTTCCGCGAGGCGGATCGCGCAGGCTTACGCGACATGGGGGCGCGCCGCGCAATCCGCGACGCTGAATCTCGGCGACTGCTTCGCCTACGAGGTGGCGAAGCAGCGCGGCTGCCGGTTGCTTTATGTCGGCGAGGATTTCAGGCGAACGGATGTCGAGAGCGTGCTTTGAACACGCGGGCGCGCCTGCATGGAAAAAGAGAGAGTGGCTCCCCGGGCCGGATTCGAACCAGCGACCAACCGGTTAACAGCCGGTTGCTCTACCGCTGAGCTACCGGGGAACACCGGGCGCCTCATAACAAAGGCCGCCCGCTTTTGCAAAGCGCAGAAACGCGGCCGCGTCCGCGGCACAACGGAAATGTTTGGAGGCCACGCCCGGAATTGAACCGGGGTACGCGGATTTGCAGTCCGCTGCGTCACCACTCCGCCACGTGGCCGTCCGGCAGTGGCTATATAGGAGTGGATCAGGCCGGACAACCGGTCTGCGCCGGCGCCATCGCGACATGCCATCGCTGCGGACTGCCGTTGCTTGCCTTTTGCCGGACCTTGCCGCAAAAGGTCCGGCATTCCAGCCGATCGGACGGGGCTTGCGATGCTCGATTTCACTGCCGCGCGCCGCATGATGGTGGACGGCCAGATCCGCCCGAGCGACGTCACTGACTTGCGCGTGATCGCCGCCTTCCTCGACGTGCCGCGCGAGCGCTTCGTGCCGACGCGCCAGGCGCCGCTCGCTTATCTCGACATCGATCTGCCGCTCGGCGAGGGGCCGGCGCCGCGCTGCCTGCTCAAGCCGATGGTGCTGGCGAAGCTGATCCAGGCGGCCGCGCTCGACGAGAACGACCATGTGCTCGATGTCGGCGCGGCGACCGGCTATTCCTCCGCCATCCTGTCGCGGCTCGCCGGCTCCGTGGTGTCGCTGGAACAGGATGCGGCGCTGGTCCGCCAGGGCGCGGAGGCGTTGCAGGCGGCTTCCGCAGCCCCTGTCACCGGCGTCATCGGGCCGCTCGCCGCCGGCGCGCCGGCGCATGCGCCTTACGACGTGATCCTGATCAATGGCGCGGTAGAGCAGGAGCCGGCGCAGCTTTGCGCGCAGCTCAAGGACGGCGGCCGGCTGCTCTGCGTGCTCGGCGCCGGCGCGGCCGGCAAGGCCATGCTCTATCTCAGGGATGGCGCGGAGACATCCAGCCGCCCGCTGTTCGATGCCGCGGCGCCGCTCCTGCCGGGCTTCGCCAAGGTTCCCGCTTTCGTGTTCTGACATGGTTCGGCTGGCCGGCGCGGGGAGGCGGCTCCGCGGTGTGGCATAAATGCCGTCCTCGTCACGGTTTCTGTGGGGAGAGGGACTGGCGGGGGTGTCGCCGGCAGCGCTGGCCGGCTATTGTCTCGCACAAAGTTCCGTGGAGTGGCATGCGCGTCGCGTCTGTAAATGTCCGGCTGTCCCGATCGCGTGGTGTGCGGCGCTCCGCCGGAGCCTTGGCGCAGACCGTGGCGCTCGCCTTCGCCATCGGTGCTGGCGTCGCGCCCGCAGGCGCCGAGACGCTGGAGGCTGCGTTGGCTGCAGCCTATGCCAACAATCCGCAGCTCAATGCGCAGCGCGCCAATGTGCGCGCGATCGACGAGGGCGTGCCGCAGGCGTTGTCGGGCTATCGGCCGCGCATCACCGCGACCGGCAGCATCGGCGAGCAGTTCACCAACACCACCACGAAAACCGCGACCACCGGCGGCCAGTATCTCTACCAGTCCGGCACGATGACGCCGAGCACGGTCGGCATCACCGCGACGCAGACTCTGTTCAACGGCTTCCAGACCACCAACCGCACCCGCCAGGCCGAAAGCAGCGTATTCGCGGCGCGCGAGACGCTGCGCAACGCCGAGCAGTCGGTGCTGCTCAACGCCGTCACCGCCTATATGAATCTGCTGCGCGACAGCGCCATCCTCGACCTGCAGCGCCGCAACGTCGAGGTGCTGAACGAGCAGCTGCGCCAGACCCGCGACCGCTTCAATGTCGGCGAGGTCACCCGCACCGACGTCGCGCAGTCGGAATCGCGCCTGGCGTCGGGCCGCTCCGCGGTGCTCACGGCGGAATCGAACTACAAGACCTCGGCTGCGATCTACCGGCAGGTGATCGGCCACGATCCCGGCCGGCTTGCCGCGGCGTCGCCGGTCGATCGCTTCTCGCCGACCAATCTGCCGAGCTCGGTCAGCGCCGCCATCGCCCAGCATCCGACCGTGACGGCGGCGCAATACAACGTCGATGTCGCCGAGCTCCAGGTCAAGGTCGCGGAGGGCGCGCTGGCGCCGACGCTGTCGCTGCAGGGCAATGCGCAGCAGGCGCTGGAGACCACGCCGACGCAGCTTCGCACCTTCACCGCCTCGGTGATCGGTCAGCTGTCGGTGCCGATCTATCAGGGCGGCGCCGAATATTCCGCCGTGCGCCAGGCCAAGGAGACGCTCGGGCAGCGCCGGCTCGATCTCGACACCGCGCGCGACCAGGCGCGCCAGCTCGTGGTGCAGTCCTGGGGCCAGCTCGAAGCCGCCAAGGCCAATATCGAGGCGACCCAGGCGCAGGTCCAGGCCGCCGAGATCGCGCTCAACGGTGTGCGCGAGGAGGCGCGGGTCGGCCAGCGCACCACGCTCGACGTGCTCAATGCGCAGCAGGAACTCGTCAATGCGCGCGTCGCGCTGGTGACCGCGCAGCGCGACCGGGTGGTGGCGTCCTATGCGCTGCTGGCTTCGGTGGGGCGGCTTTCGCCCCAAATGATCGGTCTCAAAGTGCCGACCTACGACGCGCGCGTCCATTACCATCAGGTCCGCGACAGCTGGTTCGGGCTGCGCACGCCGGACGGCCGCTGAGCCGGATCGGACGGACGCGAACCGCGTCATTTCCACAATCGCGCGTCCGACCCGATGAAGGGCCGTCGCATCCGGTCGCCTCTGGCGTATAAGATTGAAAGATGCGGCGATTCGTCCGGCTTCGTGCCGGCGCGCCTGCACGCGAAGACGGGGACGCGGCGATGACGCAACCGGCGAAAGTGCAAGAACCGTCGATGGAAGAGATTCTCGCGTCCATCCGGCGCATCATCGCCGATGACGATGCGGGCAAGACCGCGGCCGCGGAAGCTCCGGCCGCGCCGGCTCCATCCCTGGCTGCGGCCGCGCCGCAGCCGCCGCGGCCGGCACCGCGTCCGACTCCGGTGCCGCCGTCTCCTGAGCCGGCCGCCTCGGTCGATCAGCAGATCGACGCGGTGCTTGCCGAGATCGATTCCCCGGCCGAGAAGGCCGATGCCGACGTGCTCGACCTGACCGAGGCGATGGCCGCGCCGCCCCCGCCGCAGGCTGCGCCGGCGCCGAGCTTCCGCACCATCGACCCGCAGCCGGACGTGGTGTTCAGCGACCGGGTGCTGTCGTCGGCGCCGGAGCCGGCCTCGCGTGTGATCGAGGATGCGCGCCGGCAATATCCGCAGGCGGTCGACCGGTCGCTGATGTCGCCGGCCACCACCGCGGCAGTGGACAATGCCTTCAACTCGCTCGCCAACACCATTCTCGGCCAGAATGCGCGCACGCTCGAGGATCTGGTGAAGGAGATGCTGCGGCCGATGCTCAAGAGCTGGCTCGACGACAATCTGCCGGGCCTGGTCGAGCGCATCGTGCGCGCCGAGATCGAGCGGGTCTCGCGCGGCCGGATGTGACCAGGGCCGCGCATCGCGCGGCCGGATGTGACCAGGGCCGCGCATCGCGCGGCCGGATGTGACTAAGACCGCGCGTCGCGCGGCCGGATGTGACTAAGACCGCGCATCGCGCGGCCGGATGCGGCGTCACGCCCGAGCAGCGCTGCCGCGCCGGATGGTGCGGGCGAACCAGGTTCCCAGCAGCAGCAGCGACAGCCCGGCAACGATGAAGACCGGGATCGCGCCGTGCCGGTCGAACGCCAGCGCCGCCAGCGTGACGCCGGCCGTCTGTCCGAGATAGAGCGATGCCGCGAACAGCGCGAGCGCCGTGCCGCGCGCCTGCGGCGTCATCTGCGTCGCGAAGGTCTGCAGCGTGTTGTGGAGCATGTAGAAGCCGAGCCCGATGCCGACCACCGAGGCTGGCGCCATCCACCAGGCCGGCTCCAGCGCCAGCGTCACATAGCCGAGCGCGAGCAGGCCGCCGCCGGCCGCCGCGATCCAGGCCGGGCCGAGGCGGCCGACGAGGATTTTCACCAGCGCGCTGTAGATCAGCCCGCCGATGGCGAAGGCGCCGACGAACAGGCCCACCACGGTGAGGCTGAGCCCGAACCGCAGGTGCAGGTCGGCCCCGACATAGGCGAAGGCCCCGAACATCAGCAGGCTTTCCAGGAACACCGCCAGCATCAGCGTGCGCGCCCAGGGATCGACCACCACCGCGCGATAGCCGGCGATGAAGCCGTAGGCGCGTTCCGGCGACGCCGGACCCGGGCGCGTCACCGGATTGCGCAAGAGCTCGACAATCAGCGCGAGGGCGGCGACCGCGAACAGCGCCGCCAGGAAGAAGAACACGCGCCGCCAGCCGAACCAGTCGCCGAGCACGCCGCCCGCGGCCTGGCCGAACAACTGCCCGAGGATCTGTCCCGACAGGAAGCGCCCGAGCACCTGCTGGCGCCGCTCATAGGGGATGACGTCGCCGATGAACGCCATGGCCAGCGGGATGATCCAGCCGACCGCCAGCCCGCAGGCGAGCCGCGCCGCGATCAGGGCCGGCAGCGACTGCGCGATGCCGCAGGCGAAGGTCAGGATCGTGGCCGCCACCGCGGCGAGCGCGATGCAAAGATATTTGCCGAAGCGGTCGCCGATCGGCCCGATCACCAGCTGCACCAGGCCGTGGCTCAGCATATAGGCCGTCACCACGATCGAGGCGGCGCCGACCGTCACGCTCAGATCGGCCGCGATCTGCGGCAGGAGCGAGTCGGTGACGCGGACCATCGACTGTCCGGCGAACGCCGCCAGCGCCAGGAGCGCGATGGCGCGGGTGACGGCGCGCCGGGAAGCGGGATCGGAGGTTTCGGCAGCGGAAGGTGCGGACACGTTGACTCTCGCAGGGGTGGCGGGCTTTCTACCGCGCAAATCCGCTCAAACGAATTGAATGACGATGATCGAGAAGACCTATCAGCCGTCCGAGGTGGAAGCGCGCATCGCGCAGGCGTGGGAGCATGCCGGCGCGTTCCGGGCTGGGCGCCCCGAACGGGCCGGGGCGCAGCCTTACTGTATCGTGATCCCGCCGCCGAACGTCACCGGCTCGCTGCATATGGGGCATGCGCTCAACAACACGCTGCAGGACATCCTGTGCCGATTCGAGCGCATGCGCGGCCGCGACGTGCTGTGGCAGGTCGGCACCGACCATGCCGGCATCGCCACACAGATGGTGGTGGAGCGCCAGCTCATGGAGCGCCAGGAGCCCGGCCGCCGCGAGCTGGGCCGCGACAAATTCCTCGAGCGGGTGTGGGCCTGGAAGGCGGAATCCGGCGGCACCATCATCAACCAGCTCAAGCGGCTCGGCGCTTCCTGCGACTGGTCGCGGGAGCGCTTCACCATGGACGAGGGCCTGTCGAAGGCCGTGCTCAAGGTGTTCGTCGAACTCTACAGGGCCGGGCTGATCTACAAGGACAAGCGGCTGGTCAACTGGGACCCCAAGCTGCTCACCGCGATCTCCGATCTCGAAGTGATGCCGGTCGAGGTCAAGGGCCACCTCTGGCACTTCCGCTATCCGCTCGAGGGCAAGACCTTCAATCCCGACGATCCTTCGACCTTCATCGTGGTCGCGACCACGCGGCCGGAGACCATGCTGGGCGACACCGCGGTCGCGGTGCATCCCGACGACGCGCGCTACACGGCGCTGGTCGGCCGGAACGTGATCCTGCCGCTGGTCGGCCGCAGGATCCCGATCGTCGCCGACGACTATTCCGACCCGGAGAAGGGCTCGGGCGCGGTCAAGATCACGCCGGCGCATGACTTCAACGACTTCGAGGTGGGCAAGCGGCACAAGCTGCCGCTGATCAATGTGCTGACCGTCGAAGGAAAGCTGGCGCTGAAGGATAATGCCGATTTCCTGGCCGGCGCGGATGCGGGCGAGCTCGGGCAGACGCTGGGGCTCGACGGCGCCGACCGCTTCGCCGCGCGCAAGGAGGTCGTCGCCCGCATGGAGGCGCGCGGCCTGCTCGAGAAGATCGAGCCGCACACCCACGTCGTGCCGCATGGTGACCGCTCCAATGTGGTGATCGAGCCCTATCTCACCGACCAGTGGTACGTCGACGCCAAGACGCTGGCGCAGCCGGCGATCGCCGCGGTGCGTCAGGGCCGGACCACCTTCGTGCCGAAGAACTGGGAGAAGACCTATTTCGACTGGATGGAGAACATCCAGCCCTGGTGCGTGTCGCGGCAATTGTGGTGGGGCCACCAGATTCCGGCCTGGTACGGGCCGGACGGCAAATATTTCGTGGCGCTGAGCGAGGCCGAGGCGCAGGCCGAGGCCGCCGCGCATTACGGCAAGCCGGTGCCGCTCAGGCGCGACGAGGATGTGCTCGACACCTGGTTCTCCTCGGCGCTGTGGCCGTTCTCGACGCTCGGCTGGCCGGACGAGACCAAGGAGCTCGCGCGCTACTATCCGACCGACGTGCTGGTCACCGGCTTCGACATCATCTTCTTCTGGGTGGCGCGGATGATGATGATGGGACTGCACTTCATGAAGGAGGTGCCGTTCCGCGACGTCTACATCCATGCGCTGGTGCGCGACGCCTCCGGCGCCAAGATGTCGAAGTCGAAGGGCAATGTCATCGATCCCCTGCACCTGATCGACGACTACGGCGCCGACGCGCTGCGCTTCACGCTGGCGGCGATGGCGGCGCAGGGCCGCGACATCAAGCTGTCGACGCAGCGCGTCGAGGGCTACCGGAATTTCGCGACCAAGCTGTGGAACGCGGCGCGGTTCGGCGAGATCAACGGCTGCGCCATGGTCGCGGGCTTCGATCCGAAGACGGCACGGCAGCCGCTCAACCGCTGGATCGCGCACGAGCTTGCCAAAGCGGCAGCCGAGATCGTCGATGCGTTGCAGGGCTATCGCTTCAACGATGCCGCCAATGCCGCCTACCGCTTCGTCTGGAACATCTATTGCGACTGGTATCTGGAATTGGCCAAGCCGGTGCTGCTCGGGCCGGACGGCGCGGACAAGCGCGAGACCCAGGCGATGGTGGCGTGGGCGCGCGACGAGATCCTCAAGCTCTTGCATCCGTTCATGCCGTTCATCACCGAGGAACTGTGGGCGATGACGGCGCCGGGCGGGCGCGACACGCTGTTGGCGCTCGCGCCCTGGCCGCACTATTCCGGGCTCGAGGACGAGGCGGCCGAAGCCGAGATCGGCTGGGTCATCGACCTCGTCAATGCGATCCGCTCGGTGCGCGCCGAGATGAACGTCAATGCGCAGATCCCGCTGGTGCTCGCCGGCGTGTCGGAGGACACCAAGGCGCGCGCGCGGCGCTGGTCCGAGTTCGTCAAGCGGCTGGCGCGGCTCTCCGATCTCAGCTTCGCCGACGAGCCGCCGGCCGGCGCGGTGCAGCTCGTGGTCCGCAACGAGGTCGCGGCGCTGCCGCTCAAGGGCGTGATCGACCTCGCCGCCGAGCGCGCGCGGCTCGACAAGGAGCTGGCCAGGGCCGATGCCGACATCAAGCGGGTCGATGCCAAGCTCGCCAATGAGAAGTTCGTGGCCAATGCGCCGGAGGAGATCATCGAGGGCGAGAAGGAGAAGCGCGAGGAGGCGGAGACCCGCCGCGCCAAGATCGTCGAGGCCTTGGAGCGGCTCAAGCGCGCGCTATGATCGGCGCGAGGTGAGGGCGAGACGATGAGAGTGTTCCTGGCCGGCGCCACCGGCGTAATCGGCCGCCGTCTGGTGCGGCTCCTGCGCGATGCCGGGATCGCGGTCACCGGCACCACCCGTATGCCGGCCAAGGGCCGGGCGCTGAGCACGCTCGGCGCCACGCCGGTCGTGGTCGATGTGTTCGATGCCGAGGCGCTGGCGCGCGCGGTCGCGGCGGCGCAGCCCGACGTGATCGTGCACCAGCTTACCGATCTGCCGAGCGCGCCCGGCACGCCGGGCTATCCGGAGGCGCTGGAGCGCAATGCGCGGCTGCGGATCGAGGGGACGCGCAACCTGATGGCCGCAGCAACGAGCGCAGGCGTCGGCCGGGTGGTGACGCAGAGCATCGCCTTCGTCTATGCGCCGGGCGAGGGCATACGCCGCGAGGAGGATGCCCTCGACACCGCCGCAGACGGAGCCCGCGCCCGTACCGTCGCCGCCGTGCTCGCGCTCGAGGACGCGACGCTCAACACGCCCGGCATCGACGGCATCGTGCTGCGCTACGGCTTCCTCTACGGTCCCGGCACCTGGTACGAGGCGCCGCCGCAGCCGCCGGCGCTGCACGTCGATGCCGCGGCGCAGGCCGCGTTCCTGGCGGCGACTCGTGGCCGGCGCGGCATCTACAACATCGCCGAGGACGACGGCGCGGTGTCGAGCGACAAGGCCAAGCGCGAGCTCGGCTTCGATGCCGCGTTCAGGATCGCTCCGTGAACGGCTTGCTCAGATAGCGCGAGCCCTTGAGTCCGAACCGCCACGGGTAATCGACCGCCTTGGTGATCCCGATGCGCACGCCGACCGCGATTTCGGGCGTTGTCGCGGCGGCGCGCAGCTCGAACGGCGCGCGGTCGAGCGGCAGCCCGTTGTGCGCCACGGTTACCGCCATGGCCTGACACAGGCGGCCGGGGCCGGCGCACAGCAGCCGCGGATCGGACAGGCCGCGCCGCCGCCGCATCGCGGCAAGTCCGTGGAGCGGCTCGATCGCCCGGATCAGCACCGCGCTGGCCGAGCCCGCGGCCTCGCACACGAAGTTCAGGCACCAGTGCAGGCCGTAGGAGCGGTAAACATAGGCGAAGCCGGGCGGTCCGAACATCACCGCGTTGCGCGGAGTCTCTCCGCGATAGCTGTGCGCCGCCGGCTCGGTATGGTGGTAGGCCTCGACCTCGACGATGACGCCGCCGACCCCGCCCACCGTCAGCGTTGCGCCGATCAGCTCGGGCGCGACGGTGAGGACCGGCCGGTCGAAGAAGGATCGGTTAAGTTTTCGGGACAAAACCATCGGGAAGGCAGCAGTCGCGCCCGAATGTCTGTGTCCGGGCGGCAACAGGTTTAGAACATTTAACGACAGCCCGGCTACGGTCTGGCTTGCGCCGCGATTTGGCCACAGGGTTCCCGGAAAGCAAAAGGGTCCTGGCCGCGCGGCAGCTGCACGAGGCGCGCGGAACGGACCGGATCGGCCGACCGCGAGGGGCGGGGACGATCCGCAGTGACGGCCCGAGGGGAATGGCCCGAGCAATGGCCGAAGGGTCGGGGGGGAGCCTGGTCGAGTACGATGGACGCCAAGACTTCCAATAAGACTTCCAGCGCCACTTCCAATCTCAAGGCCAAGCTGCCCAGCCGCCATGTGACCGAAGGGCCGGAGCGCGCGCCGCACCGCTCCTACTATTACGCGATGGGCCTGACCGCGCGGCAGATCCACCAGCCCTTCGTCGGCGTCGCGACCTGCTGGAACGAGGCCGCGCCCTGCAACATCGCGCTGATGCGGCAGGCCCAGGCGGTCAAGAAAGGCGTGGCCGCGGCCGGCGGCACGCCGCGCGAGTTCTGCACCATCACCGTGACCGACGGCATCGCCATGGGGCATGCCGGCATGCATTCGTCGCTGCCCTCGCGCGAGGTGATCGCCGACAGCGTCGAGCTCACCATGCGCGGCCACGGCTATGACGCGCTGGTCGGTCTCGCTGGCTGCGACAAATCGCTGCCCGGCATGATGATGGCGATGGTGCGGCTCAACGTGCCCTCGATCTTCATCTATGGCGGCACGATCCTGCCCGGCACCTTCCGCGGCAAGCCGGTCACGGTGCAGGACGTGTTCGAGGCGGTCGGCAAGCATTCGGTCGGTGCGCTGTCGGACGACGATCTCGAGGCGCTGGAGCAGGTGGCATGCCCCTCGGCGGGCGCCTGCGGCGCCCAGTTCACCGCCAACACCATGGCCACCGTGTCGGAAGCGATCGGCCTTGCGCTGCCCTATTCGGCGGGCGCGCCGGCGCCCTACGAGATCCGCGACGCGTTCTGCATGACCGCCGGCGAGCAGGTGATGGACTTGGTGGCGTCCGGCATCCGGCCGCGCGACATCGTCACCCGCAAGGCCCTGGAAAATGCCGCGGCCACGGTCGCGGCCTCCGGCGGTTCCACCAATGCGGCGCTGCACCTGCCGGCGATCGCGCATGAGTGCGGCATCGAATTCACGCTGTTCGACGTCGCCGAGGTCTTCAAAAGGACACCTTATGTCGCGGATTTGAAGCCGGGCGGCCGTTATGTCGCCAAGGATATGTTCGAAGCTGGCGGCGTGCCGCTCTTGATGAAGACATTGCTCGATCACGGCTTCCTGCACGGCGACTGCCTGACGGTCACCGGCCGCACGATCGCCGAGAATCTGCAGTCGGTGCGCTGGAACCCGGACCAGGACGTGATCCGGCCGGCCGACCGGCCGATCAGCCCCACCGGCGGCGTGGTCGGGCTCAAGGGCAACCTCGCTCCCGAAGGCGCGATCGTGAAGGTCGCCGGAATGGCCAATCTGAAGTTCACCGGGCCGGCGCGCTGCTTCGACGGCGAGCAGGCCTGTTTCGCCGCGGTGCGCGAGCGCAAGTACAGCGAAGGCGACGTCTTCGTGATCCGCTACGAGGGGCCGCGCGGCGGTCCCGGCATGCGCGAGATGCTGTCGACCACCGCGGCGCTCTACGGCCAGGGCATGGGCGACAAGGTCGCGCTCATCACCGACGGCCGCTTCTCCGGCGCGACGCGCGGCTTCTGCATCGGCCATGTCGGGCCGGAGGCGGCGGTGGGCGGGCCGATCGCGCTGTTGCGCGACGGCGACATCATCGAGATCGATGCCGTCAACGGCACCATCAATGTCCGGCTCACCGACGAGGAGCTGGCGAAACGCCGGCAGGCCTGGCAGCCGCGCGGCAATGACTACACTTCCGGTTACCTCTGGAAATACGCGCAGCAGGTGGGCCCCGCGCTCAACGGCGCGGTGACCCATCCCGGCGGCGCGAAGGAGACGGTGTCCTATGCGGACCTCTGACCGTCTCCTGTGCGTGATCGCCGTCGGGCTCGGCCTGTCCGCCGGCCCCTCCGTCGCTTTCGACGGCAACCAGCCGTCCTCCGCAACCATGAAGCTGACACCGATGGAGGCGTTCCGCTCCGGCACCGCCGCGCTCAAGACCGACAAAGCCAAGGCGGTGATGTCGCTCGAATATGCCGCCGAGAACGGCCATCCGATGGCGCAGTGGAAGCTCGGCCGCATGTATGCCGAGGGCGACGGCGTGCCGCAGGACGACCTGCGCGCCTTCGAATATTTCAGTCGCATCGCCAACGCCCATGCCGACGACAGTCCGGGCACGCCGCAGGCGCGTTTCGTCGCCAACGCCTTCGTCGCGCTGGGGCACTACTATCTCGAAGGCATTCCGAAGACCCGGGTGAAGCCGGACCCGGTGCGCGCACGGCAGATGTTCACTTATGCCGCGACCTATTTCGGCGACCCGGAGGCGCAGTTCAACCTGGCGCGGCTCTATCTCGACGGCAACGGTGCGCCCAAGGATCTGCGCCAGGCCGCGCGCTGGCTCAACGCCGCCGCGCACAAGGGCCAGTACCAGGCGCAGGCGCAGCTCGGCGCCATGCTGTTTGCCGGCGATGGCGTGCCGCGCCAGTCCGCGCGCGGGCTGATGTGGCTGACGCTCGCCAAGGACGCCGCCGCGCCGATCGACCAGGTCTGGGTCAACAAGCTCTATGACAGCGCCTTCGCCCAGGCCACCGACGACGAGCGCTCGCTTGCGCTGATGTATCTCGAACGCTGGCTGAAGACCCGCCGCGAATAGCGGGCGGCGAGCAGGTTGTCGACAGGGGCTTCTTCGTCATTCCGGCGCGCAAGCCCGGTGTCCGGGCCCGATGACGCTCCCGGTATCGTCTGGATTCCGCGTTCGCGCCTCCCGGCGCGCCCCGGAATGACGGGAGTCATCCTGTTACCTACCGCCGCTCCGCGAGCTCGATCCACACTGGAACGTGATCGGACGGCTTCTCCCAGGCCCGCACATGCTTGTCGATGCCGGCTCCCGCGAGCCGGTCGGTTGCCTGCGCCGACAGCAGCAGGTGATCAATCCGGATGCCGTTGTTCTTCTGCCAGGCACCGCCCTGATAGTCCCAGAACGTGTAGAGATCGTCCGATTCGCTCACAGCGCGCAGCGCGTCGGTGAGCCCGAGATTGAGCAGCGCCTGGTACTTGGCGCGGGTCTGCGGCAGGAACAGCGCGTCGTTGACCCAGGCGGCCGGATTGTGGGCGTCGATCGGCGCCGGGATCACATTGTAGTCGCCCGCCAGCACCAGCGGCTCTTCCAGCTTCAAGCGTTCGATCGAAAACGCAATAAGCCGGTTCATCCAGTTGATTTTATATTGATATTTATCCGTTCCGGCCGGGTTGCCATTGGGCAGGTAGAGGCTGACCACGCGCACCGCGCCGGCTGGGTCCGCCACCACCGCTTCGAGGAAGCGCGCCTGCAGGTCGTCGCCGTCGCCGATCAGGCCGGGGCTGACCTCTTCGAGCCGCCGCTTGGACAGGACTGCTACGCCGTTGAAGGTTTTCTGGCCGTGGACCGCGATATTATAGCCCAAGGCCTCGATCGGCTCGCGCGGGAAGGCCTCGTCGGTGCACTTGATCTCCTGGAGGCAGACCACGTCGGGATTGCGCTCGCGCAGCCAGGCCACGAGGCTGTCGAGCCGCTGCCGGATGGAATTGACGTTCCAGGTCGCGATCAGCATGGCACGCGGCGCCGACATCGCCGGGCGGGCGCAGGGTTCTGCGGATTGCCGCGTTCAATGGAGAAGGCGGCGCATTTACCGGGTTGAGGAGAACGATGCATTGTCGGCACGTTATATGCTAGAAACCGGCGGATCACGGCGCGTCGTCTCCTGGAACCACAAGTAATTCCGTGACAGAGGGGAATGCCCGGCAGGGGGGAGCGGCCGGCGGCGGTATACCATCGATGGCAAAACGAACGTGGATCATTGTCGCCGCGGCGGTCGTGCTGATCGGTGGCTTCGTGCTGGTGCGCGGCTTCTGGGGCGTCAATGGCGCGGTGGCGCAGGCGCCGGCGCCGCGCGCGATCGCCGTCGAGGTCGGCAAGGCCGAGCAGAAGAAGGTCCCGGTGCGGATCGAGGCGCTCGGCACCGTGACCCCGATCGCCAGCGTGGCGATCAAGGCGCGGCTCGAGACCGAGATCGTTGGCGTCCATTTCGCCGACGGCGCGCGGGTGCAGAAGGGCGACCTGCTGTTCACCCTCGACAGCCGCGCCATCGAGGCGCAGATCGCGCAGGCGGAGGGCGCGATCGCCCGCGACAAGGCGCAGCTCGCCGGCGCCGAGCGCGATGTCGCGCGCTATACCGAGCTGGTTGCCAAGAACGCGACCCCGGTCACCAATCTCGACAATGCCAAGACCCAGGCCGACATCTTCCGCGCCGCCATCCTGTCCGACACCGCGCTCCTCAACAATCTCAAGGTGCAGTTGAGCTATTGCTCGATCCGCGCGCCGATCTCCGGCCGGATCAGCGCCGCCTCGGTCAAGGTCGGCAATTTCGTGCGTCCCGCCGACGTCGCGCCGCTCGCCGTCATCAACCAGATCGCGCCGGTCTATATCTCGTTCCCGGTGCCGCAGAATGCCCTCCCTGACATCCGCCGCGCCATCGCCGCGGAGACCGCGACCGTCGACGCGGTGACCCCGGGCGAGCGCCGGCACGCCTTCGGCCAGGTGACCATGATCGAGAACACCGTCGATCCGGCGACCGGCATGGCCACCATCCGCGCCACCATGGACAATGCCGACGAGCTGCTGTGGCCGGGCACGCTGGTCACCGTCTATCTCAACATCCGCGACGAGACCGCCGTGACGGTGCCGAACGCAGCGGTGCAGACCAGCCAATCCGGCAATTACGTGTTCGTCATCGAGGAAGGCGTCGCCCATGTCCGGGTGGTCAAGGTCGAGCGCAGCTTCGGCAATGAAGCCGTGATCGCCTCCGGCCTCGCCGGCGGCGAGACGGTGGTGACCAACGGGCATCTGCAGTTGACCGAGGGGGCGCGCGTCGTCGTGCGCACGCCGCAGGCAGGTAGCTGACATGAACATTTCCGAGGCTTGCATCCGGCGGCCGGTGATGACCACGCTCATCACCGCCTCGCTGATCGTGTTCGGGATTTTCGCCTACCGGCTGCTGGCGGTGTCGGCGCTGCCGGCGGTCGATTTTCCCACCATCTCGATCACCGCGACGCTGCCGGGCGCGAGTCCGGAGACCATGGCGGCCTCGGTCGCGGCGCCGATCGAGCGCCAGCTCTCGACCATCGCCGGCATCAGCGCGCTGACCTCGACCTCGGCGCTCGGCACCTCGACCATCACCATCCAGTTCGATCTCGGCCGCAACATCGACGGCGCCGCGCTCGACGTGCAGACCGCGCTGACGGTGGCGGCGCGGCGCCTGCCCATCGAGATGACGACCCCGCCGTTCTTCCGGAAGGTCAATCCCGGCGACTTTCCGATCATGTTCATCAGCCTGAACTCGCCGACCCTGCCGATGTCGAAGGTCGACGAATACGGGCAGATCGTGCTGGCGCAGCAGATCTCGCAGCTGCCCGGCGTGGCCCAGGTGCTGGTCTATGGCGGGCAGAAATTCGCGGTGCGGGTGCAGGCCGACCCGGTCGCGGCCGCGGCGCGCAACATCTCGCTCGACGACATCAAGAACGTATTGGCCAAGACCAACTCCAACACCCCGGTCGGCACCATCGCCGGCTCCGCGCAGAACGTGACGCTGACCGCCTCGGGCGCGATCAGCCACGCCGACGACTACCGGCGCATCACCATCGCCTACCGCAACGGCGCGCCGGTCCGGCTCGAAGACGTCGCCACCGTCATCGACAGCGTCGAGAACAACCGCATCGCCAGCTATTTCAACGACAACCGCGCCATCGTGCTCGCGGTGCAGCGCCAGCCCGATGCCAACACCGTGGCGGTGGTCGATTCGATCAAGGAGCGGATGCCGTCCTATCGCGCCCAGGTGCCGGCCTCGATCAACATGCAGGTATTGATGGACCGCTCGATCTCGATCCGCGAGTCGGTCCACGACGTGCAGGAGACGCTGGCGATCGCCATCGCGCTGGTGGTGATGGTGATCTTCCTGTTCCTGCGTTCGCTGTCGGCCACCATCATCCCGTCGCTGGCGGTGCCGATCTCGATCGTCGCCACCTTCGCCTTCATGTACGCCTTCAACTTCTCGATCAACAATATGACGCTGCTGGCGCTGACATTGTGCGTCGGCTTCGTCGTCGACGACGCGATCGTGATGCTGGAGAACATCGTGCGCCACGTCGAGGGCGGCATGCGGCCGTTCGAGGCGGCGCTCAAGGGCTCGCGCGAGATCGGCTTCACCATCGTCTCGATCACGTTCTCGCTGATCGCGGTGTTCATCCCGGTGCTGCTGATGGGCGGCATGGTCGGCCGCGTGTTCCGCGAATTCGCGGTGACCATCGCGATGGCGATCGTGATCTCCGGCTTCGTGTCGCTGACGCTGACGCCGATGCTGTGCGCGCGCGTGCTGCGCCCGCACCATCACGGCGAAAAGCAGAACATCGTGCTGCGCATATTCGAGCGCATGTTCAATGCCTGGCTGCGCGGCTATGAGCGCACGCTCGACCTGGTGCTGAAATACAAGCCGGTGACGCTGGCGCTGACGATCGCGACCATGGCCGGCACCGTGGCGCTCTATATCGTGATCCCCAAGGGCTTCTTCCCGGTCGAGGACACCGGTTTCATCTCCGCCACGGTGGAGGGGCCGGCCGACATCTCGTTCAAGGCGATGACCGAGCGCCAGCGCCAGATCGCCGCCATCATCCGCGCCGACAAGGCGGTCGACTACGTCAACTCCACGGTCGGCGTCGGCGGTCCGAACTCGACCAACAATACCGGCCGCATCTTCGTGGCGCTGAAGCCGAAGAAGGAGCGCGGCGAGCCGTCATCGGTGGTGATCGGGCGGCTGCGCGCCGCCACCGCCTCGGTGATCGGCATGAAGACCTATTTCCGCGAGATCCAGAACATCAATCTCGGCGGCCGCATCTCCAAGGGCGAGTACCAGTACACGATGCAGTCGACCGACACCGACACGTTGTACCGCTCGTCGGAGGAGATGCTGCACAAGATCGCCGAGCTGCCGTTCCTGCGCGACGTCAACAGCGATCTCTACATCCGCAATCCGCAGGTCACGATCGAGGTCGACCGCGAGAAGGCCGCGGTCTACGGCATCTCGGTCGACCAGATCCGCCAGGAGCTCTACAACGCCTACGGCACGCGCCAGGTCGGCACCATCTACACGCCGATCAACGACTACCAGATCATCCTCGAGCTCAAGCCGGAGTATCAGCTCGACACCAGCGGCCTGTCGAAAATCTATCTCAAGACCAACATCACCAATGCCAACAGCCCGGTCGGCGGCGGCGTCACCGGCAACGGCATTCCGAGCGGGCAGGCGATCCCGCTGAGCGCCGTCACCAAGCTCGTCAACACCGTCGGCCCGCTACAGGTCAACCATCAGGGCCAGCAGCCCTCGGTGACGATCTCGTTCAATCTCGGTCCCGGCGCCTCGCTCGGCCAGGCGGTCGATGCGATCCAGGAGATCGAGCGCAACTCGAACCTGCCGGCCTCGATCTCGACCGGCTTCCAGGGCAACGCCCAGGTGTTCCAGGAATCGCTGCAAGGGCAGGGCATCCTGGTGCTGGCCGCGGTGTTCGCCGCCTTCGTGGTGCTCGGCATCCTCTACGAGAGCTTCATCCACCCGATCACCATCATCTCCGGCCTGCCGTCGGCCGGCATCGGCGCGCTCCTGACGCTGATCGCGTTCCGCATGGACCTGTCGGTGATCGCCATGATCGGCATCGTCATGCTGGTCGGCATCGTCAAGAAGAACGCGATCATGATGATCGACTTCGCGATCGAGCGCCGCCACGTCGGCCTGTCGGCCGAGGCCGCGATCCGCGAGGCCTGCCTGCTGCGCTTCCGGCCGATCATGATGACGACTTTCGCCGCGATCTTCGGTGCGCTGCCGATCGCGCTCGGCACCGGCGCCGGCGCCGAGCTGCGCCAGCCGCTCGGCATCGCGGTGGTCGGCGGCCTGTGCCTGTCGCAGCTGCTGACGCTCTACATCACGCCGGTCGTTTATCTCTACCTCGACCGGTTCGACCGCATGCTCAAGCGCCAGCTCGAGCCGCAGCTCCAGGACGTGTCGGAACAGCCGGCCCGTCCCGCGGTCGCCGCCGAATAAGGACGCCGCCGGCGCGAACCGTCCGGCGCTGCTCCTGTTGCGGCGTCGACCCTCTGGGCAGGCTGTTGGTCGTCATTCCGGGCGCGAGCGAACCCGGAATCCAGCCCTATGGGATATCTTCGTATCTCTGGAATGACGGCCGAGCGTTTCTCAACAGCCTGAGCCTGTCAGAGCGAGAAGCTGGTGCCGCAGCCGCAGGACGCGGTGGCGTTGGGATTCTTGATCTTGAACGAGGCGCCGATCAGGTCGTCGACGAAGTCGATTTCGGCGCCGGCCAGATAGTTCACCGATACCGGGTCGATCAGCACCACGGCGCTGTCGCGGGTGATGACCAGGTCGTCCTCGGCGCGGCTGCGCTCGACGTCGAAGCGGTACTGGAATCCGGAGCAGCCGCCGCCCTCGACGCTGACGCGCAGCATGGCGCCGGCCGGTTCGGCCGTCAGGATTTCGCCGATCCGCCGCGCCGCGCGCTCGCTGACTGTGATCGTCTCGGCCATATTGCTGGTCTCTGTCGCCTGTCTTTCCACCGTGCCGGCACCGAAGCAGGATACTGGCACCGGCCTTGGCGGATAGTTAAGTGCAGACGGGCGCAAGTCAACGGATCGCGCGGCATGGCATGGATTCGCGGCATGGGTTCACGGTCCCATGAGAATTGGTCTTATGAGAATCGGCCCGTGAGAATCGGCTCATGAGAATCTGTCCATGAGCATCGACAGCGGTCGCGAGCGGGCGGCCTATGCCGCGCACCCGGCGCACAGCCGCGGCCGGCGCTTTGCCGAGCCCGCGAGCCCGACCCGCAACCTGTTCCGCCGCGATTGCGATCGCATCATTCACGCCACCGCGTTCCGGCGGCTCAAGCACAAGACCCAGGTGTTCGTCTATCACGAGGGCGACCACTACCGCACCCGGCTCACCCATTCGCTCGAAGTGGCGCAGATCGCCCGCTCGCTGGCGCGCGCGCTCGGCGTCGACGAAGACCTTGCGGAATGTCTGGCGCTGGCGCACGACCTCGGCCACCCGCCGTTCGGCCATGCCGGCGAGCGCGCGCTCGATCACTGCCTCGCGGAGAGCGGCGGCTTCGACCACAATGCGCAGACGCTGCGCATCGTCACCGCGCTGGAGCGGCGCTATCCGGATTTCGACGGGCTCAACCTGACCTGGGAGACGCTCGAGGGCCTGGTCAAGCACAATGGCCCGCTGACCGACCGCGCCGGGACGCCGGTCGGCCGCTACGCCGCGCGCGGCGTGCCGGTGGCGATCCGCGACTACAACGCGATCCAGGACCTGGCGCTGTGGAGCTTTCCCAGCCTGGAAGCGCAGATCGCGGCGATCGCCGACGACATCGCCTATGACGCCCACGATATCGACGACGGGCTGCGCGCCGGCCTGTTCGCTCCGCAGGACGTCGCGGAGGTGCCGCTGATCGCCGATATCCTGGCCGGCATCGATCAGCGCCATCCCGGGCTCGATCCCAGCCGGCGGGTCCACGAGCTGGTGCGTCTCCTGATCACGCGCATGATCGAGGACGTGATCGCCGAGACCGACCGCCGCGTCGCCGCGCTGCGGCCGGCCTCGGCCGACGACATCCGTGCCGCGGGCGCAGCCTGCGTCGCGTTCTCGCCGGCGCTTGCCGCGGCGGATGCCGGCATCAAGGGCTTCCTCTATCCGCAGATGTACCGCCACCCGCGGGTCATGCGGATCATGGACGACGCCGAGGCCGTGGTGCGCGACCTGTTCGCGCATTACTCGAAATATCCGGCGACGCTGCCGGAGGAATGGGCCGCGCTGCCGCGCGAGGACGCGGCGCGCGCGCGCCACATCGTCAACTTCATCGCCGGCATGACCGACCGCTTCGCGCTGATCGAGCATGCGCGCTATTTTGACTCGACCCCTGATTTGCGTTAGTCCGCCGGCCACTCCGGCAGCCACTTTCCAGCAGGCCATGACGGTCTCAGGCACGGGATATCGCGTCGAACCATGGCTCAGGCCGCTTCCAGCCACGCCCAGAAGCATCTGTTCGCGGACGTGCTCGACCGCGTGCAGGCGGCGCTCGCCGCGCTCGCGGCCGACGGCGCGCTGCCCGCAGGCCTCGACACGGCGCGCGTCGTGGTCGAGCCGCCGCGCGATCCCGCACATGGCGACATGGCGACCAATGCCGCGATGGTGCTGGCCAAGGATGCCGGCCGGAAGCCGCGCGAGCTTGCCGAGGCGCTCGCCGCGAAGCTCGCCAGCGACGACCTGATCGCGTCGGCGACGGTCGCCGGCCCCGGCTTCATCAATCTGACACTGAAAAACGCGGTGTGGGCCGACGTGCTGCGCACCGTGCTGCGCACCGGCGCCGACTACGGCCGCAGCCGCATCGGCGGCCGCGCCAGGGTCAATGTCGAATATGTCTCCGCCAATCCCACCGGGCCGATGCATGTCGGCCATTGCCGCGGCGCGGTGTTCGGCGACGCGCTGGCGACGCTGCTCGATTTCGTGGACTTCGCGGTGACCCGCGAATATTACATCAACGACGCCGGCGCCCAGGTCGACGTGCTGGCGCGCTCGGCGTTCCTGCGCTACCGCGAGGCGCTCGGCGAGGACATCGGCGCGATCCCGGAGGGACTCTATCCCGGCGACTATCTCAAGCCGGTCGGAGCCGCGCTCGCCGCGCGGTACGGCACCGCGCTGCGCGACCGGCCGGAATCCGAATGGCTCGCGCCGGTGCGCGACACCGCGATCGCGATGATGATGGAGCAGATCCGCGCCGATCTCGACGCGCTCAACGTCCGTCACGACGTGTTCTTCTCCGAGCGCTCGCTGTCGGCGGGCGAGGGCGGCGATGCGGTGGCGGCGACGATCGCGGCGCTGCGTGCCGACGGCCTCGTCTATCAGGGCCGGCTGCCGCCGCCGAAGGGCGCGCCGGTCGAGGACTGGGAGGACCGCGAGCAGACCCTGTTCCGCTCGACGCAGTTCGGCGACGACGTCGACCGGCCGCTGATCAAGTCGGACGGCGGCTACACCTATTTCGCCTCCGACATCGCCTATCACAAATCCAAGTTCGACCGCGGCTTCGCCGACATGATCGACGTGTGGGGCGCCGACCATGGCGGTTACATCAAGCGCATGCAGGCCGCGGTGAAAGCGGTGAGCGGCGGCAAGGCGGCGCTCGACGTCAAGATCATCCAGCTCGTCAAGCTGCTGCGCGCCGGCGAGCCGGTGAAGATGTCGAAGCGCGCCGGCGAGTTCGTCACGCTGCGCGACGTGGTCGACGAGGTCGGCCGCGACGCGGTGCGCTTCATGATGCTCTACCGCAAGAACGACGCGCCGCTCGATTTCGATCTCGCCAAGGTGATCGAGCAGTCGCGCGACAATCCCGTGTTCTATGTCCAGTACGGCCACGCCCGCGGCGCGTCGGTGTTCCGCAACGCCGCCGAGCAGATGCCGGAGCTGTCGATCCCGCCGGCGGGGCCGCAGCGGCTTGCCTGGCTGGGAGAGGCCGATCTGTCGCGGCTCGCCGATGCCGGGGAACTGGCCATCCTCAAGCGGCTCGCGCTCTATCCGCGCCTGGTCGAGGCCGCGGCGCTGGCCCACGAGCCGCACCGGATCGCGTTCTATCTGTATGATCTGGCGAGCGAATTCCACGCGCAATGGACGCGCGGAAAAGACTTGCCTCATTTACGCTTCATTATCCAGAATGATCCAGAAACAACGCAGGCGCGCCTGGCTTTGGTGGCGGGGATCGTGACGGTGCTGGCTTCCGGGCTGGCGCTGCTGGGGGTCGAGGCGCCGGACGAGATGCGATAACCGCTCGCCGTCGTTTTTCGAACGGGCCGACCGTGACGCTAGAACCGGGGCTTTGATGGCCGACACCAAGAATCCGCAGGCTTACCGCGATCATCCTGCCCAGAGCGGCAACGCCGGCGCGGCTCAGGCAGCCAGCGATCCATTGGCCGAGCTTGCGCGCTTGATCGGCCAGAATGATCCGTTCGCCGAATACGGCCGCGACAATGCCCGCCGCGCCGCGGGCCAGGACGATGCCTATTGGGATGCGCAGGCTGCCCAGCCGGCCGCCGTTCCGCCCGGCTCCGTGCCGGGCCAGGCGGCGTCGGCCGGCGTCTATCCTTCGGCGCCCGGATACGATGACGCCTACCGGCAGGCTTACGAGGTTCAGCCGCAGCCTTACCAGTACACGCACGACATGCCGCCGGCCTATGCAGCCTACGCGCAGGCCGAGGGCGGTGCGGGCGCGCCGGATTTCCTCAGCCAGCCGGCTTACGATCAGCAACCCTATGACGAGGAGGCGCCGCACGAGGACGGGACGGTGCAGCGCCGGCGCAAGGTGGTGCTGGTGGCCTCCGCGGTGGCGCTGGTCGTGGTCGGCACGGCCGCAGCCTTCGGATATCGCGCGCTGTTCGGAAGCTCCGGCAGCGCGCCGCCTCCGGTCATCAAGGCCGACACCGCGCCGAGCAAGATCGTGCCGGCGGCCCAGCGCGATGCCGCGGGCGGCAAGGCGATCCAGGACCGCATCGGCGAGCGCGCCGGCAGCGAGCGCGTGGTATCGCGCGAGGAACAGCCGGTCGATCTGAAGCCGCAGCCGCGTGTCGTGTTTCCGGGCGGCACGGCGGGCGCCCCCGCTGCACAGGCGGCGGCCCCGGGCTCGCCCACCGAGCCGAAGAAGATCCGCACCGTCTCGATCCGGCCCGACCAGCCGCTCGGGCTCGACCCGAACGCAGCGCCTCCCGCAGCGGCGCCTCCCGCAGCAGCGGCCGCCGCCGCGGCTGCTGTACCCGTGCGCACCGCCAGCGTCGCCTCCGATGACGATGCCGTGACGAGCGCTGCGCCGCGCCAGGCCCAGCCGCGCCGCGCCGCGACGCACGGCAACGGCCCGCTGTCATTGTCGCCCGACGCCGCGCCCCAGCCCGCGGCTCCGCCGGCGCGGGTTGCTGCCGTGCCGCCGCGCGCCGCATCCGCGCCAGCCGGCTCCGGAGCCTATGTCCAGGTTTCCTCGCAGCGCAGCGAGGGCGACGCGCAGGCGTCGTTTCGCGCCCTGCAAGCCAAATATCCGAACGTGCTCGGCAGCCATTCGGCCACCATCCGGCGCGCCGATCTGGGCGAGAAGGGGACCTATTACCGTGCCATGATCGGCCCGCTCGCCAGCTCGGACGCGGTGACGCTGTGCAGCAACCTGAAAGCGGCCGGCGGCTCCTGCATCATCCAGAAGAACTGAACAACTCGGCCGGTGCGCTTGACCCTCGGTTTGGGCGCACGCTAAGCCGCGACCAATGGCTGCGCGCGCATTCATCACCGGTCTTGCTGGCGCGGCGATCACGCCCGAGGAGCGGGCGTTCCTGCGCGACAGCCGGCCCTGGGGCCTGATCCTATTCAAGCGGAACGTTGAGACGCTGGCGCAAGTCACAGTACTGGTTAGCGAATTCCGCGACGCCGTCGGTGCCGCGGCGCCGGTTTTGGTGGACCAGGAGGGCGGCCGGGTGCAGCGCCTCGGTCCGCCGCACTGGCCGCTTTATCCGCCCGGCGCGGTCTACGGCCGGCTCTACGCCCGCGATCCGTCCGCCGGGCTTGCCGCGGCGCGGCTCGGCGCGCGGCTGATCGCGGCCGACCTCGCGCCGCTCGGCATCGATGTCGATTGTCTACCGCTCGCCGACGTGCCGGTGGCGGCGGCCGACCCGGTGATCGGCGACCGCGCCTATGGCGCGACGCCGGAAGCCGTGGCGGCGGTCGCCGGCGCGGTGGCGGAAGGACTGCTCGCCGGCGGCGTCCTGCCGGTTCTCAAGCATCTGCCCGGCCATGGCCGCGCCACGGCCGACAGCCATCTGCGCCTGCCAGTGGTCGATACCCCGCGCGCGGAACTGGACGCCACCGACTTCGCCGCGTTCCGGCCGCTCGCCCGGCTGCCGCTCGGCATGACCGCACATGTTGTGTTTAGCGCGATTGATGCCATCGCGCCGGCCACGACTTCGGCCACAATGGTGCGGGAAGTGATTCGCGGCAGCATCGGGTTCCAGGGATTGCTGATGAGTGACGATGTCTCGATGGGCGCCTTGTCCGGCTCGATCGCCGAGCGCAGCCGCGCTGCGCTCGCGGCCGGCTGCGATGTCGTGCTGCATTGCAATGGCCAGTACGACGAGATGCAGGCCGTCGCCGCCGCTGTGCCGGAACTGGCCGGCGCGGCGCTGGCGCGCGCCGAGGCCGCGCTGGCGATGCGGCGTAAGCCGGAACCGCTCGACGTGGCGCAGGCGCGCGCAGCGTTCGCGGCGATGATCGCCGGCGCGGAGGGAGTGCCGGCGTCATGAGCGCAGAGACCGCATCCGCCTTCGAAGCCGAAATGCCGATCGGCGACCGCGCCGAGAGCGAGCCGGCGCTGGTGGTCGATGTCGAAGGCTTCGAGGGCCCGCTCGACCTGCTGCTGACGCTGGCGCGGCAGCAGAAGGTCGACCTCGCCAAGATCTCGATCCTGGCGCTCGCCGACCAGTATCTCGCCTTCGTCGAGGCGGCGCGGCACATGCGCATCGAGCTTGCCGCCGACTACCTGGTGATGGCGGCCTGGCTCGCCTACCTGAAATCGCGAATGCTGCTGCCCGATGCCGCGCCGGAAGGCGCGCAGTCGGCCGAGGATATGGCCAACGCGCTCGCCTACCGGCTGCGCCGGCTCGAGGCGTTCCGCGAGGTGGCGCGCCGGCTGATGGACCGGCCGCAGCTCGACCGTGACGTGTTCGGCCGCGGCGATCCCGAGCCGATCGCCGAGGTGCGCCAGCCGGAATGGACCGCGACGCTCTACGACCTGCTCACCGCCTACAGCGTGCAGCGCCAGCAGAAGGCGCTCGGCCAGGTGCGCTTCGCCAAGCGCAATGTCTGGTCGCTCGCCGAGGCGCGCGAGGTGCTGGAGCGGCTGATCGGCGTCGCGGACGACTGGACGCGGCTCGACGAGTTCCTGATCGCCTATGTGGTCGAGCCCTCGGCGGCGGCGACCGTGTTCGCCTCGAGCTTCGTCTCCGCGCTCGAACTGGTGCGCGAGGGCGCAGCCGAAATCCATCAGACGCAGGCGTTCACGCCGATCTATGTGCGCAAGCGCGAGAAAGGGGTCGGCGCATTCCCGACCTATGGCACTGACACGCAACAAGAAACCAAAGGGGGCCATTGATGTCGCCGCTGGCCAAGAAACTGGTGCTGATCAACAACGACGATGACGAGGAGCGGCTGGAGGCAGCGATGGGCGAGGCGCTGTACGAGACGCCGGACCACGATCCCGAGCAGACCGCGCCGGAGCCGCGAAGCGACGCGGCGGAAGCGGCGCCGGGCGAAGCCGCGCCGCAGTCTGAGGCGGCCGCATCCGATGTGGCCGCGACGCGGCCCGAGGAATTCCGTCTGCTCGAAGCTCTGCTGTTCGCCAGCAAGGAGCCGCTCGACGAGGCCACGCTCGCCAAGCGGCTGCCGCAGGACACCAATGTGCGCGAGGCGCTCAAGGGATTGCAGGCCGAATATGCGACGCGCGGCGTCAACCTGGTACGCATCGGCAAGAAATGGGCCTTCCGCACCGCCGGCGACCTGTCCTGGCTCCTGACCAAGAACGTGGTGCAGTCGCGCAAGCTGTCGCGCGCCGCGATCGAGACGCTCGCCATCATCGCCTACCACCAGCCGGTGACGCGCGCCGAGGTCGAGGAAATCCGCGGCGTGGCTACGGCCAAGGGAACGCTCGACGTGCTGCTGGAGACCGGCTGGATCCGCCCGCGCGGCCGCCGCAAGGTTCCCGGCCGGCCGATCACCTATGGCACGTCGGATGCATTTCTCTCGCATTTCGGCCTGGAATCGGTGGAGGACCTGCCCGGCCTCGATGAGCTCAAGGGCGCGGGGCTGCTCGATGGCCGCTTGCCGCCGGGCTTCGCGATCCCGGTGCCGTCCGACGATGCTGCGCTGCGGGAGGACGAGGATCCGCTGGAGCCCGGCGATCTGCTCGACCTGGGCCTGGCCCCGCCGCCGGAGCGCGTCGACAACGACTGACGGCCCCCGCCGGCGCGGCGTTTGGACCGACCGCGCCGCTCCCGAAAGCACGGTGCAAGTCCTTGTTTTTGCCGTGCCCGGAGCCTAGTTTCGCGGTTGAAGCAACATCAGGCGCCACGCTTGGCGTGCGGCAATCGGCTGCCGCGCCGGCGCCGCCGCGGAGGTTTCTCCTATGGGTTCGATGAGCATCTGGCACTGGATCGTGGTCATCGCCGTGGTCCTGCTGCTGTTCGGCCGCAACAAGATTTCCGACCTGATGGGCGACGTGGCGCAGGGCATCAAGGCGTTCAAGAAGGGCATGGCGGATGACGACAAGACCGCCGAGGCCAAGTCCGAGCCGATGAAGACCATCGACGCCAAGGCCGACAAGCCGGCCGACCCGGTCCAGCAGCATGCGCAGACCGAGCGCAAGTTCGAGGGTTCGGCCACCTGAGCCGCGCCGCCGCGTTTGCGTGCCGGAGGGAAGGGGCGCAAACCGCTGGGCGGTGGCGCCCCTTGGAGTCTGATAGCTCATGTTCGACATCGGTTGGGGCGAGCTTGTCGTCATCGGCGTCGTCGCATTGATCGCGATCGGCCCCAAGGAACTGCCCGGTGTGCTGCGCTCGGTCGGGCAGTGGACCGGCAAGATCCGCCGCATGGCATCCGAATTCCAGGGCCAGTTCCAGGAGGCGATGCGCGAGGCCGAGATGGCCGACGTCAAGAAGCAGGTCGACCAGCTCACCAGCACGGTGTCGGACTACACCCGGTTCGATCCGCTGGCGCAGGCGCGCAAGGAGGTCGATGACGCCTTCAAGGACGTCTCGCTCGACGGCAAGCCGGCCGAGCCGGCGACCGGACCGGCATCAGCCTCCGCTGCGATCGAGCCGCCGCAGCCCGAGCCCGCGTCGGCGGTCTCCGCCGAGCCGGCTGTGCCGGCCGCGCCGCCCGAGGGCGGCGGTGGAGGGCGCGCCGCATGACTCACGAGGACATCGAGGCGACCAAGGCGCCGTTGATGGATCACCTGATCGAGCTGCGCTCGCGGCTCATCAAGGCGCTGATCGCCTTCGCCATCACCTTCGTGGGGTGCTTCTACTTCGCGCGCACCATCTACAACGTGCTGGTGTGGCCGTTCGTCTGGGTGGCGGGGCCGGAGAACTCCAAGTTCATCTACACGGCGCTGCTCGAATATTTCCTCACCCAGCTCAAGCTCGCGATGTTCGGCGCCGCGTTCCTGTCGTTCCCGGTGATCGCGGCGCAGATCTATATGTTCGTCGCGCCCGGCCTCTACCACCACGAGCGCCGCGCCTTCCTGCCCTACCTGTTCGCGACCCCGGTGTTCTTCGCGCTCGGTGCGGCGCTCGTCTATTTCATGGTGATGCCGACGCTGGTGCGATTCTCGCTCGGCATGCAGCAGTTGCCGGGCTCGGGCTCCGCCGAGATCGCGCTGTTGCCGAAGGTCGGCGAATATCTGTCGCTGATGATGTCGCTGGTGCTCGCCTTCGGCGTCGCGTTCCAGCTTCCGGTGATCCTGACGCTGCTCGGCCGGGTCGGCATCCTCACCTCCGACCAGCTCCGCGCCAAGCGGCGCTATTTCATCGTCGGCGCCTTCGTCATCGCCGCGGTGCTGACGCCGCCCGACGTCATCAGCCAGCTCTCGCTTGCGCTGCCGCTGATGGTTCTCTACGAGGGGTCGGTGTGGTCGGTCCGGCTGGTCGAGAAACGGCACGGACGGGCCACCGCCGCTGCCGCCAAGCCGGCCGAATGACGCTTGCGCGCGTGTGCACGGCGCAGCGGCCGGCCATTCATCGTGACCCTCGGCAATCGTGATCCTCGCCAGCCATGCACGACATCAGATCGATCCGCGACAATCCCGATGCGTTCGACCGCGGCCTCGCGCGGCGCGGGCTTGCGCCGCTCGCGCAGACCCTGATCGCGCTCGACGAGAAGCGCCGCGCGCTCATCACCAGGCTCGAGCAGGCGCAGGCGCGCCGCAACGCCGCCTCCAAGGAGATCGGACAGGCCAAGGCGAAGAAGGACGAGGCCGCCGCGCAGGCGCTGATGGCCGAGGTCGCGGCGCTGAAGGACACCATTCCGGCGCTGGAGAAGGATGAGAGGGCCGCCTCCAAGGCGCTCGAGGACGCGCTCGCGCAAATCCCCAATCTGCCGCTCGACGACGTGCCGGACGGCCAGGACGAGCACGACAACGTCGAGTATCGCGTCTGGGGCGCCAAGCGCGATTACGGCTTCGCGCCGAAGCAGCATTTCGAGCTCGGCGAGGCGCTCGGCCAGATGGATTTCGAGCTGGCTGCGAAACTCTCCGGCGCGCGTTTCGTGGTGCTGCAGAAGGGGCTGGCCCGGCTCGAGCGTGCCCTCGGCCAGTTCATGCTCGACCTGCACACGCAGGAGCATGGCTACGTCGAGGTCAATCCGCCCATTCTCGTGCGCGACGAGGCGATGTTCGGCACGGCGCAATTGCCGAAATTCGCCGAAGACCAGTTCCGCACCACCACCGATCTGTGGCTGATCCCGACCGCCGAGGTGCCGCTCACCAATCTGGCGCGTGAATCCATCGTCGATGAGACCCAGCTTCCCATGCGGCTCACCGCCTGCACGCCGTGCTTCCGTGCCGAGGCCGGCGCAGCCGGCAAGGACACCCGCGGCATGATCCGCCAGCACCAGTTCACCAAGGTCGAGCTGGTGTCGATCACCACGCCCGAGCAAAGCAAGAACGAGCACGAGCGCATGCTCGTCTGCGCCGAGGAAGTGCTGCGCCGCCTTGATCTGCACTACCGGGTGATGACGCTGTGCACTGGCGACATGGGCTTTGCGTCGCGCAAGACCTATGACATCGAGGTCTGGCTGCCGGGGCAGGGCGCCTATCGCGAAATCTCCTCGTGCTCGGTGTGCGGCGACTTCCAGGCGCGGCGCATGAATGCACGCTACCGCGGCAAGGACGGCAAGGTGCGGGGACACGTCCACACCCTCAACGGCTCCGGCGTCGCGGTCGGCCGCGCGTTGATCGCGGTGATGGAGAACTACCAGAACGAGGACGGCTCCATCACGGTGCCCGACGCGCTGCGGCCCTATATGAACGGCGTGGCGCGCATCGACGGCACTTACGGCCTGGGCAACGGCTGATGCGCATTCTCGTCACCAACGACGATGGCATCTACGCGCCGGGCCTCGAAGTCTGCGAGAACATCGCGCGGGCGCTGTCCGACGATGTCTGGGTGGTGGCGCCGGAGACCGACCAGTCCGGCGTCGCGCATTCGCTGTCGCTCAACGATCCGCTGCGGCTGCGGCAGGTCAGCGACCGGCATTTCGCGGTGCGCGGCACCCCGACCGACTGCGTCATCATGGGCGTGCGCCACATCTTGAAGGAGCCGCCCGACCTGGTGCTGTCCGGCGTCAATGGCGGCCGCAACGCCGCCGAGGACGTCACCTATTCCGGCACCGTGGCCGGCGCCATGGAAGGCACCGTGCTCGGCATTCCGTCGTTCGCGCTGTCGCAGGCGCTGTCGGCGGCGAGCCGCGGCAATCCGCACTGGAAGACGGCGATGACCTTCGCGCCCGACATCATCCGCAAGGTGATGGCGCAGGGCATTCCGCGCGACGTGCTGATCAATGTCAATTTCCCGGACTGCGCGCCCAACGCGGTGCAGGGCATCGCCGTGACCGCGCAGGGCAAGCGCGATCAGGAGCTGCTGCGGATCGATGCGCGCTATGATGGCCGCGGCAATCCGTATTACTGGATCGCGTTCTCGCGGATGGCGCCGGCCGGCGTGCGCAGCGGCACCGATCTGAGCGCGCTGGAGCAGCACCGCATCTCGGTGACGCCGCTGCGGCTCGACCTCACCGACGAGCCGTTCATGACGACGCTCGCCGGACTGTTCGGCTGACGCCTCACTTCGTAGCCAGCACCGCGGTGAGGGTCCGGCTGAGCTCGTCGAGCTGGAACGGCTTCTGCAGGGTCGGGCGCGAGCGGTATTGCTCGGGCAGGCCGCCGCCGCCATAGCCGGTGACGAACACGAAGGGCAGGCCGCGTCCCGCGACGATCTCCGCGACCGGAAACACCTCCTGGCCGTCGAGATTGACGTCGAGGATGGCGGCGTCGAAATCCCGCGATTGCGCGAGCGCGCTGGCGTCCGGCACGTTGCCGGCCGCGCCGGCGACCGCGTAGCCGAGGTCGTCGAGCATGTCCTCCAGCAGCATGCGGATCAGATATTCGTCCTCCACCAGCAGGATTCTCTGGCTCGTCATGCTCATGCCTCCGCGCCGCTGCGTAGCGGCAGATCGAACGTACAGACAAATCCGCCCGGCGCAAAATTCATCATCACCTCGGCGGCCGCATCATTGGACAGGTTGCGGATCAGGCGGCTGCCGAAGCCGGTGCGGCTCGGCGCCACCACCGGCGGCCCGTCGACCTCCTCCCAGCGCAGCTGCACCCGCGGCACGGCGCCGTCGCTGACGGTCCAGTCGATGACCACCGTGCCGGCGTCGTTCGACAGCGCGCCATATTTGGCGGCATTGGTGGCGAGCTCGTTGAGCGCCATGACCAGCGCCACCGCCGTCTTCGGCCCGACCCGGACGTCGCCTTCGCCGCGCAGCAGGTAGCGCGGCCGGTCGATGCCGCGATAGGGCCCGAGCACGCGGTCGAAGATCGCGCGCAGCGAGGCGCCCTCCCAGTTGCCGTCGGTGAGCAGATTGTGCGCCTCGGCGAGCGCCAGGATGCGCGCTTCGAAGCCGCTGCGGAACGCCTCCGGGCTGTCGCTGTGGCGCAGCGTCTGGGTCGCGATCGACAGCACGATGGCGAGCGTGTTCTTGACGCGGTGGTTGATCTCCGCGAGCAGCATGTCCTGGTGCTTCTCGAAGCGCCGCCGCTCGGCGAGCTCGTCCTGCGCCGACTTCAGGAGATTGGCGTTGTCGATCGCGATCGCGGCCTGCGCGGCAATGCCGGTGATCAGCCGCTCGCTGCGCTCGGTGAACATGCCGGGCCGCTCATGGCCGAAGAACAGGCCGCCGAGCACGCGCCCGGTCCGCGACATCACCGGCACCGCGAGATAGCTCGCCACCTGAAGATGGCCCTCCGGCATGCCGAAATAGGGCGGGTTCTTGCCGTAGCGCGGGTCCTGGCGGACGTCGTCGCAGCGCAGCACGCCGTGGCCGCGGAAGGTGGTCTCGAACAGCGGGCTGTTGCGCGGCATCGGGAGTTGCGAGAACGTCTCGCGCGGCACGCCGGAGATCGCGTAGAGCACGTAATGCTCGCCGGCCGTATCGCTCGTGTTGTAGAAGAACGCGCCGAACTGCGCGCTGGACAATTGCGTCGCCGCGTCGGTGACGATCTGCACGATGTCCTTGAGGTCGATATCGGTGCCGATCGCGGCGCCGATCTTGTTCAGCAGTTCGAGATTGCGCGTCTCGGCGCGCAGCAGCTCCTCGGTCTCCTTGCGGGCGGTGATGTCGAGCGACACCGCCGCGAAGCGGGCGGCGCGGCGGTTGCGGTCGAGCTGCGTCCCGCCGCGCTCGTTGACCCAGCGGATGGTGCCGTCCGGCCGCACCGCGCGGTATTCGATGTCGAGCGGCGCGCCGGTTTCGAGAGACCGGCGGATCGCCTCGGCGCGCCGCGCCAGGTCGTCGGGATGAATGGTGGCGCACAGCGCCTCCGGCGTCAGCGGGGCTTCCGCAGGCAGGCCGCGCTGCGCCTTGAAGGCGTCGGAGGCCCAGACCGCGCCGGTCAGGAGGTCGGTCTGCCAATAGCCGAGCCCGCCCGCCGCAAGGATCGCAGCGAGATCGTCCGCTTCGCCGAGTGGCAGGGCCGATGGTGCTTCGACAGCGCTCAAAACAGTCTTCCCCTAACTACAATGCCGTTCGCGGCGTCCGGTTCCGGCGCCCGCGGGGCGGCGGGGCATGATAGAAAGACGGCCTTGCGGCAGCGGCAGGAGGCAGGAGGCGGCGGGGTGGCGGAGCAAAACGACAATCGGCGCATGCGGTTTCTGCTCGACCTGCGCAGCCGGGGGATCAGCGATCAGGCGGTGCTGCGCGCGATGGACGAGGTGCCGCGCCATCGCTTCGTCCCGCCCGAGGCGTTGCCGAACGCCTATGCCGACCATGCGCTGCCGATCGCCTGCGGCCAGACCATCAGCCAGCCCTACGTCGTCGCCTACATGACCGAGCAGCTTGCGCTGCGGCCGCACCACCGCGTGCTCGAGATCGGCACCGGCTCGGGCTACCAGGCCGCGGTGCTGTCGCGGCTGGCGCATCACGTGGTCAGCGTCGAGCGGTACCGGACGCTGGCGGAGACGGCGCAGGCGCGTTTGCAGGAACTCGGTTATCACAATGTCGACGTCGTGGTCGGGGACGGCATGGCGGGTGCTCCCGACCGCGCGCCGTTCGACCGTATCCTGGTGACTGCGGCGAGCGCGGATGTGCCGCCGGCGCTGATCAAGCAACTGGCCGAGGGCGGCGTGCTGGTGGCGCCGCTCGGCCCGGAGAGCGGGCCGCAACATATCACCAAGGTTACCAAGTCGGAAACGGGGCTGACGCGCGAGACGCTGATCCCGGTTCGATTTGTGCCGCTGCTTCCTGGCAAAGCGCAGCAATTGTGAAGTCCGGCCGGTCGGCCACGCGCTCTTAATGCTAATCACTGCTTAAAGGCTTATTTACTCCACAAGTGTTTACTCGCTTTCGCTTGTTTCCGCGTATGAGTGGGTAACCAACATGCCGAGTTCCGCCGCGCCCGCCTGCATGCGACTGCGGGAATCTCAATCGCTGCATTGGATGCGCCTTGCTGCCGCCGCCGGTTTCGCGCTGGCGCTCGCGGGTTGCTCGGATTCAGCCCGCTTCAGCAACGGCCTGTTCGCGGCGCCCTCGCGCAGCCCGGTGCCGGCCAGCGCCGACGTCACCGGCTCGGTGGCCACGCGCGCCCCGGCGGGCCGGGTCGAGAGCCAGGCGCTGCCCGCGCCGAGCCGTCCCGCCACCGTGGCCGCGACCGGCAGCGCCAGCGGCGGGCAGGGGCTCGGCGCCTATCGGCCGGCGGGCCGCTCCGCGGATATCACCGGCAGCGTCAGCGCGCCGGCGCATGCGCCGGCTCATCACGCGGCGAGCGGCTGGACCTGGGAAGGCGGCACACCGGTCACCGTCGGCCCCAACGAGAACATCGAGACGGTGGCGCGCAAATACGGCGTGCCGCAATCGGCCATCATGCAGGCCAACAACATTACCGACACCGCGCAGGTGCGTCCCGGCCGGCGGCTGGTGATCCCGCGCTATATCGGCACTGGCGCCGCTTCGGCCAGCGCCGCGCCGCAGCCTGCCATGGCGCCGCGTGCGGCGGCGCCGGCCGCGAGCTTCGCCCATACCGTCGAGCCGGGGCAGACGCTGCTTGGCATCTCGCGGCGCTACGGCAAGTCGGTCGAGGAGGTGGCGCGGCTCAACAACCTCAAGACCTATGCCAAGCTCAATGCCGGCGACCGGCTGATGATCCCCGGCAGCGCGCCGCGCCAGCAGGCGGCCGCCGCGCCGCAAGCGGCGCCGCAACCCGCCGCGCCGCAGATCGCGCAGCCGCGCACCGTGCCGGCCCAGCCGGCCGCCACGCAAGCCGTCGCTTCGGTCGAGCCGCCGCAGAGCGCGAGGCTCGCGACGACGACGGCTCCCGCCGAGGCCGCGGCCACGGATTCGACCAAGGCCGCCGAGGCGGTCGGTGCGATCCCGTCGTTCCGCTGGCCGGCGCGCGGCCGCGTGATCGCCGGCTACGGCGCCAAGCTCAACGGGCAGTCAAACGACGGCATCAATATCGCGGTGCCGGAAGGTACGCCGGTCAAAGCCGCGGAAGACGGCACCGTCGCCTATGCCGGCAACGAGCTCAAAGGCTACGGCAATCTGGTGCTGATCCGCCATGCCAACGGCTATGTCTCCGCCTATGCTCATGCCAGCGAATTGCTGGTCAAGCGCGGCGACACCGTCAAGCGCGGCCAGATCATCGGGCGTTCCGGGCAGACCGGCAACGTCACCTCGCCGCAGCTGCATTTCGAGATCCGCAAGGGCTCGACGCCGGTCGATCCGACGCAATACCTCGCCAGCAACGGTTGAGCGCGGGCGCGTCAACTCAGGCGGACGCCGCTGCGGCCGGCCAGGTCCTGGATGTATTGCCAGGCGACGCGGCCGGAGCGCGAGCCGCGCGTCGTCGCCCATTCCAGGCATTCGCGCCGCAGCTCGTCCGGCGCGATCGGAATCCTGAAATGCGCGACATAGCCTTCCACCATCGCCAGGAACTCGTCCTGGCTGCAGCGGTGGAAGCCGAGCCACAGGCCGAAGCGGTCTGACAGCGACACCTTCTCTTCGACGGTCTCGCCGGGATTGATCGCGGTCGAGCGCTCGTTCTCCATCATGTCGCGCGACATCAGGTGCCGCCGGTTCGAGGTCGCGTAGAAGATCACGTTGTCGGGGCGACCCTCGATGCCGCCGTCGAGCACGGCCTTGAGCGACTTGTAGGACGTGTCGTCGTTGTCGAACGACAGGTCGTCGCAGAACACGATGAAGCGATAGCCGGTGGCCTCGCGCGTCAGCGTCATCAGCTCGGGCAGGCTTTCGATGTCCTCGCGATGGATCTCGATCAGCTTGAGCGGCGCCTTGCCGTTCTTGCTTGCCTTGCCGCTGTCGCGGGCGAGCGCGGCATTGACGCCGGCATGCGCGGCCTTGACCAGCGACGACTTGCCCATGCCGCGCGCGCCCCACAGCAGCGCATTGTTGGCGGGCAGGCCGCGCGCGAAGCGCTCGGTGTTCTCGATCAGCACGTCGCGCATGCGGTCGATGCCCTTGAGCAGCGACATCTCGACGCGGTTGACCCGCGGCACCGGGACCAGCCGGCGGCCCTCGGGCTGCCAGACGAAGGCGTCGGCGGCGTCAAGGTCCGGCGCTGCCGGCGGCGGCGGGGCGAGCCGCTCCAGCGCCGCCGCGATCCGCTCCAGCACCGTCCCGTCAAAAGCGGGAACGGCGGTGCTGCTCTTGGCGGATGCGGAGGACGGGGCGGGACGCTTTGCGGGACGTCTGGCGGGGCGCTTGGTCATCGGGGCGGGCAATCCGGGTTCGCGGGCGCGTCTTAGCGGGGCCTCGCCGCAGCCGCAAGCCGCCGCGCCGAAACAGGGAAAATGGCTTATTTGTAATGCTTTGCCGGCGTTGCAATTGGGCCGGCGGCGGTTATAGTCCGCGCCGATTTCACCGCTGCACCGCCGCGCTTTGCGCCGGCCATCCGAGGGACAAGCTCCATGCTGATTACGCCCGCCTATGCACAAGGCTCGCTGCTTGGCGGGGATGGCGGAATGATCGTCCAGCTCCTGCCGTTCGTGATGATCTTCGTCATCATGTATTTCCTGATCCTGCGGCCGCAGCAGAAGCGCGTGAAGGCGCACCAGGAGATGGTCAAGAACGTGCGCCGCGGCGACACCGTGGTGACCTCGGGCGGGCTCGTCGGCAAGGTGACCAAGGTGGTCGACAACGACCAGGTCGAGGTCGAGATCGCCGACGGCGTGCGCGTGCGCCAGATGCGCCAGATGCTCACCGACGTGCGCAGCAAGGGAGAACCGGCCAAGGACGAGCCGGCGGCGCCGGCGAGCTGATCGCGTTCGGGACGCCACGCGGCCGGTCACACACCCATGCTCTATTTCACCCGCTGGAAAATGACGGCGACGCTGCTGACGGCTCTGATCGTCTGCCTGTGCGCCGTGCCCAATTTCTTTTCCGAGGCGACGGTGTCGAGCTGGCCGAAATGGGCGCAGCGCCATCTCGTGCTCGGCCTCGATCTGCAGGGCGGCTCGCACATCCTGCTCGAGGTCGATTCCGGTGCGGTGCGCAAGGAGAAGCTGGAGCAGACCCGCGACGACGTGCGCCGCGTGCTGCGCGAGGCCCGCATCGGCTATACCGGCCTCACGGTGCGCGGCAACGCCGTCGAGGTGCGGCTGCGCGAGGGCACCGACCAGCAGCAGGCGCTGACCAAGCTGCGGGAATTGTCGCAGCCGCTCGGCGGCTTCCTCAGCACCACCGGCCAGCGCGGCCTCGACATCACCACCGAGGCCAACGGCCTGGTCCGGCTCACGGTGACCGAGCCGGCGATCCAGGAGCGCATCCGCCAGTCGGTCGACCAGTCGATCCAGATCGTCGAGCGCCGCGTCAACGAGCTCGGCACCGTCGAGCCGCTGATCCAGCGCCAGGGCGCCGACCGCATCCTGGTGCAGGTGCCCGGCCTGCAGGACCCGACGCGGCTCAAGGAGCTGCTCGGCAAGACCGCGAAGCTCGACTTCCGCATGGTCGACCAGTCGATGCCGGTCGAGCAGGCGCTGCAGGGCCGCGCGCCGCCGGAATCCGAGGTGCTCTACGCGCCCGCCAAGCAGGGCCGCCAGCCCTATCTGATCGAGAAGCGGGTGCTGGTATCGGGCGCCGACCTCACCGACGCGCAGCCCGGATTCGACCAGCGCACCAGCGAGCCGATCGTCAGCTTCCGCTTCAACATGTCGGGCGCGCGCAAATTCGCGCAGGCGACCCAGGAGAATGTCGGCAAGCCGTTCGCCATCATCCTCGACAACGAGGTGATCTCGGCGCCGGTGATCCGCGAGCCGATCCTCGGCGGCTCCGGACAGATTTCCGGCAGCTTCACCGTGGAGCAGGCCAACGACCTCGCCATCCTGCTGCGCGCCGGCGCGCTGCCGGCGCCGCTCACCATCATCGAGGAGCGCACGGTCGGCCCCGGCCTCGGCCAGGACTCGATCGAGAAGGGCAAGCTCGCCTCCTATGTCGGCTCGCTGCTCGTGGTGATCTTCATGCTGGCGACCTACGGCCTGTTCGGGCTGTTCGCCAATGTCGCGGTGGCGATCAACGTCGCCATGATCTTCGGCGTGCTGTCGCTGCTCAACGCCACGCTGACGCTGCCCGGCATCGCCGGCATCGTGCTCACCGTCGGCATCGCGGTCGACAGCAACGTCCTGATCTACGAGCGCATCCGCGAGGAGATCAGGGCGGGGCGCACCCCGATCAACGCGCTTGACGCCGGCTTCGCCCGTGCGCTCGCCACCATTCTCGACACCAACATCACCACCTTCATCGCCGCTGCGGTGCTGTTCTTCATCGGCACCGGCCCGGTGCGCGGCTTCGCCGTGACCTTCGGCATCGGCATCATCACCACGGTGTTCACCGCCTTCACCATGACGCGGCTCCTGGTCGCCGGCTGGGTGTGGTGGAAGCGCCCGCAATACATCCCGATCTGAGGAGCAAGGCCCCGGTGACCTCCTGGATCCTGATCGGTCTCGTCGCCCTCGTTGCGGTGTGGAGCGTCGTGGTGTTCTTCGACGTGATCCCGCGGCTGCACATCGTGCCGCCGGACACCAAGTTCGACTTCATCCAGTTCCGCCGCATCAGCTTTCCGGTCTCGGCGCTGCTGACGATCCTGGCGATCGCGCTGTACTTCACCCACGGCCTCAATTTCGGCATCGACTTCCGCGGCGGCACGCTGATCGAGGTGCAGTCCAAGTCCGGCCCCGCCGATCTCGCCAAGATGCGCGCCACGCTCGGCACGCTCAACCTCACCGAGTTCCAGCTTCAGCAGTTCGGCGGTCCGACCGACGTGCTGATCCGCATCGCGCAGCAGCCTGGCGGCGAGGAGGGCCAGCAGGCGGCGGTGCAGCGCGTGCGCGCCGCGCTCGGCGACAGCGTCGAATACCGCCGCGTCGAGGTGGTGGGGCCGCGGGTCTCGACCGAGCTGTTGTCCTACGGATTGATCGGCATTTTCGTCGCCATCGTCGGCATCCTGATCTATCTCTGGTTCCGCTTCGAATGGCAGTTCGCGCTCGGCGCCACCATCGCCAATGCGCATGACCTGGTGCTGACCATCGGCTTCATGTCGGTGGCGCAGGTCGATTTCGACCTCACCAGCATCGCGGCGCTGCTCACCATTCTCGGCTATTCGCTCAACGACACCGTCGTCATCTACGACCGCATCCGCGAACTGCTGCGCCGCTACAAGAAGATGCCGATGACCGAGCTGCTCAACGCCTCGATCAATTCGACGCTGTCGCGCTCGATCGTCACCCACCTGACGGTGACGCTCGCGCTGCTGGCGCTGCTCCTGTTCGGCGGCCAGGCGATCCACAGCTTCACCGCGACCATGATGTTCGGCGTGGTGCTGGTCGGCACCTATACGTCGATCTTCATCGCCTCGCCGCTGTTGATCTATCTCGGCGTCGGCGAGAACCGCGAGCGCGGCCGCGACGGGGACAAGACCTAGGTGTCCGCCTCGCCGGATGCGCCGCATCTGCCTTATCCGGCGCAGATCGACGCCTACGGCAACGGCGGCTTCCGCTTCGCCGGCATGTCGCACCGCGGCTCGCTGTTGTGCCTGCCGGACGGCATCTGGGCCTGGCCTTACGGCGCGGTCGGCGAGGTCGATGCCGCGGCGGTCGCCGCGGTGATCGCGCGGCGTGCCGAGATCGACTTCTTCATGCTCGGCACCGGCCGCGATCCGCTGCCGATGCCGCCGGCCCTGCGCGAGCTGTTCCGCGCCGCCGAGGTCAATGTCGATGCGATGACCACCGGCGCGGCGGTACGCACCTACAACATCATGGTCGGCGAGAACCGGCGCGTGGCGGCAGGGCTCATCGCCGTCCTCTAACCCGCTAAGATGGCGCGATGCAGGACGATGCCGCAGAGCATTGCGCGCGGCTGGCGCGCGCGGCCGACCGGGACCGGTTTCTCGCCGGCCTCTACGCGCCGCCGCGTAAGCGGCGCCGGCTGTTTGCGCTCTATGCCTTCGACGCCGAGATCGCGCGCGTGCCCCACGCCGTGCGCGAGCCGATGGCCGGCGAGATCCGGTTGCAATGGTGGCGCGACGTGATCGGCGGCGAGCGTGCCGGCGAGGCCGCGGCCAATCCGGTCTCCGCCGCGCTGCTCGAGGCGGTCGCGGAGAGCGGCCTGCCGCGCCGGCCGCTTCTCGACCTGATCGAGGCCCGCGGCTTCGACCTTTACGATGACCCGATGGCCTCGCTGGCCGCGCTCGAAGGCTATGCCGACAAGACCGCCGGCACCATGCTCCGGCTCGCCGTGCAGACATTATCGGGCGAAGCGCCCGACGCGCTGATCCGGCACGCCGCGCTCGCCCAGACCGTGCTGCGGATCGTGCAGGCGCTGCCGCGCGAGGCGGCGCGCGGGCGGCTCCATCTGCCGCTCGATCTGATGAACGACTTCGGCGCCGATCCGGCGGACCTTCTCGCCGGCCGGGTCACGCCGGAATTGCAGGCGGTGCTCGCCAATCTGCATTTGCGCGCCCGCGAGGCGCTGGATGCGGCGCGGGCGCTGCTGCCGGATATGCCGACGGCGGCGCTGCCGGCGCTGCTGCCGCTCGCGCCGGCGCGGGCCTTGCTGATGCGGATGGAGCGGGCCCAGGACCCGCTGCATCCGCCGGACCTGCCGCAGTGGCGGCGGCAATGGCTGATCTGGCGCGCGGCGCGCGATCCGTCGCGGCTGTTCTGAGACCGTCAGGCGGCGCGGGCCGGCATTTGCCGGCCGCGCACCCGCCGCGGCGCTACTTCGCCGCCACCGCGGCGACGACGTCGACCTCGAACATCATGCCGGGCCGCGCCAGCTGCACCACGTTGAGCAGCGTGTGCGGCGGCAGCGGCTTGCCGGCGAACACCTCGGTGCGGCACTTGCGCATCTCTTCGCGATAACGAATGTCGGTGACGTAGGAGGTGGCCTTGACGATGTCGGACACGGTCGCGCCCTGCGTGCTCAGCAGTTTCGCAACCTTCTCCCAGGCCATCTTGCACTGGGCATAGAAGTCGTCCTTGTGCTTGACCGAACCGTCCTTCTCGTCCTCCGAGCCGATGCCGGCGAGATAGATGAACTTCGCCGGCCCAGTGACGGTCACCACCTCGGAAAACGCGCCTTTGGCGAACTCGTTGAAGTTGTGATTCTTCTTTTCGAAGCTCTGGGCATTGGCGGCGCCGGCGAATGCTAAGGTGGCGGCCGTCAGCGTGCCGCAGGCGAAGCGGCGGAATGTCGAAGGCGTCATTCTCGGTTTCTCTCCCCTGATGAGACGTCATTGAGCAGACGTCTTGTACAAGACTATCATCATACGATCATACGATCCGGCAAATGACAAGAAGCCGCATCGCTCCAGCGCTGTCGGCTGCGGAAAACTGTCTCGCGGAGGGGCTTAAAACGCGAACCGGTCGCGCAGATTGCGGCGACCGGCGACGATGCGCCCGACCACGGCGCGCTCGCCGTCGTCCCTGAGCAGCGGATCGATGAGATCGAGCTGGTTCATCGCGATGAGTTGCAGCACTTCGAGCCGCACCGCGCCGCCGGCGTCGCGCGGCAGCGCGCCGACGATCTGGACGTGCTCGGGCGCCGCGACGGAGCCGTTAAGGCGCGCGATCACCGCTTCCGGGGCGAGGCCGTCGGTCTCGACGAAGGCGTAAAGCCCGGTGCCGGCGCGCCGGTCGGGATAGGCGACGACCGCGACATCGCGCACCTGCGGATGCGCCTTGATCTGCCGCGCGATCGCCGGCGCGTCCTCGATCAGCCGGCGGCCGCCGCCCTCGCGATCGGTGAAATTGAACAGGCCGCGCGTTACGGCGTAGTAGACCTTCTTCCCGGTCGCCATCCACAGCCGGGTCGGGAGACTCTTGCGCGCCAGCACCGCGCGCTCGCGCGCGGTCAGCGCCTGCGGCGCGTAGCGGCGCTTGTGCTTGAGCAGGTGGCGCAGATCCTCATAGGCGGCGAGGCGGAACAGCTTGCTGCGGCGGCGGAAATGCGCGGCGAGCTGGAAGTCGGTCAGCATGCAGCGGCCGTCCGGCGTGCGCAGCCAGTTCTGCTCCTTGGCGAGATCGTTGTGGCACAGCCCGGCGCGGTGCAGCTGGCGCAGCGCGGCCTTGGCCGAGCGGAAATAAGCGACATCGCCGTGCGGCCTCGCGATATGCAAAGCGACGCCGTCGATCCAGCCGCGCACCAGCGCGCCGCGCGTGGCGTAAAGGAGCGGCGGCGCGATGCCGAGCCCTCCCGCGAGCGCCAGCGCCTTGCGCTCGCGTGCGAACAGCAGCGCGGCGAGCGGCCGCGACCACCATGGCACCTCGTCGAGGCGGCGCAGCACGGCCGCGACCTCGCCATGCTCGCCGCGGAACGTGCCGCGCTCCACGGTGCTGAACACGTCGCGCTTGAGCACGACGCCGGTACGCCAACGCTGCGCGAGCTCGCCGGCCGGCATCGCTATTCCGCGGCCGCTGCCGGCGCGCCGGCGATCCACGCTTGCAGGTCGGCGCGCGCGCGGCGCGCCAGCGCCTGCTTGCGCGCGGCATTGCGCTCGGCGGCGCGCAGGCGCTTGCTGCCGGGACCGGTCGGCGCCTGCGCGAGCGGCGGGAACAGGCCGAAATTGACGTTCATCGGCTGGAACGAGGGCGGCCCGGCATCGATGGTCTCGAGATGACCGCCGGTGATGTGGTTGAGCAGCGCGCCGTGCGCGGTGGTCGGCGGCGGCGGCGCCAGCGGCTCGCCGAGCCGCTCGGCCGCGGCGAAGCGCGCCGCCATCAGCCCGACCGCGGCGGATTCGACGTAGCCTTCGCAGCCGGTGATCTGGCCGGCGAAGCGCAGCCGCGGCATCGCCTTCAGCCGCAGCGTGGCGTCGAGCAGCCGCGGCGAGTTCAGATAGGTGTTGCGGTGCAGCCCGCCGAGCCGCGCGAATTCGGCGCGCTCCAGCGCCGGGATGGTGCGGAAGATGCGGACCTGCTCGCTGTGCTTCAGCTTGGTCTGGAAGCCGACCATGTTGAACAGCGTGCCGAGCTTGTTGTCCTGGCGGAGCTGGACCACGGCATAGGGCTTCTCGTGAGGCTTGTGGCGGTTGGTGAGGCCCATCGGCTTCATCGGGCCGTGGCGCAGCGTTTCCGGGCCGCGCTCGGCCATCACCTCGATCGGCAGGCAGCCGTCGAAATAGGGCGTCGAGCTTTCCCAGTCGTGGAACGAGACCCGCTCGCCGGTCAGCAGCGCCTGCACGAACGCTTCGTACTGGCCGCGGTCCATCGGGCAGTTGATGTAGTCGGCGCCGGACTTGTCGTAGCGCGACTGGAACCAGGCGACCGACATGTCGATCGAGTCGCGGTGCACGATCGGCGCCAGCGCGTCGAAAAAGGCCAGCGACTCCGCGCCGCTGACCGCACGCACGGCCTCGGCGAGGGCGGGCGAGGTCAGCGGACCGGTGGCGATGATCACGTTGTCCCAGTCCGCGGGCGGCAGGCCGGCGATCTCCTCGCGGCGGATGTCGATCAGCGGATGCGCTTCGAGCGCGGCGGCGATCGCCGCGGAGAAGCCGTCGCGGTCGACCGCGAGCGCGCTGCCAGCGGGGACGCGGTGCGCGTCCGCGGCCTGCATGACGAGCGAGCCCATGAGCCGCATCTCGGCGTGCAGCAGGCCGACCGCATTGTTGTCGGGATCGTCGGAGCGGAAGGAATTGGAGCAGACCAGCTCGGCAAGACCGCCGGTCTTGTGCGCCGGGGTCATGCGGACCGGCCGCATCTCATGGAGGATGACCGGCACGCCGCGCCCGGCAAGCTGCCACGCGGCCTCCGAGCCGGCGAGACCGCCGCCGACGACATGAACCGGTTGCAATGGGGCCAGCGCGGACATGCCCGCAACCTAAGCAATTCGACGAAAAGTGCGAAGCGGTTTTCCGCCCGCACATGCGTCAAAACAACCTGACGGATCGTTTGCCCGTTCCGGCGCGCAGCGGCAGTCCGCCGGCAAGAAAAATGCCCGCGAGGCGCGAGGCCTCAGCGGGCGTTTTCAGTCGTTTGGAGGACGACGACGTTCAGGAATTCGCAGCGTTCCAGGCGATCGACGGGATCTCCGAGCGGCTGATGCCGATATCGGCCAGCTCACGGTCGCCGAGGCGGGACAGCTCGTTCAGGCTGCGGTTGTAGCGCCGCCAGGCATGCAGGAAACGGATCAGGGTGATGAACATGGTCTTGGGCCTTTCTTCTCTTCCCGGCCGGAGCGTCCGGCCTCTCGTGACCGTTAGATAGCCCAGTTTGCCGCAATGCAAAAGGAACTATATTGCGATGCAGCTACGCGAAATATGCATACCGTAAACTAACGATTCTTAACCTTTGCGAGCCGAAAGCTGCTTCTTTCTAGAAAAAGTTGGAACTGCGCACGATTATTTCAAGGTGAGGCCGTGTCGTCCATGCGAATCAAGCAGGACTTTGACACTCCCATGACAGGAGCAGGTTCGACTACAATTTCGCCTGAAAACGGACGGGCGCAGGGAGGTGGAGGCTGTCTCTCGCCCCTCTCAAAAAACGAATGATCCCAGCTATTCCACTCATGGTTGCAATGGCCGGCGCGGCGCGCCGTGCAGCCGGGCTTTAACGTCTTGGCCGGCACCGCACCCCCGCATCCGACGGCCGTGGTCGCGGCGCTCGGCGTCGCGCAAATCCTCGGCTGGGGCACCTCGTTCTACTTTCCGGCGGTGTTCTCGCAGCCGATCGTGGCCGAGACCGGCTGGCCGCTCGGCGCGGTGGTCGGCGGAGTCTCGATCGGCATGCTGGCGGCGGGGCTGATCTCGCCGCAGGTCGGCCGGCTGGTGGAACGGCGCGGCGGCCGTCCGGTGCTGCTGACGAGCTCGCTGTGCTACGCCGCGGGGCTTGCCGGCATCGGCCTGTCGCCGTCGCTCCCCGTCTATATCGTCGCCTGGACCGTGCTCGGCGTCGGCATGGGCACCGGGCTCTATGATACGGTGTTCGCCGCGCTCGGTCGGCTCTACGGCCGCAAGGCGCGCGGCGCGATCACCAATCTCACGCTGTTCGGCGGCTTTGCCAGCACGGTGTGCTGGCCGCTGAGCGCGTTCCTGATCGACGCGGTCGGCTGGCGCGGCGCCTGCCTGGTCTATGCCGCGCTGCATCTCGGGCTCGCCTTGCCGCTGCAGATGTTCGCGATGCGCGGCGATCCGGCCGCGTCCGCTGCCGGCGTCGCGCGTCCGGCCGCCGCCGGCGGGCTGATCGGCCGCGAGGTCGGGGTCTTCGTGCTGCTGACGCTGATCCTGGCGACCGCGAGCATGGTCGGTTCGATCGTGGTCATCCATCTGCTGATCTTCCTGCAGGCCAGCGGCGCCGCGGCCGCGACCGCGATCTGGATCGGCGCGCTGTTCGGCCCGGCGCAGGTCGCGGCGCGGATCGTCGAGCGCATCCTCGGCGGCGGCTATCATCCGGTGTGGACGCTGACGACGAGCGTGGTGCTGACGGCGGCCGGCCTGGTGCTGCTGTGGAGCGGGCTGTCGCCGCTGGTGCTGGCGATCGTGGTGTTCGGCGGCGGCTTCGGCATCTCGCTGGTGGCGCGCGGCACCGTGCCGCTGGCGCTGTTCGGCCCGGAACGGTTTCCGCGGCTGATCGGCCGGATCGCCTTGCCGTGCCTGATCGCGCAGGCGCTGGCGCCCTCGCTGGGCGCGCTGTTGATCGAGACCCGCGGCGCCGATACGACGATCGGGCTATTGACCATGATCGCCATCCTCAATGTGGTGCTGATGGCAGGGCTGCTCGCGATGCGGTCCGAACGCGGCCGCGATCCGGGGACACCGGAATGATACGACCGGCATGACCATGCTGACCTTGCGCACGCTGTTCTTCGAGGACCTTGCGGTCGGCATGACCGAGCGGCTGTCGAAGACCGTCGATGCCTCCGACGTGGTCGGCTTCGCCGCCGTCACCGGCGACCGCAATCCGATCCATCTGTCCGAGCATTTCGCCGCCAAGACGCCGTTCGGCACCCGCATCGCGCACGGGCTCTACACCGCGAGCCTGATCTCGGCGGTGCTCGGCACCCGGCTGCCCGGTCCCGGCGCCGTCTATGTTTCGCAGACGCTGAATTTCCGCGCGCCGGTGAAGATCGGCGACACCGTCGAGGTCACGGTGGCGGTCGCCGAGCTGGTCGCGGACAAGCGCCGCGCGCGGCTCGCCTGCACCTGCAGGGTCGGCGAGGAAGTGGTGCTCGACGGCGAGGCATGGGTGAAGGTGCCGTCCGCCGCGGCGGAGCGGCCGCTGCCCCGATTGTGACGCGCCGATGACGGTGTCGCCCCCCCGGCTGGCCGTGGCCGCGAAACCGCGCTAGCGTTCGGGATTGTTTGTCAGCAGGGAGCGACATCATGGGTATTTTCAGCAGTATCATGGGCGCCATTTTCGGCCAGGGCTCGGCGCAGGCCCAGGCGGCGCCGACCGCGCCGGCCCCGGCCGCGCCGCCGGCACAGACCGTCGATGTCGCGGCCATCGTCGACAAGGCCGCCGCCGCCAAGGGCGAGAAGCTCGCCTGGCGCACCTCGATCGTCGACCTGATGAAGGCGCTCGACCTCGACAGCAGCCTTGCCGCGCGCAAGCAGCTCGCCAAGGAGCTCAACTACACCGGCGACACCAACGATTCCGCGACCATGAACGTCTGGCTGCACAAGCAGATCATGGCCAAGCTCGCGGCCAATGGCGGCAAGCTGCCGTCCGACATCAAGACCTGACGCCCGTCGGGCGCGCGGGCAGGGCGCATGGCGCGCCCTGCGCCGCTTCTCTCTTTTCCCATTTACGTTAATCCTGGCCGCGCGGCCGCCAGCCTTGCAATGCGGCGCGCGATCGAGACACTGCGCCGTCCAGGGAACCGCTTTCGGTCCGCCATGAGCCGTCTGATCCGCTCCGCCGCCGCCGTCGCCGTGCTGCTCGCCGCCGTTCCGCCGGCCGCCGCGCAATCCATCGCCATGAAACAGCGCGCCCACGGCCCCGCGATCTGCGTGGCGCCCGGCACGACCTGCGCGCCGGCGCGCTACGCGCAGGCCGGCGACGCCTGCGCCTGCAAGGACCTGTTCGGCGCGCTCAAGCGCGGCCGCGTCGTCTGGAAGTGACGCGCTCACAGCAGCGTGCCGCTCAGGAACACCAGCGCCACGGTGAAATAGATCACCAGGCCGGTGACGTCGATCAGCGTCGCCACGAACGGCGCCGAGGCGCTGGCCGGATCGAGCCGCACGCTCTTGAGCAGGAACGGCAGCATCGCGCCGGCGAGCGAGCCGAAGCCGACGATGCCGATCAGCGTCGCCGCCACGGTGATGGCGATCAGCACCCAGTGCTCGCCGTAGTCGTAGAGACCGAAGCCCTGCCACAGCGCGATGCGGGCGAAGCCGATAATGCCGAGCAGGAGGCCGAGCGTCAGCCCGGTCGGCACCTCGCGCAGCGCGATCCGCCACCAGTCGCGCAGTTTGACCTCGCCGAGCGCCAGCGCGCGGATCATCAGCGATGTCGCCTGCGAGCCGGAATTGCCGCCCGAGCTCATGATCAGCGGGATGAACAGCGTCAGCACCAGGGCGCGCTCGAGCTCGCTCTGGAAGTGCTGCATCGCGCTCGCGGTCAGCATCTCGCCGATGAACAGCACGCACAGCCAGACGCCGCGCTTGTACAGCATCTCGCCGAAGCCGATCTGCAGGTAGGAATCCTCGAGCGCGGTGACGCCGCCGAACCGCTGCACGTCCTCGGTGCCCTCGGCGATGATGGCGTCGACGATGTCGTCGACGGTGACGATGCCGAGCACCTGGTTGCTGCGGTTGACCACCGGGATCGCCAGGAGGTCGTGGCGGGTGATGAGCCGCGCCACGTCCTCGCGGTCCATCATCGCATGCGCGGTGATGGGGGCATGGTCGCGCGCCACCGTCATGATGTTGGCGTCGGGATCGGCGGTGATCAGGCGGCGCAGCGTCACCGCGCGCAGCAGCGTGCGCTTGACCGGGTCGCAGACATAGATCGCGTAGATGGTCTCGCGTGTGCGCTCGACCTTGCGGATGTAGTCGAGCGTCTGCGCCGCGGTCCAGTCCGGCGGCACGCTGACGAACTCGGTGGTCATCAGCGCGCCCGCGGTGTTGGGCGGATAGGCGAGGAGCTGCTCGATCGCGGCGCGGGACTCCGGGTCGAGCAGCGCCAGGATGCGCGCGGCGTCGACCTCCGGCAGTTCGTGGAACAGGTCGGTGGCGCGGTCGGCCGACATGCGGCCGAGCAGGACGGCGGCCTGCGCCTGCGGCATCGCCAGGATCAATTCGGGGGCGGCGGTGAGCTCCGGCTGGTCGAACACGTCCACCAGCCGGTCGGCCGGCAGGTGGCTGAGGATCGCGGAGGCGGTGGCGATGTCCTGCTGGTTCAGGATCTCGACGATGTCGGCGGCGCGCTGCGTCGCCAGTCGCGCCGCCTCCTGCGCCGGATCGGAGAGCACCTGTTCGAGCGCGGCCTCCTGCCGCCGCTCGTCCCGCAGATCGTCTTGCAGATTATTTTGCAGATCGTCTTGCATGGGCTCACCTTGCGCCGGCCGGCGCGGTGAGCGGAGACGGGGTCAGCCCACCGGCGGCAACGGCTTGTGTTCGGGCTTGTGTTCGGATCGGCGTCTAGGGCCGCTGGGCATTGCACTGTCCTTGACGGGCACTGTCCTTGAGGGTGTCGAACCCGCAGTCGCCGCGTGGGTGAACCCGCGACCGCGGTCTGTCAAGCAAAAGTCGCGTCAATCCCGGACCAGCAGGTCCTGCAGCTCCGGATGCTTGGCGATGTAGCCGGCGATGAACGGACAGCGCGGCACCACCTTGAGCCCGCGCGCCCGCACCTGCGCCAGCGCGCCGGCGGCGAGCCGCGAGCCGACGCCCTTGCCGGACAGCTCCTTCGGCACCTCGGTATGGGTGAAGGTGATGACGCCGGGCGAGAGCTGGTAATAGGCCAGCGCCAGATGCCCGTCGGCGTCGAGCTCGAAGCGGTGCCGGGCGCTGTTGTCGCGGACCTCGTCTGCCATGACCTTGCATCGCGCGTTTGGAGCGGTTTGGCAAGCCGTGGACGGCGCTGGACCGGCTCATGGTTTTGACACCATCCTGTGGTGGCGCTGACCGCCGCGCGGACCACGGCCGCGCCGTTTCAAGGGAGACCGTCCATGCCAAAGCTCACGCTGTATCATGCCGCGCCGTCGCGCTCCTCGGTGGTGCACTGGATGCTGGAGGAGATCGGCGAGCCCTACGACCTGAACGTGCTCAAGCTCTCGGCCGGCGACCAGCGCAAGGCGGACTATCTCGCGATCAATCCGCAGGGCAAGGTGCCGGCGCTGCGCCATGGCGACGTGGTGATCACCGAAGTCGCGGCGATCTGTGCCTATCTTGCCGACGCCTTCCCGCAGGCCAAGCTCGCGGTGCCGATCGGCGATCCGCGCCGCGGCGTGTATTTCCAGTGGCTGTTCTTCGGGCCGAGCTGCATCGAGCCGGCGATGATGGACAAGTCGTTCCCGCGCAATCCCGCGCCGCCACCGACCGCGCTCGGCTACCGCGATCTCGATACGCTGCTCGACGTGCTGGTGAAGGCGATCGGCAACGGGCCCCATCTGATGGGCGAGCAGTTCACCGCCGCCGACGTGGTGATCGGCGCCGGGCTGCGCTGGGGCATGGCCTTCAAGATGATCCCGGAGCGGCCGGCGCTGGTGGCCTATGTCGAGCGCCTGGCGCAACGTCCGGCATGGCAGCGCGCCGAGGCCAAGGACAAGGACCTGGCGGCGGCGTGAGCCGCCGCCAGTCGCCGATGCTACCACTGCACCAGCTTGCGGTAGAGGTGCCAGGTGGCGTGACCGAGCACCGGCACCACCACCGCGAGCCCGACGAAGAGCGGGATCGTGCCGGCGAGCAGCAGCGCCGCGACGATCAGGCCCCACAGCGCCATGGTGCCGGGATTCTTCGCCACCGCGCGCAGCGAGGTCTCGAGCGCGCAGACCACGCCGGCATCGCGATCGAGCAGCAGCGGGAACGACACCACGCCGACCACCATCGCGATCACGGCGAAGCCGAGCCCGATCAGGTTGCCGTAGAGGATCAGCGCGTGGCCGTGGCTGGTGGTCAGCACCTCCTGCAGGAACGCGGTCATCGATTCCGGCGGCAGATAGCCGAACAGCGATTGATAGAGCGTCTGCGCCGCGAACAGCCAGGCCAGGAACAGCGCGGCAAGGCCGGCGCTGATGGTCAGGATCGCCGGGAACGACGGCGAGCGCACCACGTCGAATACATGGGTCAAGTCGGGCTTGCGGCCGCGCTCGCGCTGCCGGCTCATCTCGTAGAGCCCGATCGCCGCGACCGGCCCGACCAGCGCGAAGCCTGCGGCGAGCGGGAACAGCATCGGGAACAGGTTGTAGCCGAAGGTGATGCCTGCAAACACGATACCGGCGAGCGGATAGATCAACCCGAGGAAGACGAGATGCGTCGGCATCGCCGCGAAATCGTCGAAGCCGCGCTTGAGCGCGTCCCACAGATCGGCGGATGTGATGCGGCGGATCGTCGGATGCGTCACGCGCGCATCGGCGCCGGTATAGATGTGGATGTTGGTCATTCTGCAACAGTCCTGGCGGACCCCTCCTGTTCGCGCCTTGCCGCGCCGCGGGCCGCACCGCATTGGGCGCAACGGCCCGCCGCCTCGCGCCGGCGCTTGCGTGCCGGCGCTGTCGCGAAGTGAAAGCCGCCAGCGCGCGCTTGGTTCCGGATAGGTCAGGAGCCATGACGCAGCGCCCGCTGGCCGTCCGGGCGCGGCCGGGCGCGGATGCCAGGAGCCGGGCCACGGCGGTCCGGCGCGGTCCGGGCCCGCGCGATGGGGCTGTCCGCCGTCAGGGCGCGGTGGATCGCCGGATGCCGCAGCACCTGGCCGATGGCGCAGCGCGCGCCGGTGCAGCGCCGCCGCCGGCGGCATGCCGCCCTGCCGCAGCCGCGCCAGGGCCGGCCGATCTCCGCCAGCAGCAGCGCGACGATGCCGTGCATCAGGTCGAGGGCGTGACGGCGGCGCTGCGCCAGCGTCGGCGCGGCGGTGGCCGGGGCAGGAGGCGAAACGGCGGGCGGCGACATGCGGGCACGCTCCTTCGTTCTCGCGGCGCGGCTGCGCGCGAGGTGATGGTGGCTTTCTCCCTCGCCGCAGCGGCGAGGGGAGACGGAGCGCCGCACGGCGCAACGTCTTGATCGTGGCGCATCCGCAGGCGGGATGCGCGCGCCATGCGGCGCTCCATCGCGGCGTCTGTGCGGCTCCGGGCCGCGCTTTTCGTTTCCGGCCTGCTTCGCCGCGGCGGCTTGATGCCAGTTCGCCTCATCGGCTCGTCGCATCGCCCCGCCGGCGGCGGCCTCGGCCGTCATCCGTCAGCGAACCCGTCGCGGGCGCTCATAGTGGCGCCGGGCGGATCCCCGGAACCGCCCGGGTGCGGGAGCTGCGAACTCCCGCCCGCGGGCGCCGCGTCGACGCGGGCCGCATCTCCGGCCCGGACGCTCCGGCCGGACCCGCGCCGGCTGCCCGACGCCGATCCGCCGAAGCCTGCTCCGCTTCAAGACGCCTCTAGAAGCGTCCCCCCGCGAGCAGGACTCTAGGATTATGGTCCTATTAGGAATAAAGTCAAGGGAAGCGGCGGCGCGCGCCTTCGAACGGTTCTTGAAAACGAGGGTTCGATGCGCGCCAGCCATGCCGAAAACGGCTGGGGACCGCGCGGCCGCCGTCATGACGTG
>Ga0180222_1000330_pt1 | contig 73619 bp, 61 predicted proteins | sample eDN5th37CKraftOP_FD_151336 | JGI IMG/M metagenome (GOLD analysis project Ga0180222, IMG submission 151336) | Enriched Organic Plus compost microbial communities from Emeryville, California, USA - eDNA 5th pass 37_C Kraft OP (version 2) (version 2) ... | reverse complement strand
GGGTCCCGAGCCGCCCGAGTGCGCGAGGTACGTTGCCCCACGCCCGCAGGCACGCCGCACCCGCTCCGCGATCAAGACGCCTCATGAGCGCGCCCCTCGTGAACGGGATGGCAAACAGTTTAAGGGCGGCTGGAAGGGGTGGGCGTAACTTTTTTCGCGGAGGAGGAAAGCTGCGCCGTTTCAGATGCTTGCGCGGGAACAGACGGGAATAAGCGATTCAACTCTGGTCATTCCGGAACGCCGCGCATGACCCGTGTCCCGGGCGCAGCGCAGCGTGTAGCGCCGAAGGCGCGGAACGATGCGCTGCCGAACCGGGACCCATCGTCAATCAGCGAAGCATGGGTCCCGGATCAGCGATGCATCGCTGCCCCCGGCTCTCCTCCGCGTCTCGCTACGCTCGCCCGGAGTCGGCCGGGGTTGCGCTGCATCGCATCCGGGACACGGTTCAGGATCTGCACTGCGCCCGGGATGACAGAGCAGGGAAGGCGCGGCCGGGACGACGGATGCGGAGTGCAAAGAAAAAGGGGCGCCCGGCGAGGGCGCCCCTTTATCATTGTGCTGCGACGGCTCAGACGGTGAAGGTCTGCGTCGTGGCGTCGTCGAGCAGGACCTTGACCGGATCGCTGCCGGCCGTGGCGTAGCCGGAGAGGACCGCGACGTTGGCCCAATCCCCGCCCACGCCATCCGTGTTGACCTGCACGGTGACGTCGCTGCCGGATTGCTGGAGGCGGACGAAGTCGTTCGGGTTGTCACCCACGCCGAAATTGGCCTCGAGCAGTTCCGAAAGATCGAGCACGTCGCCTTCGGCGAAGCTGTAGTCCACGATGGTGTCGACGTTGCCGGAGCCGGTATGGGCAAGGGCAAACGTATCCGCACCGAGGCCGCCCGACAGGATATCGTTGCCCGTGCCGCCGTGCAGGGTGTCGTTGCCCGCACCGCCGAGCAGGAGATCGCTGCCGCCGCCGCCCCAGAGCGTGTCGTTGCCGGCGCCGCCGACCAGGATATCGTTGCCGTCAGCAGACGCTTCATTCGTGTCGCTGTTGCTGCCGCCTTTCAGCGTGTCATTGCCGGTGCCGCCGACGATCGTGTTGGAGCCGTTATTGCCTGTCGGGCCTGACATGAAGTCTGGCAGATCGGCATCGTTGCCGTTGTTGATGGCGTCATAGACGACATACCCCGTGTTGCCGGCCGCTATCGCGAGGCTGGCGTTCTCGTAGCCTGTGACCGTTGCATTCCAGTCCGAGTCCTGCAGGCTGAGCGTGCCATTGTCCCCTCCGCCATTGATGTTTCCATCCAGATAGTTCTGCAGTTCGCTGCGCCACGATTCCTCGCTGCCGTCCAGATTGCGGTCCGTCGTGTCGGACAGAATCTGTTCAAGCTGCGCCGCCGTGAAGACGAGCGTGATGGTGTCTCCAGAGCTGCCACCACCACCCGCACCATTATAGGTAATTGCGCTGGTCGTCGTATGGCTCCACGACGTAACAATGTTGTCGCCATTGCCATTGTTTGAACCAGACGGAGGCGTGTAGGTGCCGTCACCGACAATGTTCACACTGGCATAGTTGTTGCTGATGCTGTTCGACGTATCGGGATTGAATTCGGAGATTGAAACCGTCGTCGAGACCACGTTGCCGCCGGAAGCCGCTCCGTTGTCGTCGATGGTGATCGTCAGGGTGCCGCTCTCGCCGTTACTTGATCCGTCAGGGTTCCACGTCACCCGGTTGGCGGCCAGGAAAGCGTTGATGTCGGCGATGGTCCCGTCGAGCGTGATCTCCCGCGAACCACTTCCGTTGACCGTGACGCCAAGGCCGCTTGTTGCCGACAATGCGTCGTCGGAATCGTCCATCCGCAAGGTGACGCGCACCGTGCTGGGGCTATCTACGTCCTGGAAGCTGATCCGGTTGATCGGCGCGACAACTCCGTTGGCCTCCGACAGATAGAGGAGGTTCTGCGCATTGATAGTTGGCGCGTCGTCAATGGCATTGACCGTGATCGTCGTGGTCGCCGTGTTGCTGTCTGATGTGCCGTCGTTGACCGTCACCTCGATCACGCGCGGCGTCTCGCTGGGAGCCTGGCTGGTGCTCATGTAGGACACCGCCTGGATCGCCGCCTGGTAGTCCGCCATGCTCGCCGCGCCGGTCAGCACGATCTGCGTCGCGGTCGAGGACGGGTCGATCGAAATGCCCGGCGGCAGCGTGCCGACGACCAGCAGGTCGCCCGCCTGCGCGTTGGTGAGCACGATCGTGGCCGACACCATGTCGTCGCCGTCCGCGTCGGTGATGGTCGGCCCCGCCGCCGCGATCGAGACCGCAGCGCCGTCCTCAGTGTAGCTCGTCTCGTAGTCTTCCGACGGCGTCGTCACCAGCTTGGTGAAGTTGATCTCGATATCGTCGATATAGACGAACTCATTCTGGTCGAGGCTGTTCTCGACCTCGAACCGGATCGTCGTGTTCGGCCCGGCATAGGTCAGGATGTTGTGAGAGAACGAGTCGTTGCCCGTGCTGGAATTGATGGTGTTGAGGAGCGTGAAGGTGCCCGGGGCGCCCGTGGGCGAAATCCAGACGAAAACCTCTTCGCCGCTGTCAAGGCCGATCTCGCGGACGTCATAGGAGAACGTCGCGGAGGTCGCACCCTCGAGGTTCACGATACGGGAAATGTAATCGGTTCCCGAACCACCATTGCTATTATCGCCCAGTCGCAGCTCTCCGCCGGTGATTTGGATGGTGCCGCTTGTTGCACTGTTATTGTCGTTCGTTTCGACCCAGTTGCCGGCCCAGCCCGAGCCGCCCGAGTAGTTCCCGGACGAGAAGTTATCGGACGCGCTTCCGGCCTGCGGCGTAAAGCTGTTCAACGCCAGCTCCGGCGCCTCGTTCGGCGGCAGGACGTCGCCGTCGTTCAGGATCGTCACCGTGCCCGAGTCGCTGCCGTTCGACGTGCCCGTGGCCGCGGTGGCCGTGAGCTCGAAGGTCTCGTTGGGATCCTCGAAGAGATCGTCATTGAAAATTTCGACGCGGACCTGAACCGAGGTATCGCCCGGGTCGAAGCTGAACGGCGTCGAGACCCAGTTCGTGCCATCGAACCACTCGACGGTCGTGCTGTAGTCCACGCCGGCCGTTGCCGTGCCGCCGCCCACCGAGAAGGTGACCGGGACGGAGAGCAGGGTGGCGTGGCTGAGCGTCACCGTGAACTGGGCGTAGCCGGCGTCTTCCGCCACCTCGACGTCGGCGCTGACCTGGATCTCCGGCGCCGGCTTGAGGTCGATCGTGAGCGTGCCATCCGTCTCGTCGCCGTCGCCGTCGACGAGGACGTAATCGAAGTCGAGCGGGCCGCCCGATCCGGAGAGCGTGTCGGGCGCGTAGTAATCCCAGTCGCCCGCGCTCTTCGTGAGATAGTCCACGAAGTAGAAGACCAGCTTGCCGCCGAACGCGTCGGTGATCTCGACGAACGCGCCGCCGTCATAGCCGGTCTCGGCCACGCCGTATTCGAACGTGTTGCCGCCATAGCTGACCGACTTCACGTGCCCGCCGTCGGCGCCGAAGCCGCCCACGCTGTTGCCGTCCGCATCCTCGAAGATGTTGCCGCTCGGGTTGCCCGGCAGCGAGCCCTGGAGCGCCGGCGCGAGCAGGTTGGGGTCGTTCACCCCGATCGCCTCGTCCTCCGCCCGCGGAGCCATCGTCTCCAGGAACGGCGTGGTGGTGGTGACGCCGGCAAAGCCGACCGCATACGCCTGGTCGATCTCGGCCGCATCGAGGAAGTTCGCCCACGCGGTCTCGTCCGGGTTCACGCCACCGGTCGGATCACCGTCCGTGAGGAAGTAGAGGTAGGTCTTGGTAGCGTCCGGGTGCGCCGGGAGGGTCGGATAGTGCGAGGATACGGTCGTCACCACCGACGCATAATCCGTCTCGTTGACGAGCGGGAGCGTCGTCAGCGTCGTATTGACGAAGGTCAGCGCGCCGGACTCGTCGAACGTGCCCCGGTAGGTCGTGTCGCTGTTGAACGTATAAATGACGATCTCGTTGAAGATCACATCCGGGTTCGACAGCAGATTCTCGACCGCCTGCCGCATCAGCGTAAGTCGCGAGATTTCGCCCGGCGGGTTGTTGTTGGGGTTCTGGTTGTCAAAGATGGACCAGGCCATGCTGCCCGACAGATCCATCACCAGGATGGCGTTGATCGACGGCTTCACGCCGGCGATGGCGATGGCGTCGGTGTCGACCGCTTCCGGCGTGTCGTCGTTGACGCTGATGGAGAAGCTGCCCGGCGCCGTGTCGCCGTCGCCGTCCTTCACCGTGTAGTTGATGGTGAACTGGACGTTCTCCTCCGACTCGCCCGGCGTCGGGTGGAACAGCGGATTGAGCTGCTCGATGGTGTACTGGCCGGACGTGTCGTCGGTGAGGGTCACCTTGAGCACGTCCACCAGGCCGGAGCCCTGGTTCTGCTGAACGGTGAGCGTCTGTCCGTCCGGCGCCACCACGACATTGAAGGTACCGAAGGGCGAGCCGGTATAGTCGGTCGTAACGGTTGCGCCGGTGAGCAGCACCGTGCCCGGACCGTCGGCGTTGAAGTCGAAGGCGAGGGTGCCGGTCGCCGTCGGATTGGCGGGATTCGGGGCGACGTCATCCGTGCCGCCCTCGTTGGGATCGGCATAAGTGTTCGTCGCCGCCTCGTCGTCGAACACGACGCCCTCGTTGTGGTCGGTGGATGGCACATCGTCCACCACCGTGACCCCGACCGAGCCGGTGACTTGTGTGGTGCCGTCGTCGCCCTGCACGACGATGTTGGTGATCGTGATGTTGTCGGCGTTGAGGCCGCTGTGCTCGGGGATGTTGTCGATGAGCGTCGCCGTCACGGTGACCGGAATCTGGTCGCCTGTCGGCGCGCCCTCGGCGAGCGTTAGCTCTAGAACCTTCGTGCCCGTATTGTCGGTGCCGAGATAGCCGATCAGCTTCTGCCCGCCGTCGGCGGGCTCCCAGAACATCGGGCCGACGGGATTGTTGTCCGCATCGAGCACCGTCGGCGAAGTCAGCAGGAACGCAAAGGCGAGGGGGTCCGTTCCGCGCGTGAAGGTGAGCACGCCGTCGTCGGACTCCTGGTCCGAGGCCGGGTCCGATCCTCCGTTGGGATCGTCAAGCGCCTTCTCATAAACCGTCAGCGCGACGTTCTCCGCGCCCACCGGCGGGGTATAGGGCGGGGTCACGTCGACATCCACCCCGAACTCCGCGGTGAAGCCGTCGCCGTCGCCGTCGACGATGTTGACGACGAAGTCGAGATCGAGCGGCTCGCTTTCCGTGGTCGTGCGCGTGAAGCTGAAGTTCTGGATGCGGATCGCGTCGCCGTCGTTCGGGTGATCGAACATCACCACGATCGTATGGAACGCGCCCGTGGGCGTGATCGTGACCGGATACACGCCGGGCTGCGGCAGGTTCGTGAGGTCGATCTCGCCGATCAGGCCGACCTGATTGCCGTTCTCATCGAGCGCACGCCAAATCACCTTGGTGGCGTCGGTGTTGCCTTGCACGTCGATGCCGAAGCTGAACGCAGTGGCCGTGCCCTCGGTCGTCCCGTCGCTCTCGAACACGCTGGCCGAGAAGCCCTGCAGGTCGTTGATGTTCTGCGACTGCCCGCCGCGGACGCCAAAGCCGACATTGTTCGGGCCGAGGTCGTCGCCGCTGCCGGGGCCGACCGCCGGGTCGTTGTCGGGATTATTGACGTTGCCGCCCGGGAAGAGGAGGCCGTCGAACACGATTTTTGTGCCGCCCGATCCCGTCGCTTCGATCGTCTCGACGAACGGTCCGGCGTTGAAGTTCGACGCCGCGATCGTCTCGACGACCGTGTTGGTCGGCGGATTGAGGACCTGCAGCTCGTAGCTGCCGTCGGTCTGGATCGTGATCGTATAAACGACCTCGTTCGGCGCCGCGTCCCAGGTGACCGTGAGCGTCACCGATCCGTCGGGATTGGTGACGATGTCCGGCGTCGAGCCGGGGAACGTCGGGAAGCTCGCGAAGTCGATGTGGCCGAGCCCGTCGGCGCCCATCGCGAAGTCGAGCTTGCCCGTATAGGTGTGGGTCTGCTCGTCGTAAGCCTGATTGCTGACGCCGTAGAACTCCGGCGTATCGTCATCGACGTTGATGCAGATCGTGCCGGTGTCGGTGTCGTTGTCTCCGTCCGTGACCGTGAAGTCGAACGACAGGGCGAGGTTGTCTTCCCAGGAAAGCTCGACGCCGTTGTCGGGGTTGCCGTCGTCCTGCTCCGGATGCGCGAGCGGCGCGATCAGCGTGAAGGAGTAGCTGCCGTCGTTGTTCACCTGAAGGGTGAAGACGTCGATCACACCGTCCGGCGTATTCATCGTGCCGGTGAGGACGCCGCCCTTGTCGTCGACGCCGACGTTGGTGCCGTCCTGCCACGTCGCATTCACGGCATAGGCTGTGCCGACGCCGTTCGCGTCGACATAGATGGCCTGGAATGGCATGAGGCCGCCGGCGACGGCGATCGACTTCAGGCCGTCCGAGCCCGCGTCGAACAGGATCTTGCCGCTCGCTGTGACGCCGAAGCCGTCGTCGCCCGGGCCGTTCTGGATGCCGACGCCGTTGAGTTCGGTATCCTCGTCGTCGATTTTCGAACTGTAGACGGCCTTGAGGCTGACATTGTCGAGGAAAGCGCCGAACTCGTCCTGCGCGCCTGTGCCCGAGAAGGCAAGAATGGCGTCGTTGACCGGCGCGGTTACGGTAAGGGTGATCTGCTGCCAGCCGCCCGCAGGCGGGTTGGGCGAGGTCCAGACGACCTGGCCGCCGAACGTCACTTGCATGCCGCTCGACCCTTCGTAACCGGGCCGCGGCGCATAGAAGAAGCTCAGCTCGTAGGTCTGGCCGGCGACGGTGCCGGCGACTTCCTGCTGAATTGTTGCATTGGTGTTGTTCGCATCGGGCGTGCCGCCCGGCGTGTGACTCGGATTACCCTCTGTATCGCCGTCGAGCTCGACAAGGGCGTTGCCGTTTTGCGCGCCCAGGCCGCCCGCGCCGCCGGTCTGAATTTCGAATGGAATGCCATTCGACGTCCAGCCATCGATCGCATTGAAGATATTCCAGTCGCTGCCGGCGAGACCGTGTCCGGCCTCGAAGCTGCCATTGACGATCAGCTCGTCGCCGTACCCGTCATGTTTGGTGACGCCCAGCACCGTCGGCCCGTCGTCTTCGAACTTGATGACCGAGGCGAGATCGACGGAATCCGAGTCCGTGTCGTGATCGAAGTCTTCGACCGTCACCTGGATCGAGAGCACGCCCGGATCGAGCGTTAGCGGATCGCCGGCCTCGTCGTGGTCGTTCGCGTCGCCGTGGACGAGCGCGCGGTACTGCCACACGCTCATGTCGCCCGTTTCGGTGTTCAATTCGATGACGAATGAAACCGTATTGGGATCGCCAAAGAGGTGGCCGACGATCCGCTGGATATCGGGGTTCCCGCTGTCGACGAGCTGCAGGACGATTTGTTCGCCCGTCTCCGTATCGAACAGGCCGGTTTCGCCGTCTTCTCCGATGACAGCGGCATAGCTCTTCACCGTTGCCGGCTCGTCCGCGCCGGAAACAGAATGGTTCACGAACAGCGCAGCGCCGGTCAGCGCTGCATAGCCGATCGGGTCGCCCGCCAAGGGGAGCGGGTTGCTGGGCGAGTTGGTCTCGTCGTTCTCGTTCGGAGCGCCGCCGACCGACTCGTCGACGCGCAGCTCCGCGCCGTCCTTCAGGGAGATTTCGGCGATCGGCCCGTCGTCCTTGACCTCGACGATGAACGTGCCTTCGTCGAGATCGACCGTGTCGCCGTCGCCGTCCCTGGCGCCGAAGACGCCCGAGAAGTCGATGAAGATCTGGTCGTCTTCGTTGATGCCGTCCGTGTTCGGATCGTCCTGTTCGGCGTGGTCGAGCTGGTCGAACAGGCGGAATTCGTATTCGCCGTCTCCGTCCGCGCCGAGCGCGAACACGAGACGGAATTCGGGATTGGACAGGCCGAAGAGATCGATGAAGCTAGGCTGATTCCCGTTGAGGATGGCCTCCAGCGCCGCGAAGATTGAATCGATCGTGGCGTCGGGAATGCTGCTCACATAGCCGAAGATGAAGGTCTGCCCGCCGACCTCGAGTGTGGCGTATTCGACCGTGTCGCCCTGAGAGGTGAGGCCCTGCGCCTCGAGCGGGGTGGTGTCTCCCTTGAAGAAGAAGCCGCCGTCCGCATGTTCGCCGTCGGCGCCGAAGAGAACGGTGCCCGCGAGCGTCCCCTGGGCGGACGTGGAGCCCTGGAAGATCGGATTGAGGATGAAGCCGAAGGGCCCCCCGATCGGTCCCTGCGTATCCCCATCGGGGCTGGTGCCGGCCGAGCCTTCGACGATATCGAAGATGCCGAAAATGCCGCCGATGTCCGCGTTGTCGAGGTCGTTCTCATGCACCTTGACGGATGATGTCTGGCCGGTGAGCACAGGCACGTCGTCGGTGACACGGATCGTGATGATGTCGGACGCCGAGTCGTAATCGCCGTCCTTGGCTGTGAAGCCGAATTCGAGCTGCAGCGGCGCGTCGCCGTTGCCTTCGGGGTGGTCGAGCGGTTCGGAGAACGTGAGGTCGAAGTCGCCGGTGCCGGCGGTGTTCAGCGTGAAGACGAAGACGACGTCGCCGCCGATTACGCCCTTGTAGGCGGTGAGCGTCTGGCCGCCGTCCGGATTGTTCACAATCTCATAGACGAGCGGGACGCCGCCGGAGGTCAGCGGACCGGCGAGCAGGTTGCCGTTGTGGTCCTTGATCGTGATGGCCGGCGCGTCCGGGCCGGTGACGTTGAACCGCAGCGAACCCGCGCCGTCCGAGCCCCACAGGATGCCGAGCGGCGAATTGGTGATGCTCTTGTAGTCGTTGAAATCTTGCGGATCGTCGTAGGCGTCGTTGCCATTCGCCTGCTGGTCGTCGTCGAGCATCCAGTCCCGTTTCGCCGTGTCGTGGTTGTTCGGGAGGATCGAGGGCCCGTCGTCCTCGAACCGGATCTTGCCGGTGATGTCGACGGTCTTCGAGTCCGTGTCGCCGTCGCCGTCCTTGACGGTGAGCTTGATCTGGATGCCCTTGCCGTAATCGAGGTTGAAGCCGACCGAATCGTCGTGGTCGCTGGTGTCGGGGTGCTTCAGCGACAACCATTGCACGAGCGACACTTCGCCGGTCTGCGGATCGATCGAGAGCGCGAACGCCGCGGCGCCATGTTTACCGCCGACGCGGCCGACGATCAGTCCGTTCTCCTGGAACAGATAGATTTTCTGGCCCTCGGTGGTCCGCAGGCCGGAATCGACGCCGTTATGGTTCGCGCCCTTCAACTGCAGCGAGAACACCTTGGCATGATGATCGGCCGGTCCGTCCGAGCCAAAATCAACCTTCACGTCACCGATCAGCTTCTCCTTCGCGAAGCCAATCACCGGGCCGAGGACATGGGGGTCGTTGCCCGGATTCCATACGTGATTGAAGGCGTGCAGCCAGCCGTTGATGTCGTCGGCGTCTGAATCCTTGCCGGGCGTCTCGTCGTGCACGAGCTTCTCGTGCTTGAGCTCAAGCTCCTTGATCTCCGGGCCGTCGTCCTCGAATTTGATCCTCCCGGTGATGTCGACGGAATCCGAGTCCGTGTCGCCGTCGCCGTCCTTGACGGTGAGCTTGATCTCGATCGCCTGGCCGTGGCCGAGATTGAAGCCGATCGCTTCGTCATGGTCGCTGGTGTTGTAGTGATGTAGCGACAGCCACTGTACGAGCGATACTTCGCCGGTGTTCGGGTCGATCGCGAGGGCGAACGCCGCCTTGCCGTATTGGTTGCCAACGCGGCCGACAATGATGCCGTTCTCGAGATAGAGCCGGATCGTCTGGCCTTCGGTCGTCTTCAGGCCGGAGTCGATGCCGTTGCCGCCCTTGAGCTGCAGCGAGAACACCTTGGAATGGTGGCTGGCCGGTCCGTCCGAGCCGAAATCCACCTTTACGTCGCCGATCAGCTGTTCCTTCGCGTAGCCGAGCGCGCCGTTGATCTTGTCGCTGCCCTTGATGTCGTGGTCGTTGCCCTTGTTTCCGACGCCGTTGAAGACCGACAGCGCATAGTGCAGGTCGTCGGCGTCCCAATCCTTGCCCGGCGTCTCGTCATGCACGAGCTTCTCGTGCTTGACCTCGAACTTCTTGATCTCCGGACCGTCGTCCTGGAACTTGATCAGGTGATCGATGTCGACGGTCTTCGAGTCCGTATCGCCGTCGCCGTCCTTGACCGTGAGCTTGATCTGGATCGCGTCGCCCCGATCGAGGTCGAGCGCGACGTGATCGTCGTGGTCGTAGATGTTGGAATGCTTCAGCGAGAGGTACTGCACGAGCGACAGCTCGCCCGTGACCGGATTGATGGCGATGGCGAATGCCGCCTTGCCGTTGTACGGGCCGCCGAAGACGCGGCCGACGATGATGCCGTTCTCTTCGTGCAGATAAATCCTGGAGCCGTCGGTCGTCTTGACGCCGGAATCGACCCATTCGCCGCCCTTCAGGTTCAGCGAGAAGGTCTTGGCGTGGTGATTGGCCGGGCCGTCCGAACCGTAGTCGACCCAAACGTCGTCGATCAGTTGCTGCTTCGCGAAGCCGATGACCGGACCCGAGACATGCGGGTCGTCACCGGGATTCCAGACGTGATTGAAGACGTGCAGCCAGCCGTTGATGTCGTCGGCGTCATACTGCTTGCCTGGCGTCTCGTCGTGGACGAGCTTCGCATGGTCCTTGAGATCGAGCTTCTTGATCTCCGGGCCGTCGTCCTCGAACTTGATGAGGTTGCCGATATAGGCGACATCCGACGCTGAATCGCCGTCGAAATCGGAGAGCGTCACCTTCACGCCGATCGAGTCCCAGATCAGCGACACGGAGTCGTCGTGGTGCCACTGCGTCGGGCCGTCGATCGGGTGCCAGAGCGACACCCACTGCGCGACATAGACCTGGCCGGTGTTCGGGTCGATCGCGATGGCGAACGCCGCCGGGTCCGAGCCCGTGACATCCCCATTGCCGTCATATGGCGAGTCGTAGCGGCCAACGATGAGGCCGTCCTCGACGAACAGATAAATCTCGCGGCCTTCGGTCGTCTTCAGGCCGGAGAACACCGGGCCGTCGCCGTTGATGACGAGCTCGAACTGGGCATTCGGGGGCACATCGGCGCCCGGCATGCCGCTGGAGAAGAACACGAGCGCCCCGTCGCTCTTGGCGAAACCGATCGCGCCGAGGAAGCTCTTCTGCCAGGGAGCCAGATGCGGATCGTTGCCGGGATTGGCGACGCCCTGGAATTTCTGCGCGACCGGCCAGAAGTTCGTGTCGTCCGCGTCGAACTGCTTGAAGGGCGTCTCGTCGTGGACGACCTTGTTCTTGAAGGCGGCATGGATGTCGACGTATGGAGAATCGTCGTCCACCTGGATCGCGAACGCGGCGCTTGCCGTCGTGCCTTGCGAATTCTGCGCCGTGATGGAGAGGATGAAGGTCAGATCGTCTTCGTAGGACGTCAGATCGTTGTCGTTGGGGTTGTTCGGATCGTCCGTGTACGGATGGTCGAGCGGCGCCTTCAGCGTGTAGGTGTAGGTGGGGTTGTTGATGTCCGTGGTGTCGATCGTGACCACGAACACGACATTGGCCGCATTCGCATCCGCCGGGACCGCGCCGACATAGCCCACGAGCACCGTCGGGCTGAGCAGCACGAAATGCACCGGCTGCCCGCCGGATGTGAGCGTCGCCGTCACGTTGTTGCCGGCCTGGTCGAACACCGCGAGAAGCGGGACAGCCGAGAAATAAAGCTGACGCGGTCCCGTGTCGCCGCCCCAGTTGACATTGATGGCGCCGACGAAGTCGTCGTCACCGCCGTTGTCGCCGTTCGAGGGGAAGGGGAGATCCTTGTTGCCGGACGACAGCCAGTCTTCATCGACCTGGCCGTTCTGAATGTTGAGATCGAGGCCGAAGATGACCGCCGGCGCGATGTCCGCGACGAAATCGATCCCCGGCAATTCTTCCGGCGGCATCAGGTCGTTCAGCACCACCGGCCCGATCACGTCGATCGTCGGATCGTTGAAGTCGGCGCCCGCCTCGCGCGGATCGCCGCCTTCGCCGGCGGCCGGCAGCACCGACTGGTCGTCGGTGAAGGGGATGAGGCCGGCGAGCTCCAGCGCCGTGAGCACTTTGCCCGGCGCGAGCTCGAACTCGAGATTGGCGAGCGGCCGCCGCAGCGAGTCGAAGAAGGGATCGAGCGTGACCGTCGAGCCGTTGTCGAACAGGATGACCGCGCGTTCGCCGATGCGGACGACGATGATCTTCTCGTTCGCGATCTCGGAGAAATCGACCTTGATGCTCTGGTCGTAGCTGAGTTCCACCGTGACCGCTTGCCCGTCGGCGGGCTTCGTCAGCTTGACGACCTTTTGTTCCTTGGTCGCGGCCTTGTCGGCTTGCGTGTCGGTCTGCGCAAACTTGATCGGCGCGTTCATCGCACCCTCCGGCGTGAAAAATCGGCGGCTCGACAATCGAGCCGCATTCCATTTCCGGGTTCCGAGAGAAGCGACGTTGCCCGCGCGTTGTGGCGCCGGCTTCGCACAACCAGGTTCCCAGCCTCCAGTAATCCCGCGGGTAAGATATTCTTAACCCTGCCACCCCAGCAAGCAGGGGAACCCCAAAAACCGGGCATTTTAGCAACGTTCTTAATGCCTTTGACCGACTGTTGCCGCAGGGCAACAGCTTTCACCCATGATCGGAACCGCGGCGGTTCCCAAGGTAAATCCGGCTCCTGGCCCTTGTCGGCCCGAAGGGGGTTTGCGATGATTAAATTAGGGTTATCGGGGGATTTCGGACCATGGGGCGCTGCACTCGCTTCAGCCTGATGGCTGCGGCCGTATCGGTTTCATTCCTTGCAGGGGGTGCCGTTTCCAAGGCCGCCGACTTGGCGGTGGACGGCAGGATCGCGGTGGCCCCGGGTGCGCAGCTCGCGCTCGCCTGCGACAACGGCCGCACCTTTCCCATTCGCCCGCGGGCGATCAGCGACGAGGGCGAGCTCGTGACCGGCTATATCGTCACTGGCCCGCGCGCCTCGCACCACTTCCGTCTGATTCCGATGGGTAGCGGCTACCGCTATGCCGGCGCCGGATTCTGGTTCGACGGCATCCGCGGCGAGGCAACGCTCGACATCGGCAGCCATCAGACGAATTGCACCGTCGAGTATAGCTGAGCGGTATTTTTCCGTTTCGAGGTGAAAGGGCAGCGCCCGCGCGGTTTGCGCGCGGGCGAATGAGGATTGCTGCGCCGCCGTGAGGTCGCCCGTGGCGGAGCGCATGTCATTTCTGTGCATTTTGTGGGTAGCCAGCATAGTGACATTTGTTATTATCACATTTGTTTGAACTCGGGCTGGGTTACAAACAAGAATTGTCCGTGGGGGGTGGAGGAACGTGCTGCATGGGCTGACGCACGTTTAACCAGTCATTTCATCAAGAATATCCACGGCGAACCTGGGCCTCCGAACGGAAACTTCGGCAGCGTTGCTGCACGAGTAGGGGGATTGATGTTCGTTTCCGCAATAGATCTCAATTTCGAGATGGCCGTCGCCGTATGGAAGCATGCGTATTGGGCGGGCAAAACGGCGGCCGAGCCGGCACGGTCCGTGGGGTTCACCGAATGGCTGGTTTGGGCTGCGGCCGCGAGCGCCGGCCGGAAAGATTGGCTGCGATCGGGCCGGTCGAAATATGATTGCAGCGAAAGGCTTGCGGACGGCGAGCCGTATTTCGTGCTGCGCGCGCAGGATATGCTGGCGCCGGAGCTCGTCGAGGCCTGGGCCGTGGAGGCGGAGCTGAACGGCTGCCCGAAGGGCAAGGTCGCCGATGCTCGCGCCATCGCCGCCGCGATGCGCAAATGGCGCAAGCGCAAGATGCCGGATTGATTTGATACGTGTCCCGGGCGCTGCGCAGCATGCAGCGAAGTGAAATGCTTCGCTGCTGACCCGGGACTCCATCCGGCCAGTCCGTTGAAGCTGCACTGGGTCCCGGATCTGCGGCGCACCGTTCCGCGCCTTCGGCGCTTCACGCTGCGCCGCGTCCGGGACACGTCACGCGCGTCCAGCACGCGGGACTTGATCCGGAGGAGAGGCGAGGCAATCCGGCCCCATCGCACTGGATTGCTGTGACGGCTTCGCTGCCTCGCAATGACGATTACTCTTCACCGCCTCGCAATGACAGGCCAAAGAAAAAAAGGGGACGGGGGTCTCGCCCGTCCCCTTGGATCCGATCGCGAACTTTGGAGGTCACCCGTGGAACGCGTTCGGAAAATTTAAAATCTCATCATCAGGTGGTCGCGACGACTTCCGGATCGCCCGCCGTATCCATCGGGACGAGCCGGCCGGAAAACTCAGGCAATAATTCTTCAGCCTCGGCTTCGGAGATCACTTCCTTGGCAACGAGCTTGCGCAGCATCGCGGTCAGTGCCGCGGCGACCTTGTGGTCGCGCGCCTCTGTCTGCGTGGTCGCCCGCGCTTCCGCCGGGATCTCTTTTCTCAATTCTTCCTTGCGCGCCGCATAGATTCGCTTGGCTTCGCGCGCCGAGCCCGCCTCGATTTTCTCATAGATGCAGCGGCGGCCGAACTTGTATTCGGCGTAGTAGGCGAAGCCGGTCTTCAGGCGTCTGATCTTCAGTCCCATCGCTCTTTCCAGCCTGCTTTGGGAAGATCGGGGTAGGAGAGGGCGGCGATGCCGCCCTCTCCCGATTGTCGCCCCCTGCCGGGGATCAGTAGTTGCGCTGTGCGCGGAACATGCCGTGCACGACGTCGTAAGAGCCGGAGGTAATCAAGCTCTGGGCGGTCGCCGGATTGTAGTCAGCCTTCACGCGCGACCACATGAGTTCGATACCAAGATCGAGGCCGGAGACTGGCGTCCAGATTGTGTTGGCACCAACCTGCACGACGTTGCCGCTGTTGAAGCCAGCCGCCAGCGCAGCAGACGGCGCTTCGAAATCGAAGTAGCCGACCGCGAGATTGCTGCGCAGCGACGGAGTCCAGTAGTGCGTGCCCTGGACGCCAATCGACCAAGCCGTCGACTTCTGGCTGCCATACAGATCGAACACTTCAAGCTCGGCACCCATGCCGGGGACAAGCGCGCCACCAGAAGGATTGTCGTAGCCGCCGACAGCGCGGTTCGGTGCGGGCGATGTGGACATGCCCGTGTAGTTTACCGCACCCTTGGTGTAGGCACCGGAGATGATGATGTTGTCACCAGCGCCGGTCTGCGGGGTCTTCAGCGTGATGCCGGCGCCGATCGCCCAGCCCCAAGCATCGGATGCCGCCACGCCGATCGCCGGACGGAGCTGATGCGCCGCCGCCATGATCTGCGCCGAGCCCCAGGACTGGTCGACGCGGACGTTGCCGACGATGTCGGGAATGTACTGGTCGGTGTAGCCCGAGCCTTGGCCGCTGATGACGCCGGCAACATTCGCTGAGCCGGTGCCGAAAATCTGCGAGCTGGTCCGGCCCGCGTCTTCGAACGCGAGGGTGGCCGACACGCCATTACCGAGCTGTGCGGTGTAGGCGAGGACCGACGTCCACTTCCACGGAGCGCCGACGTTCGCCGCATACAGGCCGAGCTGCGGGTAGTTGAAGAAGGAATCCGTGAAGCCGAAGGTGAACCCGGCGAATTGGATGAACGCCTTCTCGAAATAGACCGCGGTATCTCCCGCCGACCGGGAGCCGTCACCGCCGCCATCGCTGCTGTATTGCGCACCGATCGCCGTGTACGAACGCAGCGTGCCATAGGCCGTGTTCGTGCGGGCGTCGTTGATCAGCAGGGCGCGGGCGAAGAAGCGCGAACCAGCGTTGTCGCGGGTTTTTTCCAACCCGCTCGTCTTCCAGCCGCCCGAGAAGATCGGAGCAGCATTGCCACCGTGCACCCAGTAGTCGATACGCACATAGCCGCCCACACGCAGGCAGATGTCCGTGCCCGGAATGTAGTAGAAGCCGGCCCCGTAGGCCGAGCAGATCTTCACGTACTCGACGGGCTTCGCCTTGACGGGCAGGTCTGCCGCCTGCGCGCCGGACGCCATGGCGATTCCCGCCGCCGCGCCGAGCAAGCCCCCTAGAAATCCGCGTTGCATCGCGTTCTCCCTCTTGATGAGAGCCCACACGAACGCGTGTGGACTATGAGTCACGTTATGGCCTGTAGATTATCGTCATCAAGTGAAGATGTAGACGATCGTCCACAAAAAGGGCGGCTGTTGCAGATTTGCCACGAACGATGCGGGGCTTAGCCGGATACCGAAGGCCGCTGTAAGGGGGTCTTTTGATTCCCCCAAGGGGCCCCCGGCGCGCGCGGAGCGACGTGTATGTGTGTCGTCACCCTGCCGGCGCTTGTCTTTCGATGCCCGCAAACAAGGCAAAAGCTGGAATCGTTTCAGGAAGCTTGCCGTCGTTCTTCAGGCGCACCGCGCTCACATGGCCGTGACCGTGGGACCGTCGAGGCGGGCCCGCAATGCAAAATTCCGCAATCGCTGTGACTCATAGTCCGTGGACCCTTTGTCCACATCCAGGACAATTCCCGCTGCAGGATGGGAGCGCGGAACATACGGCGACCGCGGCGGTTCTCGCAGGCATGGACGACATTGGAATCATTCGGGCGCTGGCGGCGAATGTCCGCGCGGCGCGCAAGGCCGTCGGGCTGTCGCAAGAGGAGCTTGCACTCGAAGCCGAAGTCGACCGCACCTACGTCTCGCAGGTGGAGCGCGCCAAGCGCAACATCACGGTCGTGGTGCTGGCGCGGCTCGCCCGCGCCTTGAAGACGACGCCGGCGGCGCTCGTCACGGCCACGGCGGCGCCCCGCGCCGATACGGGAAAGCGGAAGCGGAGGGGGTAGGCTAAGACAGATCGACGTGTCCCGGACGCGCTGCGGCGCGTCCGGGACACGCATGTCAATTAGCTGCGCCTCGCGTACGCTGCATCGCATCCGGAACATGAGTGTGGATATGGCGAGACGTGTGGGTCATAGTTGCACCTACACGGAAGAGACTTTGGCCAGCGAAGCACGATCCGATGAAGGAGCAAGAAAGATTCTGCGTCTATATTCTCGCCAGTCGGCGAAACGGAACTCTTTACATTGGCGTCACGAATAATCTCGCGCGACGGATCGCGGAGCATAAGTCAAAGCTCGTACCGGGGTTTACGCGGGAATACGGCGTCGACAAGCTCGTCTACGCGGAAAAATACGACTCGATTCTAGAGGCGCGCGCCCGCGAGCATACGCTGAAGCGTTGGCGGCGCGCATGGAAGATCGCGCTGATCGAGAAAGACAATTCAGAATGGCGCGATTTATTTGAGGAGTATGCGGTTTAGCACGCGTTGCGTGTCCCGGGCGCAGTGCAGCATGTAGCGAAGCGGAATGCTGCACTGCTGAACCGGGACCTGTAGCTGCGAAATGCCGCAATAGGTCCCGGATCAGCGATGCATCGCTGCCCCGGCTCTCGCTTCGCTCGGCCGGGTTGCGCTGCATCGCATCCGGGACACGAGTCATCAATCCTTCTTCTCTTCTGCCGTCTCCGCCTGCTCGCCCTCGGCGGCGTCCTCCGGCGGCGCCTCGAAGAACTTGCCGGCGTCGACGCGTGCCTGTGCCCGTTCCTCTTCCTCGTCGGTGCGGGCGACCGTGAGGTCTTCGCCGCGCGCTTGCCGCTCGGCCTCGTCCGCATTGCGGGCGACGTTGACCGTGATCTCCACATCCACCTCGGCGTGGAGCTCCACCGGTACCTTGTGCAGGCCGATCGTCTTGATTGGCACATTGAGCACGATCTGGTTGCGCTCGACGCTGAAGCCGCCCGCGGTGAGCGCACCGGCGATGTCGCGTGTCGAGACCGAACCGTAAAGCTGGCCCGCTTCGCCGGCCTGGCGCAGCAGCACGAACGTCTGGCCGTTGAGCTTCTCGCCGACCTTCTCGGCTTCGCTTTTGCGCTCGAGGTTGCGCGCCTCGAGCTGCGCTTTCATGGTCTCGAATTTCGCGCGGTTGTCCTGGGTCGCGCGCAGCGCCTTGCCCTGCGGCAGCAGGAAATTGCGCGCGAAGCCGTCGCGCACGCGCACCACGTCGCCGATCTGTCCCAGCTTGGCGATGCGCTCGAGTAGAATCACTTCCATGTCTTTTCTCCTTGTCTAAACGTTGAAGCTAAGGACGTGTCCCGGGCGCGCTGCAGCACGAAGTGATGCAGCGCAGACCCGGGACCATGGCAGCAATGGGTCCCGGTTCAGCAGCGCACCACGCCGCACTTCGTGCGTCGCGCTGCGCTGCGCCCGGGACACGTCTTGCCTGTTGTCCTGTGTGTTCATGTTCATTCGTTGGGTTTGTTGGTTGATGAGTTCGGCCCGCCGGCAAGGCGGGCGCGGAAGTCGATCATGGTGTCGGCGATGCCGAGGAGCGCGATGAGCAAGAGCGGCCAGCCGAGCACGAAGATCGAGAGCCACACGCCGGTGAGCAGGATCTGCCGTGCGGGGAACGCCTTGCTTGCGCCGTGGATGACGGCGAGCCCCAGCACCGCATAGGCGAGAAAGAGCGTCGCGCTGAAGAAGCCGGCGACAATGCCGATGAGGCCGGGAAGAAAAGTGCCCGCGACCGCGGCAGCGAGCAGGATCGGCGCCTGGTTGGGAAAACGCATGGCGCCGAGATCCGGCCACGGCCGTGCGAGCCGGTCGGAGGCGCGCGCGACCCGTCCGGCAAGCCAGACATTGAAGAGCATCGTCACGAAATTGAGCGCCGCGGCCGCGGGCGGCATCACGATCACAAGGAGATCGAGAAGCGCTGCCGGGTCGGTCGTGCCGGGTAATGTAAGCGGCTGGTCTGCGGCGGTGCCGGTCTGCGCGCGCAGCACGCGCTCGAACGCGGAGCGCAGCGCGCCGCGGTAGCTCTCCGCGTCGAAGCCGAAGGCAGGAATGGTGAGGGCGGTCGCCGTCGCCGCCATCAGCGACGCGGCGATGACGATGCGGCCGGCCGGGTACCATTCGAGGGCTTGCGCTTCGCCTTCCCTGGTCTCCACCGGGCGCGCGAGCAGCGCCAGATAGGCGAGGGCGTAAGCGGGCGCGCCGATCCCGATCAGGAACGCGAGCACGAACCACAGTCCGAGGAACGCGCCGAGCAGGATCGCCGCCGTGAGCGCGGCGACCGCGCCCGCCAGATGATTCCAGGCGATGCCGGCGAGCAGGATCGGCAGCGGCGTGAGATAGAAGAGCGCGACCGAGAAGGCGCTGCCCGTCGCGAGCGACGCGAACAGGAGGGCCGATGTCAGGCCCGCGCCGATACCGATCAGGAAAATCTGCACCATCGTCAGCTGTCCTGCTTCGTCCTCATCCTTCGAGACGCACCCTTCGGGCGCTCCTCGGGATGAGGCGCTACTTGAGCAGTTAGAGGCGGAAGGTCCGCCCCAACCATCGCCGCCGGACTTTCACCGCGGCTTACGAAATTCTTCGCATCGAGCTCGTGTTCCGGGCGCAGCGCAGCACGACGCATGAAGTGCGGCGTGGTGCGCTGCTGAACCGGGACCTATTACCGTCAACTCCGCCCTGGGTCCCGGATCTGCGCTGCACCGCTTCGCGCTGCAGCGTGTCCGGGACACGTGGTTCATTCTCACCGGATCACGTAGGGCAGGAGGCCCAGGAACCGCGCGCGCTTGATCGCCTGTGCGAGCAGGCGCTGCTTCGACGCGGAAACCGCCGTGATGCGCGAGGGAACGATCTTGCCGCGCTCCGAAACGTAGCGCTGCAGGAGCTTGATGTCCTTGTAGTCGATCTTCGGCGCGTTCGCGCCGGAGAACGGGCAGGTCTTGCGCCGCCGCATGAAGGGCCGGCGTCCGCCACCACCGTTGCTCATGCGCGCACCTCCTCGGCAGGAGCTTCCGGCGCACCTTCGCCTTCTTCACCGTCGCGGTCGCGGCGCCGCTCGCGGCGCTCGTCGCGGTCGCGCTTCTGCAGCATGACCGACGGGCCTTCCTCGTGCGTTTCGACACGCACGGTCATGAAGCGGAGAACGTCTTCGCTGATCCGCTCCTGCCGCTCCATCTCGTCGATGGCGGCGGCCGGCGCGTCGAGCCGCAGCATGCCGAAATGCGCCTTGCGGTTCTTCTTGATGCGGAAGGCGAGGGATTTGACGCCCCAGTATTCGGGATCGCCGACGACCTGACCGCCGTTCTGCTCGATGACGCCTTTGTATTGCGCCAGGATTTCTTCCGCCTGCTGCGCCGACAAATCCGGGCGCGCAAGCACGACATGTTCGTAAAGAGCCATGCTTTGCCTTTCTGTCCGTTCCGCCGTCCCGGCGCCGAGCCCTGCGAGCCTCGGAAAGGCTCGATATCTCGAAGGCGGGGACACGGGACGCCGGGCCGACTAGCCCTGTTGCTTGCGCAACCGTCCGTTCAGCCCCCGGCCGGGAGCAACGAAGTGGCGGGTTTATACGCGCTTTTTTCGCCCATGCAAGCGGGGCCGCGGCGCTGCTGTCCAATTCTGGCACGGACAGGGCGGGTGCTCGCCGCATGCGAGCAGGGAAAGCACGTTCGTCGGCCAGGAGATGGAACAGCCGCCAGCCCGGCCCGTTGGAAAACCAGCTTCCTCAAGCCAACGAGGTGCGGAAATGTCCAGGAGCGGATCTCAAGAACCTCTTAGGCACGGTCCCGATCAAGAGGAGCCCGTGCCGTTGTTATCCCGTCGCCGGTTCGTGACGGGATTGGGACTGGCCGGCGTATGTGTGGCGGCAGCACCGGCCCTGTTGCCTTCACCCCAGGCCATGGCGGCCACGGTCGTCCGGCCGGAAGCGATCGGCAGCGATCTTGTCGAGGGTGAGGGCGGTGACGCCCTTGCCGACGGCGACGACCTGTTCGAGGGCGAAGGCGGTGACGCCGAAATCATTCAGGTGCAGCAACGCCGAGCCCGGCGCGGGCGCCAGCGCCGCCGTATCGTACGCCGCAGGCAGCGTGCGCGGCGCAGGTTTTATGCGCGCCGCCGGTGGCGCGGCCGGAGGAGATTTTATGCCCGCCCGTTCCGGCGGCGGCGCGGCTACTACTGGGCATGCCTCGATCCCTATTTCCGCTACAATAATTGGTGGGTCTGCAGCCCGTGGTGGTGAGCTGATGGCTATTTGCTGATGGCTATTTAAGGAACGGGCGTGAGCGCCGCGCGGATAAAGAAGTAAAAACCGGCGGCGGACTCCTCACGGGACGACCGTGCCTGCGACCCGGTGGACCGAATGGTTGCAATATCCACGCGGGTTCCAGGGCGGCTCGTCGGGTTGGACGTTGCCCGCGGCGTCGGCTGCTTTCGCCCGGATCGAGACCGGTCCCATTTGGTCGAGTTGAAGCGTCGCCGTGAAGCGGCGCCAGGCGAAGCGCTCGCCCTCGGGTTCGAGCTCGGCCGGCTGCCAGGTGGCGCCGCCGTCAGCGGAGATCGTCACCGAAGCGACCGGTGCGCGTCCGCTCCAGGCGAACCCGTGCACGTGCAGTAGGGAGCCGGCGCGCACGGAGAAGTTCTCGGCGGGCGTGGTGATGAGCGAGTTCACCGGCATCGCGGTGATGACTTCGAAATCGCGTTCGTCGAACGGCTCGCCGGGTGGCACCGGCATGCGCGGCAGCCGGTAGTCCGTCCCCGTCATCTTCTCGCCGTCGTGCTCGCGGTCGCGCAACGCGATGCGTGTGAGCCACTTCTGCCACGCCGAGCCCGGATAGCCGGGCACCACGAGCCGCAGCGGCCCGCCGTGCAGGAAGGGCAGCGCTTCGCCGTTCATGGTGAACGCGAGGAGCGTCTCCGGCGACAATGCCTTCTCGATGGGAATCCCGCGTGAAATCGCCGCCGCGCCCGAGCCGTTGGTTTGCACGTCGCCGCTATGATGCCCCGTGTAGATCGCGGACGGCTTCACGCCCGCATGGCGCAGGACATCGGCGAGCCGAATACCAGTCCAGTGCGCACAGCCGACCGCGCCGCGCGCCCATTGCACGCCGTCGGTGGGTGGATCGAATCCCGCGCGTCCGTTGCCGGCGCATTCCAGTACGGCGGTGACGCTGACCGGCTCGAATGCTCGCAGCGCCTGCAAGGAAAGAACGCACGGGCGCTCCACCTCGCCGTCGACCGTCAGCGTCCAGTCCTTCGGGTTTTCCAGCTTCGGCAGCCATCCATTGTTGCGCACGAAGAACGATTCAATCGGTGTGATGGCCGCATCGAGCAAAGCCGGCGTCGGCTCCGCATTGAGCGCTTCGTCGTCAAACGGGCGCAGCCGTGGCTTCAGCGCCCGCAACAGGCGCCGTTCATCTTCCCTCAACGGCAATTTTATTCTCCCCGAGCCGGCGTCTTGCCGCCCGTTGATCCCATGATTCCCTGCGCGGGCAGGTCTGTCATCCCCCCGCACTGCACAATGGCAGCAGCGCAATCTGGCAGAGTTATGCGCGCCGGCTGGGGATTTTGGCGCGCGGAACGCAAAACCGGTGAGTTGTAGACCGATGCAAATGCGCGCGCCGACTGATGGATCAGGAGCAGCAATCCGACTATGAGTCGGCCCCGAATTAGATTAACATGTTAAGTAATTTTCCGGAGGGGAAATGCACGGGAGCACGCAGCGGATCATCACCACGCATGTCGGAAGCCTGCCGCGTCCACCGCACATCGTGGAAGCGATGCGGCGCATCGAGGCCGGCGCCGACTACGATCGTGCGGCTTTCGCCGCCGACGTCGAGCGCGCCGTCCAGGAAACGGTGAAGAAGCAGATCGACATCGGACTCGATGTCGTCACCGACGGCGAAATGGGCAAGCTCGGCTTCATCAATTACGTGAACGAGCGGTTGGCCGGCTTCGAGGAGCCGAAGGAAGCGGTGAAGGGACAATGGGCGGAGTCGCGCGAGACGGCGTCCTTCCCGGAATTCTATGAATGGGTCGCGCGGCTGAACGCGGGCACGCCGCCGCCGAAGCGCATGTCGCTCGTCTGCACGGCGCCGATCGCTTATCGCGGCAAGGATATTCTCCAGCGCGACATCGATACGCTCAAGAAAGCGCTCAAGCAGGGCTCGACGGTTGAAGCCTTCATGCCGTCGATCTCGCCCGCGACCGTCGCGGGCTACCACAAGAACGTCTTCTACAAGAGCGACGAGGAGTTTCTGTTCGCCGTCGCCGATGCGATGCATGAGGAATACAAGCAGATCGTCGACGCGGGATTCCTCGTGCAGATCGACGATCCGCGTCTCGTCACCCACTACCTGCGCAATCCCAAGCTCAGTCTGGAAGAATGGACGCGCTGGGCCGAGAAGCGCATCGAGGCGCTAAATCACGCGCTGCGCGGCATTCCCGAGGACCGCATCCGCCACCACACATGTTACGGCATCAATATGGGGCCGCGCGTGCATGACCTGGAGATGAAGCATATCATCGGCCTGATGCTGAAGATCCGCGCAGGCGGCTATTCGTTCGAGGCGGCCAATCCGCGTCACGAACATGAATGGCGCCTCTGGGAGTCGGCGCCACTGCCGGAGAACAAGGTCATCATTCCGGGACTGGTGACGCAATCGACCTATGTCGTCGAGCATCCCGAACTGGTCGCCGAGCGCATCATGAAATTCGCCGGCGCCGTCGGCCGCGAGCGGGTGATCGCGAGCGCTGATTGCGGCTTCGCAAGCTCCGCCACCGCCGACGAAATTCCGGCGACGGTCGCCTGGGCGAAGCTTTCCTCCCTGGTCGAAGGTGCGCGGCTCGCATCCGCGCAGCTCTGGAAGCGAGCAGCGTGAGCGCGCCCGCCGCGATCCACGCTGCCGCTCGGGCGCCCGCCGCGCAGGGCGCATCCGACCGGGGTATCCTTTTTGACGGCGTCGGCGTGACGTTCGGCAGCCTGACCGTCATGGGTCCGGTGACGCTTGAGGTGCGGCCGGGCGAATTTCTCGTCGTCATCGGCCCGAGCGGCTGCGGAAAGTCGACGCTGCTCAATCTCGTCGCCGGCACGCTGCGGCCCACGATCGGCACGGTCCACTATCACGGCAAGCTCGTGTCCGGCCCGAACTCCGACGTCGGCTACATCACGCAGAAGAACTATTGCCTGCCGTGGCGGACCGTCGAGGAGAACGTCAAGCTGCCGCTCGAATTCCGCGGCTATTCGCGCAGGGACATGGACGAGCGCGCCGCGCGCGTCATCCGGCAGGTCGGGCTTGCCGGCTTCGAGAAACATTTTCCGAAGCAGTTGTCCGGCGGCATGCTTCAGCGCGTGATGATCGCGCGCACGCTCGCCTATGAGCCGGCGACCTATCTCATGGACGAGCCGTTCGCGAGCCTCGACGCAATGCTGCGCATGCGCATGCATCACGACCTCATGGCGTTGTGGCAGGCGACGGGCGCCACCTTCATGTTCGTGACCCACGATCTGCACGAGGCGATCACGCTCGCCGATCGAGTCGTGGTCATGTCGGGCCGGCCGGGCAAGATCAAGCTCGTGCAGGAGATCGACCTGCCGCGTCCGCGCAATATCGTGGACGCGCAGAGCGATCCGCGCTTCTCCGCCTATTTCCGCACCCTCTGGCAAGCGCTCGACGCGCACTGAGGTGACCGTGCCATCGCCACAGCCGAATTTCTTCCAGCGCAACGCGCTCAATCTTGCCCGCCTGGGAATGCTCGCGGCCTTCCTGATCGTATGGGAGGTCGCTTCCAATCGCTTTGACGCCGCCTTCTGGGTGAGCAGCCCGACCGCGATCGTCGACGCGCTGAAGCGCTGGTACGAGGAGGGCAATCTCGTGGCCGATACCCGGGCCACGCTCCTCGAGGCGGGCACCGGATTTGTTATCGGAAGCCTCGCGGGCGCGCTGCTCGGTTTCTTCCTCGGCTGGATACGGCGGCTCGGCGATCTCCTTGAGCCCTTCGTGCTCGCGATCTACACGCTGCCGAAGGTGGCGCTCGCGCCGCTGTTCGTACTCTGGTTCGGGATCGGCCTGCTGAACAAGGTGATGTTCTCGGCGCTGCTCGTTTTCTTCATGGTCTTCTTCACGACCTTCCAGGGCGCGCGGCAGGTGGATCAGGAGGTCGTTACCAATGCGCGCCTGCTGGGCGCCGGCCGCTTCCAGATCTGGCAGAAGATCGCGCTGCCCTTTGCCGCGGTCTGGGTCTTTACCGGCCTTCGCATTGGACTGCCCTACGCGCTGATCGGCGCGATCGTGGGCGAGTTCGTCGCCGCCAATACGGGCGTCGGCTATCGCATCAAGGAGGCGACAGCTTTCTTCGACACGGCATCGGTCTTTGCCGGCCTCGTCGTGCTGATGGCGATCAGTTCGACCTTTCTCGCAATTCTCAAGCTCGTCGAGCGGCGGGCGCTGCGCTGGCAGAGTACCGACCAGGCGGCGACGGCGATTGCGACGGAAGCCAAAGCCAACTAGCTCCGCACAACAATCGGGAGGGGAACCGTGTACGTCCTTTCAATCAGCAAATGCCGCGCACTCGGCCTACTCGCGGCCGCGTCGCTGGCCATCGCCACGCAGCCGGCATTCGCCCAGAGCAAGTCGCCGGCTGATGTCACGATCGCGCTCAGCTCAGCAAGCTTCTCGATCGGCAGCCTGCGTCTTGCGGATCAGGCCGGCTTCTATGCCGAGAACAACATCAAGCCGAACTTTGTCGTGATGGACAGCGGCAATGCCGCCGCCGCCGCGCTGCTCTCGAACTCGGCGCAGTTCGCCGCCTCGGGAGTCTCGACGGCGCTCGCGGCGCGCGGACGCGGTCAGCCGATCGTCTGTGCCGCCAATATCTATAAGGGGTTGTCCGCTTCGCTCATTTTGGCGAAAGCGGTAGCCGACAAGACTGGCGTATCGCCGACGGCGCCGGTCGAGCAGCGTCTGCGCGCACTCGAAGGCCTCACCATCGCGGTCCCGAGTGCGACCTCGTCCTTCACGGTGCCGGTGAAGCAATCGGCGGAGAAGATGGGGATCAACGTCAAGTTCGCCTACATGGCGCAGCCCGCCATGGCCGCGGCGCTCGAAACCGGCGCCATCCAGGGAATGATGGCCGGTCCGACCAATTTCGTGCCCGTCATCATGAAGGGCGGCGGCGTGCTGTGGATCGACGGACCTTCGGGGCAGTTCCCGAAGGATGTCGTGCCCGCCAGTTCGTCCTGCCTCCAGACGACCGAGTCCTACGCCAAGGCGAATCCGGAAGTGGTGAAAGGCATGGTGCAGGCGCTTCAGCAGACCGCCGATCTCATCAAGAAGGATCCGGACAAGGCCAAATCGCTGATCGCCAAGGCGTTTCCCAAGATGCAGCCCGATCTGCTGAACGAGGCCTTCAAGGTGGAGGCCGTCGCCTGGACCGACATCTCGCTTACGGCCGAGGATGTGAAGCACGAAATCGCGCTGCTCAAGGCGATGGGCAGCGCCACGCCCGCGCTCGAAAAACTCGATCCGGCGTCGATTCTGATTAAACCCTGAGCCGGCAAGAGTTCACGGCCTCCGGGCCCGCCGAAAGGCGGGCCCGTTTGCCATCTGCGGCTTGACATGCCGCCGCACGGCGGGTCTTTCGTCGCCGGAATTTCACATGGGGCGGACCTTTGAGCATTGCACTTACATTTCCGGGCCAGGGCAGTCAGGCGGTCGGCATGGGCAAGGCGCTTGCCGAGGCCTTTCCGGCGGCGCGCGCCGTTTTCGACGAGGTTGACGCCGCCCTCGGCGAGAAGCTTTCCGCCATCATGTGGGAAGGTCCGGCCGACCAGCTCACGCTGACGGAGAACACGCAGCCGGCGCTGCTGTCACACTCGCTCGCGGTGATGCGCGTGCTGGAGACCGAGACCGGGCTCGATCTCACCCGCGACGTCCGCTACGTCGCCGGCCATTCGCTCGGCGAATATTCGGCGCTCGCGGCGGCCGGCGCTTTCACGATCACCGACGCCGCCAAGCTCGTGCGGATCCGCGGCCGCGCCATGCAGACGGCGGTGCCGGTCGGGCAGGGGGCGATGGCGGCAATCCTCGGCCTCGATTCCGCCGCGGTGAAAGAGATCGCCGCCGCCGCCACGCAAGGCGAGGTGTGCCAGGCCGCGAACGATAATGCGCCGGGCCAGATCGTCGTTTCGGGGAACAAGAGCGCGGTCGAGCGCGCGGTGGAGATCGCCAAGGGCCGCGGCGCGCGCGCCATGATGCTGCCCGTGTCCGCCCCCTTCCACTGCTCGCTGATGCAGCCGGCCGCCGATGTGATGCGCGATGCCTTGGCGAAGGTGAAGGTGAGCGCGCCGAAGGTGCCGGTGATCCCCAACGTGATCGCCAACCCGGTGAATGATCCGGAGGAGATCGTGAACAGTCTCGTCGCGCAGGTGACGGGCACCGTGCGCTGGCGCGAATGCGTGGAGTATCTTGTGAACCACGGCATCGACCGGCTTGTCGAGGTCGGTTCCGGCAAGGTGCTGACCGGCCTCGCCAAGCGCATCGCCAAGGAGGCGACCGCGCTTTCCATCGGTACGCCGGATGACATCGCGGCTTTCAAGGCGCAGAACGGCGCCTGAAACCCCTGACTCGATTTCTGAACGACTCCGCGTGATGCTTGAGCAACACAGAACAGGACTCGGTGATGTTTGAACTTTCCGGCAAAACCGCGCTGGTGACCGGCGCCACCGGCGGCATCGGGGGCGGCATCGCCCGCGTACTGCACAAGCAGGGCGCGACGGTGGGCATCTCCGGCACGCGGCGCGAGGCGCTCGATGCGCTGGCGGCGGAACTCGGTTCGCGCGTCCACGTGCTGCCGTGCAACCTCGCCAAGTCCGAGGAAGTGGAAGCGCTCGTGCCCGCGGCCGAGCAGGCGATGGAGCGCGTCGATATCCTCGTGAACAACGCGGGCCTCAACCGCGACGCATTGTTCGTGCGCCTCAAGGACGAGGACTGGGATCAGGTCATCGCGGTGGACCTGACGGCGGCATTTCGCCTCTCGCGCGCCGCGGTCTATCCGATGATGCGCCGCCGCTACGGCCGCATCATCAACATCACCTCGATCGTCGGCATCACCGGCAATGCCGGGCAGGGCAACTACACTGCAGCCAAGGCCGGCTTGATCGGCATGAGCAAGTCGCTCGCGCAGGAGGTCGCCAGCCGCGGCGTGACGGTGAATTGCGTGGCGCCGGGCTTCGTGAAGAGCGCCATGACCGACGCGCTCAACGAGAAGCTGCGGCAGGCGATCCTCGACAAAGTGCCGATGAACCGTCTTGGGACGGCGGAGGACATTGCCGCGGCGGTGCTCTATCTGGCCTCGGACGAGGCCGCCTGGGTCACCGGCCAGACCTTGCATATCAACGGCGGTATGGCGATGATATGAGCGATTTCAATGGCTTGCCCGCTTCCCGCTAGCTAGCCAAGGGATTTTTTGTATGGTAACGACGGCAAGCTTCGCGGGGCGAAGGGGCAGTCGCGCGTCAGACTGAGGCCCAGCGCAATCGAACAACGAAGATGGCAAAACGCGCCGGAAGGCGCGAAGGAATGTAACGAGCGGACGGACTTAGGGTGAATCGATGAGTGACATCGCCGAGCGGGTAAAAAAAATCGTCGTCGAACACCTCGGAGTCGATCCGGAAAAGGTGAACGACAAGGCCAGCTTCATTGAAGATCTCGGGGCGGACAGCCTCGACACGGTCGAGTTGGTCATGGCGTTCGAGGAAGAATTCGGTTGTGAGATTCCCGACGATGCCGCGGAGACGATTCTGACCGTCGGGGACGCTGTGAAGTTCCTCGAGAAGAACGCGGCCTGATTCTCACCTGAGGACGCGGGGCGAACTCGATCCAGGCCGGCGGCTCCCGTCTCCGGCAGTTGGAGGAATGGATGCGGCGTGTCGTCGTCACGGGGCTGGGAATCGTAAGTCCGCTCGGCTGCGGCGTCGAAACGACCTGGCGGAACATTCTTGCCGGCAAGAGCGGCGCGCGCCGCATCGATACGTTCGAGGTCGAGGATCTTGCCTGCAAGATCGCCTGCACGATCCCGCGCGGCGACGGTTCCAACGGCACCTTCAATCCCGACGACTGGATGGAGCCGAAGGAGCAGCGCAAGGTCGATGACTTCATCATCTTCGCGATGGCCGCCGCCAAGCAGGCGCTGGACGACGCCGGCTGGCATCCGACGAGCTACGAAGACCAGGCGGCGAGCGGCGTACTCATCGGCTCGGGCATCGGCGGCGTTTACGGCATCGCCGAAGCCGCGATCACGCTGAAGGAGCGCGGCCCGCGCCGCATTTCCCCGTTCTTCATTCCAGGCCGGCTGATTAATCTGGCCGGTGGTTACGTGTCGATCGCGCACGGCCTGAAAGGGCCGAACCATGCGGTCGTCACGGCCTGTTCCACCGGCTCGCACGCGATCGGTGACGCGGGCCGCCTGATTGCGCTCGGCGATGCCGACGTGATGGTCGCGGGCGGAACCGAATCGCCGGTGAACCGTATTTCTGTCGCCGGCTTTGCTGCCGCGCGCGCGTTGTCGACCTCGTTCAACGACACACCCGAAAAAGCCTCGCGCCCCTATGACAAGGACCGTGACGGCTTCGTGATGGGCGAGGGCGCGGGTGTCGTCGTGCTCGAGGAATACGAGCACGCGAAGGCGCGCGGCGCGAAAATTTATGGCGAGCTTATCGGCTACGGTCTCTCCGGCGACGCCTACCACATCACCGCGCCTTCGCCCGAAGGCGACGGCGCCTTCCGCTGCATGCAGGCCGCGCTCAAACGTGCCGGCATCACGCCGGACGAGATCGACTACATCAACGCGCACGGAACCTCGACGCCACTCGGTGACGAGATCGAGCTCGGTGCCGTGCAGCGTCTCGCCGGGAACGCCGCCGGCAAGATCACCATGTCCTCGACGAAGTCGATGGTGGGCCATCTTCTGGGCGCTGCCGGCGCGGTAGAGGCGATCTTCTCGCTGCTCGCGTTGCGCGACCAGGTCGCGCCGCCGACCATCAATCTCGACAATCCTTCGGTGGAGACGCCGATCGATCTCGCTCCCCACAAGGCGGTGAAGCGTTCCATCAACACCGCTCTCTCCAATTCCTTCGGGTTCGGCGGGACCAACGCGACGCTCGTGTTCCGGCGCGCGGATTCGTGATTCCGGTCACAGAGTTTCGCCTTATTGCTCAATAGGATCACGCCGGCTAGAAGTCCGCGGGGCGACCTCGAATCCGCGGGCATCGCGGAGGAATCGAAGGGCGGGGATGGCTGACGACTGGAATAGAGGGAACGGCAACGGTATGCCGCAGGCCGACGACGGCCGTCGCATCATGCATCCCCGCAGTCCGCGGCAGGCGATCGCGCCGGAGCGTCTGCCGCCGCCGCCCTCGCGCCGGGCGCGTCATCCGGTGGTTGTCATCGGCAACGCGATTCTCACCAGCATCGTTCTGCTGATCATCGCCGCCGGCGCGGCACTCTATATCGGCAAGGAAATGTTCGAGGCGCCGGGCCCGCTCGACCGCGAGCGTACGGTGGTGATCCCGCGAGCATCCGGCATCCGCGACATCGCCGACCTGCTGCGCCGGGAGCGCATCATCGAGCGCCCGTTCGTGTTCGTCCTCGGCGCGATGGTCTCGGGATCGACCGGCAATCTGAAGGCGGGCGAATATCTTTTCGAGGCGAACGTGAGCATGCGCGAGGTGCTCGACACGCTCGTCGAAGGCCGCGCGATCCAGCATCAGGTCACGATCCCGGAAGGGCTGACCAGCGAGCAGATCGTGCAGCGGCTGAGGGAGAGCGATGTCCTCACCGGCGAGATCGGCGAAATCCCGCCGGAAGGCTCGCTGTTGCCGGAAACCTACAAGGTCATGCGTGGCACGACGCGGCAGCAAATGATCGCGCGCATGACAGCGGCCCATCGCCGTCTCGTGGAGGAAACCTGGGAGCGGCGCGCGCCCGATCTGCCAATCAAGACGATCGAGGAGTTCATCACGCTCGCGTCGATTGTCGAGAAGGAAACCGGCAAGACCGACGAGCGCTCGCGTGTCGCCGCCGTCTTCATCAACCGGCTGAAGCGCAGGATGCGACTGCAATCCGACCCGACGATCATCTACGGCCTTGCCGGCGGCAAAGGTTCCCTCGGCCGGCCGCTGACGCGCGACGACGTCGAGCGTCCGACGCCCTACAACACCTACACGATCGACGGCCTGCCGCCCGGTCCGATCGCCAATCCGGGCCGCGCCTCGCTCGAAGCGGTCGCCAATCCGTCCCGCACGAGGGAGCTCTATTTCGTGGCCGACGGTTCGGGCGGGCATGTGTTCGCCGCGACTTATGACGATCACCTGAAGAACGTCGCCCGCTGGCGCCAGTACCAGAAGGAGCAGGCGACGATCCCGCCGCCTTCAGCGACAGGCGGAGACGAGGCCCCCGCGCAGTCCTCCCGCGCACCGCAGGAAGCCCAGAAATCGGCGACCGGCAACGCCATGCCGAAACAGCCGCCCATGCCGCCCGAGAAAGGCGGCAAGCGCACCGGCCAGACCGAGAAGGGCAGCCGCACGCAGTAAACAGTGGCAGGATTTGTCATTGCGAGGCGGCGAAGCCGCGGAAGCAAACCAGTCCGTCGCACGAAAGAACCTCGATTGCTTCGCCCTTCGCTGCCGCTCGGGGCTCGCAATGACGGCGGGGCTGCTTTGAGGAAGCGCCGGCGGGCTTGAGGACGTGCGGGCGCACCGCCAAGGTCGGATCACGCTTCAGATGGAAGCATTTTTGCTTCCATCTGAAGCGATCGCACCCTAGGTTCCGCGCGATCTCGTCAGCAGCCGGATTCGCCCTTCGATGTCCCTTGCCAGCATGACCGGTTTTGCCCGCGCGCACGGCGCGGCGGGTGCCTATGCGTGGGCGTGGGAGATCAAGTCCGTCAATTCCAAGGGGCTCGACTTGCGGCTGCGCTTGCCACCGGGCTGGGACGCTGTGGAGCCGGCGGCGCGCACTGCCGCGGCGCGCGTGCTTGCCCGGGGTGCTGTGTCCGCCACCCTTGAGGTGAAACGGGAAGGGGCCACCTCGACCGTCCGCGTGAACGAGGAAGTGCTGTCCGCGGTGCTCGAAACCATGCGCTCGATTGCACGGCGCGTGGATGCCGAGGCGCCGGGCCTTGACGGCATCCTCGGCCTTAAGGGCGTGATGGAGATCGTGGAAGCGGAGGAAAGCGAGGAGGAGCGCCGTGCCGCCGAGAAGGCAGTGATCGAGGGCTTCGACCGTGCGCTCGCCGATCTCGTTGCCGCGCGCCGGAGCGAAGGCGAGGCGCTGCAGCAGATCCTGGCGGTGCGGATCGACGACATGGCGAAGCTCGTGGCCGCCGCCGAGGCTGCGCCCGCGCGGCAGCCGGAGGCGATCCGCGCCAAGCTCGCCGAACAGGTAAAGGCGCTGCTCGAAACCGGCGTGAAGTTCGATTCCGACCGGCTCTATCAGGAAGCTGTGCTGCTCGCCGCGAAGGTGGATGTGCGGGAGGAGATCGACCGGCTGAACGCGCACGTCGCCGCCGCGCGCGAGCTCCTGCGGGCGGGCGGCGCCGTCGGCCGCCGGCTTGATTTTCTGGCGCAGGAATTCAACCGCGAAGCCAACACCTTGTGCGCGAAGGCGAACGACGCCTCGCTGACGAAGATCGGCCTCGAGCTGAAGGCTGCCGTCGATCAGTTCCGCGAGCAGGTGCAGAACCTCGAATGAAACGGCCGAAGAAAAAAAAGCCGCAGCGCGCCGGGCGCACGACGGCGAAACGGAAATCATCGCCAAAACGGAAGACCAAGGCTCTGGCGAAACGCCGCGCCGGCGCGAAGAAGCGCCGCGGACTGATGTTCGTGCTGTCATCGCCTTCGGGCGCCGGCAAGACGACGCTCACCCGCATGCTGCTCGACGACGAGAAAGATAACGTGGAGCTTTCGATCTCCGTCACCACCCGCCCCAAGCGCGGCAGCGAAATCGAAGGCAAGCATTATTACTTCATCGAGCGCCGCCGCTTCGATGAGATGGCGAAGCGCGGCGAGTTGCTGGAATGGGCGGAGGTCCACGGCAACGGGTACGGCACGCCGAAGGCGCCGGTGGAGAAATTCCTCGCCCGCGGCAAGGACGTCCTCTTCGACATCGATTGGCAGGGCACGCTGCAACTCTATACGGCGGCACGCTCCGATGTGGTCAGCGTATTCGTTCTGCCGCCATCGGCGCAGGAATTGCGGGCGCGGCTTGCGCGCCGCGCCGAGGACAATCAGGAAGTGATCCAGCGGCGGCTGCGCAACGCCGTCGATGAGCTGGAGCACTGGCGCGAGTACGACTATGTCGTGGTCAACGAGGACCTCGACCGCTCATTCAAGGCGCTGAAGGCGATCCTCGATACCGAGCGACGGCAGCGCGCCGGCAAAAGGACCGCCGGCGCGAAAGCGCGGGCAGAGGCTGGGCTTGCGGAATCCATGCGCCGCGATCGCCAGCCGCATCTCGCCGAGCTCGTGAAGAAGCTGCAGGCGGAATTGTAGCGCCGCGCCCGCAGGCTTTCCGATAACTCACGGCACTCAGCCGCATGCACGCGCCAGCAGTACGCGCCGCGTGGCCGCGAGCGGGTGTTTGCTCAAAAATCTTATATTGAGAACTCCAGAAATAGGGTATCACGAAACACGCCTCTGCATGTCTTGGAAGGAATCTCCATGAGCCCCGGCCGCCGCGGTCAGACTGCCTCCCGCTCCAGAAAGAACGGAATTCGTCCGGAGGCCGAACGAGGCGCCACTCCGCGCACTGCGGACATCCGCCAGCCGAAGGCGGCGGCTCCGGATCCCGAGGTCCACCGCTTCCTTGCCGCCTACATCATCGGCGTCGGTAACCGCTTGTCCAAAGGCGCCTCCAACTTTTACCGCAAGCATTACAGCCTCGGCATGTCCGAGTGGCGCACCATGATGGCGATCGGCACCAGCAACCATCGCATCGTGCGCGAGGTCGCGGAGATGGCCGACCTCGATTACGCCGCGGCGAGCAAGAGCCTGCGGCTTCTGCAGAATCGTGGTCTCGTCAACATCAAGCAGACCAACCGGCGCGGCCGGGCAGTCATCGCGAGCCTGACCCCGAAGGGCCTGCAGGCATACCAGAAGCTGCGTGCCGAAGGATTGCGGCGCCAGCGGCGACTGGTGAAGGCATTTTCGTCGGAAGAGATCACCCAGTTATGGGCGCTGTTGCAACGCGTAGAAAAGCAGATCAGCCACATGAACGCCGCTGAGTAACGGCAGGCTTCGCATGTATAGGCCGGCGCCTTATTTCTTGACATGTCAAGAGAAGATCGGTCAGATAATTCAGAATGGCTCCATGCTGGCGGGAGCCGATAACAGGGGAGGGATCAGCTCGTGTACGCATCCGACATCGGAAACGATCAGGCGCAGGGGTTGATGCGCGTCGCCATGCAGCGGATTGTCCGCAGCGTGGTTGCCGTGTCGGCGTTCGCGTGCGTCCTGGCTGCAGCGGACGCGCAGGCGCAGGAAAAGGTCACGCTCCGCGTATCGAGCTTCCTGCCGCCGCAGGGTTTTCTCAACGTCGCCATCGTGCAACCGTTTCTCGATCGCGTCGCGGCGGATTCCCAGGGCACGCTGGAATTTCGCTTCTTCCCGGGCGGCACGCTCGGGCGTGCGGCCGGACAGCAATTGAAGCTGGTGCAGGAAGGCGCAGCCGATATCGCCGTGGTGATGCCGGCCTACACGCCCGGCGCGTTCGAAGCCTACAATGTCACCCAGTTGCCGGGCGTCGCCGCCTCGACGCGCGCTTCGGCGGTGGGAGCCTGGCGCGCGTTTGAGGCCGGGCTGCTGCCCGAGCCCGAAGGCGTGAAAATCCTCGGCATCGTCCCCACTGCGTCGAATATCCTTCACGTGAAGGAGCCGGCTCCGACGATCGCGAGTCTTGCCGGCCGGAAGATTCGCACCGCTGGCGCGCTGCAACTGAGCGCCATGAACAAGCTGGGCGCGGCGGGCGTCGGCAACATCCTGGGGCCGGAGATCGCCGAAGCGCTCAGCCGCAATCTGCTGGACGGCGTACTGATGGACTGGATCGGCATCAAGGAATTTCGTGTCGATCGCACGGCGCAGCACCACATGGAAGTTGATTTCGGCAGGGTCGCGATCACGCTGCCGATCAACAAGCAGCGTTTCGACAGTCTGCCTGAGCCGGCCAAGGCCGCGCTGCTCAAGCATGGTGGGCTTGCGTATGCGCACGCGGGCGGTCAGGCGTTCGACGACGGCGTGAAGGAGTTTCGCGCCAACTACGCCAAGGAGCGCGGCCACACGGCCGGTACCTTCCCGCCGAGCGACCAGGAAAAAATTGACGCTGCGTTCAAGGAAGTGGTGAACGAGTGGGTTGGCGGCGAGGCGGGGCGGGACAAGATCCTCGACGTCTTCCGCAAGAGTGCGGCCGAGGTGAAGTAAGCAGCATCAACGCGATCTTGCATCGGACCGGAGATTCCGATCCGGTGCATTTCCCAGCACCATGAACGAAACCTCGCCTCAGCCCACCACCGTGGGAACGTTGAGTTCGACCCTGGCTTTGCTGGGGTTTTTGATCTTGCTGGGCAATGTTGCGCTGGTGGCGTTCGACGTCGTTGTGCGTTGGCTGGTCCACGCACCGCAATCGTGGGTCTCGGACGTTGCCGAACTGACCTATCCCATCGCCTTCGCCGCCTTTTTCCCCGCCGCGCTTGAAGGCGGCTACATGATCGTCATCACCTTCCTTGGTGCCGTTCTTGGCCAGCGGTGGGCTTGGTTGCTCGACAGCCTCGGGCAGATCACCATGACGCTGCTGCTGGCGCTCTTCACCTGGAAGGTGTTCGAGCGCGTGCTGTCCGAATGGACGACAGGGTTCGCGACGGTCAATCTTGCGGTGCCGATTGCGCCGAGCTGGCTGATCGTGTCCGCGCTGCTGTTAGTTGCCACGCTCGTGCAGGCGCGCAGGAGCCTGCGCATCTGCCTCGGACGGCAGGCATGATCGAGAGCCCCATTCTCCTCCTGCTTTTCGGCGTGGGCATCATGCTCGCCCTGATCGCGCTGCATATGCCCGTGGGCGTGGCGATGGCGATCGCCGGGCTCGTCACCTTCGCGTTCCTGGTCGATGTCCAGGCCGCGCTCGGCCTAGTCGCTGTCGAGGTCGCCAGCGCCTTCACGAGCCGCGACCTGATGACGATCCCCCTGTTTCTGCTCATGGGATCGCTCGCAGCGCGCGCCGGAATATCCTCCGATATCTACACGCTCGCCAGCGCCTGGATCGGCCATTGGCGCGGCGGGCTGGCCATGGGGACGATCGTCGGGTGCGCCGGCTTCGGCGCGCTGTGCGGCTCGTCCGTCGCAACGGCCGCCACGATGGGCCGTGTCGCCCTGCCGGAGATGCAGGCGCGTGGCTATTCGCGCGAGCTCGCCGTCGGTTCGGTCGCGAGCGGCGGGACGCTCGGCATCCTCATCCCGCCGTCGATCGTCATGGTCATTTATGCAGTGCTGACCGAGCAGTTCGTGATTGATCTGTTCGTCGCCGGAATTCTGCCCGGTCTCCTGGGCTGCCTTCTTTATTGCCTCGTCGTCGTCGTGGTGACCTGGTTCAGGCCTGAGACCGCTCCCGCCTTCGAAGCGAAAACGTGGGGCGTGCGATTGTATACCGTCGTTGCCGCGTGGCGCGCGGTGGCGGTCATCCTTGTGGTCGTGGTCGGGCTTTATACCGGCATCTTCACGGTGCTCGAAGGCGCATCGATGGGCGTCGCCATGACGCTTCTGTTCTTTCTGGCGCGCCATCGGCCGCAAACGTGGTTCGCGGAACTGCGCAGCGTCGCGATCGAGACCGCGCAGAGCACGGCGATGATTTTCCTCATGGTCATCGGCGCAGCGCTGTTCAGCTACTTCCTGACGCTGACCGAAGCGCCGCGCGACCTCGTCGACATGACCCGCGCGGCGGATCTGAATCCCTACGTGGTTTTGCTCATCCTGCTGCTGATGTACCTCTTCCTCGGCGCCGTCTTCGACGCCATCGCGGCGATGATCCTGACGACCCCGTTCGTCTTTCCATTGGTGACCGGGCTCGGTTTCGATCCGATCTGGTGGGGCATCATGATGGTGATGGTGATCGAGATCGGCATGATCAGCCCGCCGATCGGCATGAACGTGTTCGTCATCAGCGGCGTCGCGCGCGACACGCCGCTTTCCACGATCTTCCGCGGGATCATGCCGTTCCTCGTGGCGGATATCGTGCGGCTTGTCCTCGTGATCATGTTCCCGGCGATCGCGCTCGCGCTCCTGCAATAGCGCGCGGCCGCATGATTACGGCACCAGCACCATGCGGCCGACCGCGCGTCCGGCGCGCAAGTCGTCGAGCGCGGCGTTTGCCTCGCCGAGCGGCCGCTCCATGATCGGGATTGGCGGTATGCGGCCCGCGCGCACGAGCGCGAGCATTGCTTTTGCCTCGCCGAGCGAGCCTACGTAGTTGCCGAGGACCGAAATGCCCTTCAGCGGGAAGATCGGGATCGAATAGCGAAGCTCGCCGCCGATGAGGCCGGTGATCACCAGCTTCCCGCCGCGTCCGAGCGCGCCGAGCGCGAACGCAACCGACGCCTCCGAGCCGACGAAGTCCACGGCCGCGGCGACGCCGCCATTCGTGACCGTAAGGATCGCCTTGCGCGCCCCGGGATCGGCGGGATCGAAGGCGGCCGCCGCGCCCATCTCGACGGCGAGCGCGCGTTTCTTCTCGTCGATATCGACGACGAGCGGCTCCTGCCTGGTGGTCGCAAGCAGGAAGGCCAGCCCCATGAGCCCGACGCCGCCAAGCCCGATGAGCAGGACGGGCCCGTCGTTGGCCGCCGCGCCAAGCTTCGCGATCGACGAATAGGCGGTCACGCCCGAGCACATGTAAGTGCCTGCAAGGGCGGGTGAAATAGGCTCGTAATCGAGGAGGTAGCGCGGGTGCGGCACAAGCACATGGCTCGCGTAGCCGCCGTCCTTCTGGATGCCGATCTGCCGAGGCTTCACGCAAAGATGCTCGTCGCCGCGCAGGCAGAGCGCACAAACCCCGCAGCCGATCCAGGGATAGACCACGACGCGGCGGCCGACTTCGGCGCTCGCCGCGTCTGGACCCGCAGCTTCGATCGTGCCTTCGATTTCATGGCCAAGCGTGAACGGGAGCTGCTGGCTCCCCGCCATGTTCAGCTTGCGGCCGTTGCCGAGGTCGAAATAGCCGTCGTGCAGATGTACGTCCGAATGGCACACGCCGCAATGGCCGACGCGCACGACGACTTCGCTGCCCTGCGGAGCCGGAAGCTCGGCGACAATCTCCTGCAATGGGGAGCCGTAGTCCGCGAATGCCTGCTTCACCAAGCGTGCCACGTCGGCCTCCCGTTCGGACAATTCTAGCGCAACGCATTCGCCAGGGCGACGAAACCGGCGACCGGGATTTCCTCCGCGCGGCGGGTCGGCTCGATGCCGGTCGCTTCCAGCATCGGCAGCGGGTCGACGCCGAGCGAGCGCAGGCTTTGCCGCAGCATCTTGCGGCGCTGGCCGAACGCGGCCTCGGTCACACGCTCAAGCATCCGCCGGTCGCAGGCGAGTGGCTGTTGCCGCGGCACGAACTGCACCACCGACGACGTGACGTTCGGCGGCGGCACGAACGCGCTCGGGTTCACATCGAACAGGATTTTCGCCTCGGTGCGCCACTGCGCGAGCACCGAAAGCCGGCCATAGGTCTTCGAGCCGGGCGCGGCCACAATACGCTCGGCCACCTCGCGCTGAAACATGAGCACGAGCCGGTCGAACCAGGGCGGCCACGGCTCCTCGCTCAGCCAGTTCACGAGCAAGGGTGTCGCGATGTTGTAGGGGAGGTTCGCGACCACCCGCGCCGGCCCATCGCCGAGGCGCGGGCGGACGTCCGTTTCCAGCGCATCGCCCGCGACGATCTCAAGCCGTCCTGGATAGGCTTCGGCGATCTCTTCGAGCGCCGCGATGCAGCGCTCGTCGCGCTCGATGGCGATCACGCGCGCTGCACCCGTTGCGAGCAGCGCCCGCGTGAGCCCGCCCGGGCCGGGGCCGACCTCGACGACGGTCACGCCTTCCAGCGGCCCCGCCGCCCGCGCGATCCGCGCTGTCAGGTTGAGGTCGAAGAGGAAATTCTGTCCGAGCGATTTCCTGGCGGCGAGCCCGTGCTGCCGGATCACCTCGCGCAGCGGCGGCAGGTCGTCGATCGCGCTCATATCGCGGGGGCGGGCGCGTCGGCCCTGGCGAGCCGGCCTGCGAGCTTGAGCGCTGCGAGCAGGCTCGACGGGTCGGCCCGGCCGGTGCCGGCGAGATCGAACGCCGTGCCGTGGTCGGGCGATGTGCGCACGAACGGCAGGCCGAGCGTCACGTTCACCGCGTGGTCGAAGGCGAGCGTCTTTGCCGGGATCAGCACCTGGTCATGGTACATGCCGAGCACCACGTCGTAGCGCAACCGCGCCTCGCGGTGGAACAGCGTGTCGGCGGAATGCGGCCCGCTGACCTCGATACCCTCCGCTTTCAGTTTCGCCACCGCTGGCCGCACGATCGTCTCGTCTTCCTTGCCGATCATGCCCTGTTCGCCCGCGTGCGGATTGAGCCCGCAGACGGCGAGGCGGGGGCGCGTGATCCCGAACCGGCCGGCGAATTCCCGCGCGACGATCCGCCCGGTCTCGACGATGAGATCGGCCGTGAGCAGCCCTGGGACATCCGCCAAAGGCACGTGGATCGTCACGGGCACGACGGCGAGGTCCTCGCTCCAGATCAGCATCACCGGTTTCGGCGGCTGCCCGCCGCGCGGCGCCGCGAGCGTCGCGAGAAATTCCGTATGGCCGGGGAAGGGGAAACCCGCCTGTTGCATCACCGATTTCGCGATCGGGTTGGTGACGACGGCCGCGGCTTTGCCGGCCTGCACCAGCGCGACCGCCTGTTCGATGGAGGCTCGCGCCGCCGGGCCGCTCGTAGCGTCCGGCTTGCCCGGCGCGGCCGTTGCCGCGAGTCCAATCGGCTGCACCGGCAGCGCCGATGAAAATAGCGATGCGGCCTCCGCGGCGCCGCTTTCCGCGATCTTCACCTTCAATCCGAGCACGCGCGCCCGCGTCTCGAGCAAAGTCGCGTCGCCAACCAGCAGAAACGGGGGAACGTCCAGCGTCTCGCGCTTCGCCCATAACGCGAGGGTCAGGTCGGGTCCGATCCCGGCCGGCTCGCCGAGCGTCAATGCGAGCGGGCGCGTGGCGGAGGGGCTCATCGGTATTCGATGATCGCCTGCCGTCGCAGCTTTTCGAGGATTTCCTTTTCCTGCACCTCGACTCGCGCGGAGAGCAACTTTTCGCGGATCTCGCGCCGCGAGCTGAGGTCGGCGATCGTCTCCTTGCGGCCGCAAACGGCAACCACCTCGATCCCCGCGGACGTCGACTCCGGCGGCGTCATGCGGCCGTCCGGCGTCTTTTCGAGGAGTTGCTGCAGCCGCTGCGGCAGATCTGTGGAAATGCGGATCACTGGATCCTTGACGACGACCTCCCGGTACTCCCGTGCAAGCGCGAGATCGCGTTCGCAATCCGAGAACTTTGCGCGCAGGGACTCGGCTTCCTTCATGCGTGCGGCGGGCAGCGAAGGGGGCGAGCCTCGCGGCACGATGAACACGATTTGGCGCAGCGTGTATTGCCATGCCTTCGCGGTCGGCGCCTCGCCGCGGGCGACGAGGGCGGCGACCACGTCGGCGTCGCGCACCTGAAACGTGCCGGGCGACATCTGCTGCAGCACTTCGCGCCAGGCGAGGTCGGCGCGCAATTTCGTCTTGAACGAATTCGGATCGATACCGGACTCGCGCAGCGCGCCGTTGAGCTGGGTTGCGTTGCGTCCCGACTGCGAGGCGATATTGGAGAATGCCCGCTCGACCATGGAATCGGTGATGCTGATCCCGAGCCGGCGAGCCTGGTTGAGCTTGACCTTCTGGTCGATCAATTCGTCGATCACGGCCTTGCGCGCCGGCTGCGAGCGCGAGAACGCGGCGATCAGGCGCGTGCGGTTTTCGACGTCACGCGACGTGATGGGCTCACCATTGACGAGCGCGACGATCTGCTGCGCGGCGGCAGGCGATGCGGCGAATGCCGCCGCGAACGCGGCCGCGACGAGGACGCGCTGCGCCATCGAGCGCAGACGTCTGCGCAGTGCGGCTGAATTTCCGACAAGAAGAATCATGATCGCCTCATGTTTGCCCGGCGATGGGGCAGTAGTGGGACAGGCAATCCGCTCTCGTCAATCTGTTCTTTCGCTGCCGACGTTCGCGGAGAATCCGGTTCCGCCGAGCGTGCGCAGGTTCACCCGCATCATAATCTTGTGAACCGGTTTGGTGTACTGGAAGTTCGAGTAGTCGGCGAGGTAGCTGAACGTGGCCGCGAAGCACTCGTCCACATAATTCAGGCCGACAAGGGCAAGATCGAACTCGTTGTCGTTCAGATCATAGCGGGCGCCGCCAAAGATGCTCCAGTTCTCGTGCAGCTTGAGCACGGCGGTCTGGTAGATGCCCTCGCGTTTCTCGACATAGCCGATCTGCGGCTGCGCGTCGTAGCGCGCATAGGTCGTCGCCAGCGACAACTTGTCGAAAGTCGCGCGCGTCTCGAACTCCAGGCGGCGGATGTCGAAGTTGTCTTTGTCGAAGCGGGCGCGGGCCGTGTAGGAAATGTTGCCGACCGGCTGGAAATAGATGCGCGAGACGTAGTCCGAAACGTCCGTTTCGAGACCGGATTCGGCGCCGGTGTTTGCAACATCGGCATCATATTCCGCGTAGGAATTCTTCCCCGCCAAATGATAGGACTGGCCGAACAGCATGTTGATCATGCCGAAACGGTGGATGTTCGCGGTGTATTGCACGCCGACGTTCGCGCGTGTGCCGCCCTCGACGCGGTCGTAGCCGGAATATTTGTCGATCGAGAACAGGTTGGTGTCGTCGAAGACGAGGCTTTGCGCGTCCTCGTTCGGGAACTCGCCGATGTGCGTCTCGTTCGGGCGCACGATGATCTGTCCGATCGGCTCGACGATCTGCGTGCCCCAGGAATGCACGGAGATGAACGGCCAGCGCGCCTCCGCGCCGACGGCCGGCATGGCGCGCACCATCGACTCGCGGCCGGTGCTGCCAATGAACCCAGCGGCATCGATATCATTGGTGTCGCGCGTGGCAATGTCCGCTCGTGCGCTGGCGAACGGCTTGATGACGACGCCCCAAGGATTCGTAATCGTTCTCCGCCAGTGCAATTCGGTTGAGAACCGCGTGTAATCGCCTGACATGCCACGCATTATGCAATTGCTCGGGTTAGGCGATGTTGAGCAGGTGTCGAGTTCTTTGGCAGTTAAATTGGTTGGGCTGAAATCCGCTTGCTCCCGCGTCAAACTCACGAAGTTTGCGTTGAATCCAACCTCTCCCCCGAGCACCGGTGTTTCCAGCACGCGCGAATAGTCCATCACGGGGTGGATGACGGGCAACTCATCGCGGGTGTCGGTGCGCCCGAAGCCGATAAAGCCCATCGCCCGCATGTCGAAATAGCTGCGGTCGCCCTGGCCGGTCAGATAAATCTGCGAAATGCGTTCGGAGCTTCTTCCCTCGGAAGCGGTCGAGTAATCCGACAGGAAATACTTGTCGGTCACGAGCGTGCCGTCCCAGCCCCAGTACCAGCGGTCGTTGATCCGGAACCGGCCTGCCGTCTCAATAGAGCCGCGGAACTCGCGGTCGCCGGGGCTAACGCTGCCGTCGCGGAATGCCTCCGGATCCTGCTGGAAGATGCCCGCCGCGCGGATGGAATAGGAGCCGTCCACAAGCCGGTGTCGCCACTCGGCGGAGACGAGCGGACCGATCTGCCGAGTCATCGGCGCGACGGCGACCGTGAGATCGTAGTTCGGGGCGAGCGCCCAGTAATACGGAATGCTGACGCCCGTACCCGTGCGGCTGTTCGAGAAGAATGTCGGCAGCAGGAAGCCCGACTGCCGCTTCACGGTCGGATCGGGGTGCCAGAAGTACGGGAAATAGGCGATCGGCACGCCGAAGAACTCGACCGATGCATCCTCGTAATGGATGACGCGCTCGCGCTCGTTGTGGACAATGCGCTTCGCCTTCACCTGCCAGAGCGGCGGCTTTGAAGGGTCTTCCTTGCAGGGCTCGCACGCCGTGTAAGCGCCACTCTGCAACTCGGTGATGTTGTCGTCGCGGCGCTCGGCGCTTGCGGCGGCGATCCGCGTCCGCTCCGGCGTTTCGATCAGCAGCGACTGGATGAATCCGTCGCGGAAGTCCGCGTCCAGATTGATATGGTCGGTATAGATGACATTGCCGTCTTTCGCCTGGTAGCGCACGTTGCCGTACGCTTCGAGGCGGTTGGTCCTGCGGAAATGGGTGACGCGGTCGGCCTCGAGCACCGCGCCGTCGTAATAAATCTGCACCTTGCCGACGGCCGATACTTCCTCGCGGTTCTGGTCATAGACGAGCTCGTTCGCCTGAACGAGCATGTTGGCGTTCGGATTGACCTTGACCTGGCTGCGCAGCGCGGTGGAGCCCTTCAGGGCCGAGGGCTGTTGGGCAAGCGCTCCGGAGACACCGGCGCAGGAAAGGGCCGCGGCGAGCGCAAGCACGGCGGCACGGCCCCGGCGTATGCCGGGGGGCCTCCCATGTCCCCCTGGTGTCTGGACGGCGTTACGCAGCCACATCTACCCGTCCTCTTGGTACAATAGCACCAAGCACCCCATTAACACCCCAAAGACCGCAGGAAACCACGCGGCGGCGACGGGGTGGATGATCCCGCCTTCACCGAGCTCCTCGGCCAGTCTAGACACCACATAAAGCAGAAACCCTGCTACCACGCCACTAACAATCATCTTTCCCACGCCGCCAAAGCGGAACATGCGCAGGCTGACGACAGCGGCGATGACCACCATGGTGATCAGAAGCAAAGGCCGCGCTAACAGCACCTGATATTGCAGCCGGTACCGCTCGCTCCTGAGGCCCGCACGCTCGCTCGCGTCGATCGCCTCGGGCAAACTCCAGAAGGAGAGGGAGTCCGGGCTCGCCAGCCGACCGCGCACCTGTTCCAAAGTGAGATTCGTGCTCACCAGATAGGTATCATACTCTTGCGGCTCGGCCTGCGCGCTGAACACCTTGGCGCCGCGCAATACCCAGTTTCCTTCTTCGAGCGTTGCGCTCGCGGCCTCCACCCGCTCGATGAACTTGCCGTTGCGGTCGAACGAAAAGACTTTCACACGGCGCAGCCGCCGCCCGCCATCGGTGGTTGCCTGCGCTTGCAGAATCGACTGCCCATCGATGCTCTGCTGGCGCACCCAGATCTCCCGGCCCGCCGACTGGAACAGCGTGGTCCCCGGCCGGTTGAGCAGACTCGCCTCGACGAGGTTGGCCTGCTCCTTCATGGCCGCGGAGAGAGGGTTATAAACAGTGACCGCGAACACGCCGATTGCGAGCGCGACGAATGCCGACGACCCCGTGAACTGCCACACCGACATGCCTGCGGATCGCGCGATCACGAACTCGAGCCGCCGAGAGAACGTCAGGAACGTGCCCATCGCTCCGAGCAGCACAGCGAACGGCAGGAGCTGTTCGGTGAAGGCGGGCAGGCGCAGGAACACAAGATAGGCGAGGTTCACGAACGAGGCGTCGGGCCGGTTGCCGAAGCGGCGCGTCAACTCGAGGAAGTCGACGAGCGCGATCAGCCCGACGCACGAGAAGAACACCATCGCCACCGCGCCGAGGAATCGGCGTCCGAAATAGCGGCCCAATGTTCCGAATGCGATCACGACGCCCCCTCAAGTCGTGCTGAGTTTTTCAACGCGGGCATTGATCGTATCGGCAAGGCGCAGGAGCGAGGCCGGAACGCTCGCTTCCACGTTGGCGAGCGCCACATAGCTGCCGAAACCGATGACGGCGAGCGGCACGAGGTAGGGAAGCGGTGCGGCCATCGCCGTGCGCTCGATCAGCCCGCCGGAGCCGAGGCCGATCATTTCCACGAACAGGAACGTCGAACTCGCGCCCGTGATCGCGAGGCCGCGGCTTTGCCGCGTTGTGCGCGGGTTGCCGAGGAACGCGAACGCTATGACGAAAGCCGCGATTGGGTAGAACGGGGTCGAAAGCCGCTTGTGCAGTTCGACGCGGAACCGCGGAGCGTCGTTTTTGTAGATCTCGTCATCTTCCGCCGGCCACAAGAGCTCCGACAGACTGCGGAACGCCGCGCGGTCGCCGATCGAGGCGTTCGCCGGGTCGAACTGCGAGAGATCGAAGCCGTAACGTTCGAATTCGACGATCGAGCTGTTGCGCGCTTCTCCACCGCCGCGATGGATGGAGCCCTGCTCGAGCACGAGGATGAGCGCGGAGCCGGAAGGGACGATTTGACCGCGTTCCGCGAGATAAGTCGTCACCTGCGAGCTGTCGCGCGCATCGTTGATGAAGATACCCAAGAGCGCGCCGCCCGACGCGCGCTCGCGTACATGGAAGGTGAGCCCGCGCTCGATCGACGTGAAGCGGCCTGGTATTGCGACATTCGTCACGATATCGGCATTCACATTGGACAATTGTTCGCGCAGCGATCGCATGCTCCGTGCGCTAAGATCGGCGCTGACCAGGGTGGAGGCAATGGCGACGGTGATCGACAGCGCGAGCGGCGCCCGGAACATATGCCAGGGGCTCACACCCGCCGCGCTCATGGCAACGAGCTCCGAATCCGAGTTGAGCTTGTTCAGCGTGTAAACGATGGCGAGGAACAGGGCGATCGGCGCCACCACCGCCATCAGCGTCGGCAGCGACAGCGCGGTCACGGTGAGGAAGACCCAGACGGTCTGTCCCTGGCTGGTCAGCAGATCGACCCGGCGGAGTGCCGTCGTCACCCAGACCATGCTCGTGAGGACGAGCAGCACGGCGAGGAATGCGCCTCCGGCCGTGACCAGAATATAGCGGTCCAATCTGCCCATCAGTCCCCGGATAATCCCCTGGCGGCCGTCAAGCGCCGCGCCCCACACCCCCATTGCAAGCTGGGGCTGAAATGCGGCCTCCTCACGGCGTCTTACCGGGCCTTGCCGGATGGGTTAAGAGTGCGTCTTTCCAGCATCGGAGCCCCCGAATCATGGCCAATTCGCCGAAATTTTCCTTTGCCGAGAATGCCCCTGCCCAGACCGGCGTCCTCGTTGTCCTCACCGATGAAACTCTCCGATTCGGCCCAGCGGCGTCCAAGGCAATCGGCCCGGCCAAGGACCTGATCGCCCGGGCGGCAAAGGCGGACGGCTTCAAGGGCAAGAAGAACAAGATGCTGGAGCTGATCGGCCCACACGGGCTGAAGGCCGACCGCCTTGTTGTTGTTGGCATAGGCAAGCAGAAGGACCTCAAGGAATCGGACTGGGCAAAGCTCGGCGGCGCCGTCATGGCGAAGATTCCATCGGCCACGAAGGCGGCCGCGGTCGTTCTCGATCTCCCCGAAGGCAAGGTGTCGGACATCGAGGCAGCCGAGTTCGCGCTTGGCATGAAGCTCCGCGCCTATCGCTTCGATCGCTACAAGACGAAAAAGAAGGACGACGACGGCAAGGACCAGCCGACCTCCGCCGCGATTTCGATCGCCGTCGCGGGCGTTGCCGCCGCCCGCAAGGCATGGGGCGAGCGCGAGGCGGTCGCCGACGGCGTGATCCAGGCGCGCGAGCTCGTGAACGAGCCGCCGAACGTCCTTTACCCCGTGGAGTTCGCTCGTCGCGCCTCCGAGCTGAAGAAGCTCGGTGTCCAGGTGGAAGTGCTCGACGTCAAGGCGATGCAGAAGCTTGGCATGAACGCAATCCTCGGCGTCGGCCAGGGCTCGGCGCACGAGAGCCGCACCGTGGTCATGCGCTGGAACGGCGGCAAGAAGGGCGAGGAGCCGCTTGCCATTATCGGCAAAGGGGTCTGCTTCGATACCGGCGGCATCTCGATCAAGCCGGCCGGGAGCATGGAAGACATGAAGGGCGACATGGCGGGCGCGGCCTGTGTGGTCGGGCTCATGCACGCGCTCGCCAAGCGCAAGGCGAAGGTCAATGTGGTCGGCGCGATCGGCGCCGTCGAAAACATGCCGAGCGGCACCGCGCAGCGGCCGGGCGACATCGTGAAATCGATGTCCGGCCAGACCATCGAGATCGTCAATACCGATGCCGAAGGCCGCCTCGTGCTCGCCGACGTGCTTTGGTACGTGAAGGAGAAATACAAGCCGAAGTTTATGATCGACCTTGCGACGCTGACCGGCGCAATCCTCGTCTCGCTCGGTCAGGAGTACGCCGGGCTCTTCTCGAACGACGACAAGCTCGCGGAGCGCCTGATCGCTGCCGGCAACGAAACCGGCGAGCGCGTGTGGCGCATGCCGATCGGGCCGGAGTTCGACAGGATGATCAATTCCAAGTTCGCCGATATGAAGAATGTCGGCGAGGGCAGGAATGCCGGCGCCACCGCAGGCGCGCAGTTTCTGTTGCGGTTCGTCGACAAGATCCCTTGGGCGCATCTCGACATCGCCGGTACCGGCATGGGGGTGAAGCCGTCGGAGATCAACCAGAGCTGGGGGCCGGGCTGGGGCGTGCGCCTGCTCGAGCGCCTGATCGCGGATCACTATGAAAAATAGCGGCCATGACTGAAGTCCACTTCTATCATTTGCAACGCCAGCCTCTCGAAAAGGCGTTACCGCAACTGGTCGAGAAATGTCTCGAACGCGGCTGGCGCTGCGTCGTGCAGGCGGATTCCGAAGAGCGCGTTGAAGCCCTCGACACGCTCCTATGGACCTATCGCGAAGACAGCTTCCTGCCGCACGGGACTGACCGCGAGGTGGAAGCCGCCGAGATGCCAGTCGTACTGACCACGAAGGACATCAACCCGAATGGCGCGCAGGCGCGTTTCCTTGTCGACGGCGCCAACGCGGACGATCTCGCGCCGTACGAGCGAGCGATCTATCTCTTCGACGGCAACGATCCCGACGCCGTCGACGCCGCGCGCGACAACTGGAAAGAGGCGCAGGGGGCCGGCTTCGAGGTCGTCTATTGGCAGCAGGACAAGGACGGCCGCTGGCAGAAGAAGGGATAGGAAAGTCAGAATGCGAAACGCCGCCGCGCCCATACGCCGGCGGCGACGCCCGCGAAGCAAAAGGCAAGAAACACCCAGCCCGATAGCGCACCGGCGTGGATGCCGGAAAGCAGCACGCCGACGGTGCAGCCGAGCGCGACCATCGCGCCCCATCCCATCAGCAGGCCGCCGAGCAACCCGCGCCAGATTTCATCGAAGCGCGGCTTGCGCGGCTTGAACTCGCCCGAAACCAGCGCAGACGCGAAGCTCGCCAGCACCAGCCCTCCGACGAACAAACCGTTGTTCGAAAGGAGCGCCTGCTTGACGACGGTGGCGCACCCGCGAAAACCGTCGAGGCCGTGGAGCGTCGACGGCAGCAGCGCGAGCTGGTCGGCGGCCGTGCGGACGAGGCTTCCAAGCTCGGCGGTCACGCCGAGCGGCGCCACGCGCAGATAGGCAACCGCCGACAACACGCCGACCGCAAGCCCGCCGACATAGGCCGGCCATCGCTGGACGAACATCGCCCGCGCGACATGGTCGAGGTCGAACGATGCGGCGGCAGGGGGCGTAAGCTTGACACGGCTCGCCCGCAAGACCGCGAGCGCGAGCGCGACAAGAACCGCGAGCGTCAGGGCGATCGCCCCGCCGTAGCCCAACTGATGCGGAAGCCACACCACCGGCGCGGCGGAAATAGAAGTGAGATAGAGCCAATTCCAGCTCAGGAATCCCGCGCCGAATCCGGCGGCGGTCCCGATCAGCGCGAACGGCGCGGTCGGCGATCCTTCGCCGAGGCGGTAGAAGTGCGCGGAGATGCACGACCCCGAAACCGCCATGCCGACGCCGAACACGAAGGCGGCAAGCCCGAGCACCCAGCTCACCGGACCGATATGGGCGGTCGGCGGCAGGCGTTCCGGAGCCGGCACCGGCAGCCACGCGCCGAACACGACGAGATAACCGACCGCACCGACCGTAAGCGCGAGCAGGATCGCGAGCACGCCGCGCGGGTCGCGCTCCTCCAGGAACTCCCGCGTGTGACAGTAGAAGCAGAAGCGCGAGCGCTGCAGCACGGCGCCGAACACCGCACCGAGTCCGAGCGAAAATGCGAGTGCGCGCGAATTACTGTCGGCGTCCGACAGCGACCAGACCGCATAGGCGAGCCCGGCAACGATCAGGATCGCAACGAGAATGGGAAGGGCAGGGCGCTGCATCGGCGGATTTCCAAAAAGAAAGCGCGGGCGCGTCGGCGCCCGCGTCTAGCGTATTCGCTTCTCCCCGCAAAGGAGAGAGGCGAAATCACTTACCCTGCCAGACCGTGCCGGCGACGTTCACGATCGGAAGACCGACCGTGTTGCCGTACTCGGTCCACGAGCCGTCGTAGTTGCGGACGTCGTAGCCGAGAATCTTCGACAGTGCGAACCAAGTGTGGCTGGAGCGCTCGCCGATGCGGCAATAGGTGATGATCGGCTGCTTGCCGTCGATGCCGGCGTCCGCATAGACCTTCGCGAGTTGCTCCTTCGGCAGGAACTTGCCCGTCTGCGGATCGACCGCGCGGCCCCACGGAACGTTCTTCGCGCCCGGGATATGACCCGCGCGGATCGACAGCTCCCTGACACCTTCCGGCGCGATGATCTTGCCGTTGTATTCGTCGGGCGAGCGGATATCGACGAGGGTGATGTTCTTCGACTCCACCGCCTTGCTTACGTCGGCGAGGCGAGCGCGCAGCGAAAGCTTCGGCGCGGGCAGGTCGATCTTGCCGGCCTGGTAGCTCGGCGTCTGGTTGTCGAGCGGCAGGCCCTTTGCTTCCCAATATTTGCGGCCGCCGTCGAGCAGCTTTGCGTCGATGCCGTAGATGTTGAATACCCACGCGCCCCACGCGGCGAACCAGTTGTTGTTATCGCCGTAGAGGATCACCGTGGTGTCCTTGGTGACGCCGGCCTTCTCGACGAGCTTCTTGAAATTATCAGCGCTGACGATGTCGCGGCGGACCGGATCGACGAGTTCCGAGTGCCAGCTGATGTTCACGGCGCCCGGAATGTGCCCGCGCTCATAAACGCCCGGGTCGACGCTGACTTCGAACACGCGGACGTTCGGATTCTTGAGGTTCTGGGCAAGCCATTCGGCTTCGACCAGCGGCCCCTGCTGGGCCGCGGCCGGCAACGCAAGCGCCGCGGCGAGGCCAATGCCGGCGAGCCATTGCTTGAGGGACATGGAATTCTCTCCCACTTGTATTTGCGCGGCGGACAACCCGCCGCGTCTGAAGCGGAAATGTGGCGGAGGTCGTGAAAGAAATCAATTCACATGATCTATCCAGTCAATAGAAATAATCACATTAATAATATGTATAATAATTGGAACTGAAGCATGAAAACAATGGCTTAGGAGAATATCCATCGCGGCAACGGACGAAAGGTCACGGACTCGTGCGAACGCCACCTGCGCCCGTCGCCCGCTGAAAATAGATCAGGTCGAAGGAGGGGGCGGCCTCACGCCCGCCGATCGCCGTGAGCAGGCAATGCGCCTGTCCGCGGTGGTGGGTCTGGTGATTGAAGAAATGATCCAGCGCCGGCGCCAGCGGCTGCCTGATCGTCTGGGGATTGGTCACCGTCCGGTACGTGAAATCGCCCGCAAGCTTCGCGTCGTCGAGGCTCTCGATGTAGCGCGAAATTCGCTGGTCCTCGTCGCGGCGCGCCGCCTGCAGGGTCGAAAGCTCTTCAAACAGGATCGCGTCGAGGCTCGGCGGCTGCTCGCCTTCGCCGGTGAAACGCCGCATCCAGATCCGGTCGGCGACAAGCAGGTGGTTGAGCGTCCCGTGCATCGACTTGAAGAACGCGCCACGGTCGGCGCGGTAGTCCGCATCCGAAAGTTTGGTGGCGGCATCGTACAGCCGCTCGTTCGCCCATGCATTGTACGCGGCGAACATCCGGTAGCGTTCGATTCCCGTCATGCTGCGCTCCATTAGAGCGCGAAACGTACCACGAGCTCGCGGAATGCGATCACGACGACAATCATGAGAACCGGGTATAGCCGATAGACCGCCGGTGCATCACTGCGCAGGAGTACGCGCAGGACGATCGCGGGCGTCGCGATCAGCGCGCTGAGCAGCGTCCAGTAGATGTACCGGTACTCGTGCGCGATGCCGATGATGAAGTAGCCGAGCGCATACATCGCGCCGGAAAGCGCGAGCGAGACGACGATCGCGCGCGTCTTTTCGTTCGGGATGCCCAGCCCCGCCCATGCCCAGGCAAGCGAGATCAGGAGCCACACATAGGGCGGGCCGAGCAGCGAATCGTTGAGCGCTTGCGCGCCGGCGTCGATTACATGGAAGAGCCAGGTCGGCTCGAAGCTGAATTCCTTCTGGTTGCCCGATTGCCAGCCGGTGAAGACCAGCTCCTTGCAGTCGGTACAAAGGAACTGGAAGAAGCGGTTCGCGTGCGCGAAGCGGTGAGCAAGATAGGCGAGGGGGTGCGAGACGATCGCCTCCAGCCAGAGCTTGGAGAGCGGCCAGCCGAACTCCGGCTTGAGGTTTTCATAGACCTCCGGACAGCCGCGCTCGTCCACCATCCAGCCGTAAACGTCCCAATGCCGCGGCGTGTAGCAGGTCGCGTTGCGCTCGACGAAGTTCGGGCCGAAGAATCCCTGGAAGCCGTCGCTGCCCGAGAAATAGGTGATGCCGCCGATGTCGAATACCTGCAGCGTGGACACCGGCTTGATGTCTTCGACGCGGTAGAGGTAGCGATCGGCGACCATGTGTGCCGGCGCCACGGCCGCGGAGACAACCAGGACGATGATCGCCCGCTTAACAATGGACATACCTGCCCAGCGCTTGCTGGTGGCGCGGGCGGCGAGATCGACCAACGGCGGCAGGCCGAACAGGCTGTTCGCCCGCATGAACGCGCCCATGACGAGGAAGAGCCACATCAGCGGCAGGGCGAGGGTGCGCCAACGGATCGAGCCGCTAACGACGCCGGCCGCGATGCCCGCGCCGATCAGCAGGCATGTCGCCATGCTGATGTCCTTGACGAGCTGCCCGTTGTAATTGAGCGCCATCGGAAAGAAGGCGGCGAGGAAGGTGAGGCCCGCGAGCGCGCGGCCTTCGTGCCGCAGGGCGTCAGCGATCAATACGAAACCCGCCCAATAGGCCGCGATGAACAGGACGAGCATCGGCTGCGGCCCGTCATGGATCGCCTGCAACGGAATCCAGAGGAAGCCAAGCAACGGCGGCTGCCAGTTGGTCCAGTTATTGTTGCGCGCCGACTCGAAGTACGCCCAGGCGTCGTGGTGCAGGAGGCCGGGATAGAACGCGATGAAATTCGCGACGGCCGCGATTAGCGCCACGATCAGCAGCGTGCGTCGGAATTTCAGTTGTTCGCTGGCGGCTTCCATCAAGTTCAAGAACCCATGCGGCGAGGAGTGTGGAGGGCGTGACGATTGCGGCTATCGCTTCATACACGAACCCCGGCCAGGCGGGGGAGACTGGCCGGGGCTGTGCGTCTGCTACGGCGCGACTGACGGGGTCAGTAGTAGCAGACAAAACCGCCGCGCGAGACGCGGACGCAGTTGCCGTACGGCACGCCGCGGAAGGCCCACGGTCCGGGCGCCCAGAAGTGCCGGCGGACGTGGCGGTGTCGGAAATCCCGGCGAGGATGGTGCCGAACATGCCGGCGGACGTGCCGGACTTGCTCCACCTGGTTGCCGGCGTTCTTCGCCGCGATGTGGGCGGGCGCGATCGGCGCGGCCGATGCGGGCGAGGCGAAGCTGAAAGCGGCAGCGGCCGCCAGCGCGATCCAAGCGATTCTCATGGTGCGGTCTCCTTTGGTGCAGTCGTCTCATCGACGTGACGCGATGAGCATGCCCGCCGCTCACTGAACTCGATCTGAGCGTGTCGTTGTCGTGCGTTCAGAATGGTGATGGAAAACCCGCTCTAAAATTTTCCTTGATCCGCTCACGCAACCGCCCGGTCGCACGACCGGGCGTTTGAGCAGGAGATAAAATAATAATAGGGCTGGGTCAGCGGCCGACCCGGCGATGCGCCTCGTTGCTGACGTGGCGGACGACCAAGGGGCCGCTAACAAATCCAACCAGGACGAGCGACGCGGCGAGGACGAAGAAGGCAAAGACTTCCGCGGTCATGACGGTCTCCCTGTTCTTCGGACGCAGCTTGGCCAAGACGCGCTGAACAGCCCCTTAGCCGTGCGTTCATTTGCCGTTCATCCCCCGGGCTTGCCGCCCTTCGGATGCGCCGATATAGAACGCTTTCGATCCCACCCGGTTCCCCCCGCAAAAGGACCTGTCTATGGCGCTGGAGCGCACATTCTCGATCATCAAGCCCGATGCCACCCGCCGGAACCTGACCGGCGCAATCAATGAGCGGATCGAACGTGCGGGCCTGCGGATTGTCGGTCAGCGCCGGATTCGGATGTCGCGGGAACAGGCCGAGGGATTTTACGCGGTGCACCGCGAACGCCCGTTCTTCAAGAGCCTCGTCGAGTTCATGACCTCCGGCCCGGTGGTCGTGCAGGTACTCGAAGGCGAGAACGCGGTTGCAAAATATCGTGAAGTCATGGGCGCGACCGATCCAGCCAAGGCCGCAGCCGGCACGATTCGCAAGGATTTCGCGGAGTCGATCGAGGCAAATTCCGTCCACGGGTCCGACAGCCCCGAAAACGCCAAGACGGAGATCGATTTCTTCTTCAAAGCCGAGGAAATCGTCGGCTAAATCGACAACGACAAACGGGGATGGATGGCAGCAATGGCTGAATGGTTTGCGGCGGAGTTCACGCCCGACTTCTGGCTGAAGCTGCTTCAGATCGTCTGGATCGATATCCTCCTCGCCGGCGACAACGCCGTCGTGATCGCGATGGCGTGCCGCGCGCTGCCGCCAAAAACGCGCCGCTGGGGCATCATCCTCGGCGCGCTGGTTGCGGTGCTCCTCCGTATTGTGTTTGCCGGCATCATCACGACGCTCCTCGGCGTTTGGGGTCTCAAGATCGCCGGCGGATTTGCGCTCATCTACATCGCCGTCGAGCTGCTGCTGCCGCAGAAGGGCGACGGGGAAAGCTCGATCGAGGCTTCGGAGTCGCTATTCCGGGCCGTGCGCACGGTCGCGATCGCCGACCTCGTCATGAGCCTCGACAACGTGATTGCGATCGCCGGCGTGGCGCGCGGCGATATCGTGCTGCTCGCCATCGGTCTCGCGATCTCCATTCCGCTCGTCATCGGGGGCGCGACGCTGATTACCGCGATGCTCGACCGCTTCCCTGTCCTGGTGCAGGCGGGCGCCGCGCTGCTTGGCTGGATCGCCGGCGAGATGATCGTCTCCGACGCGGCGGTCGTGAACTGGATCGGCGAGGACCTCGCCAAGCAGATTTACTATCCGGCGGCCGTCGTTGGCGCCGCTATCGTGCTGACGATCGGCGCGATCCTCAGGCGCCGCCATGCAAGTGCCGCGAAGACGGCCAAGGAAAAACCGGAGGCGCTGGACGCCTCCGGCGCCGATCCGACGGCCCCGGCAAGCAAAGATTCGACGGAAAAGACACACGTGCAATGATGAAGCGAAGATACGCAGCGATCGCGCTTGTTGTGCTTGTCTCGGCGGGGCTTGCTGCCTGCTTTGAGACCGTGAGCCCCGATCCGAAGCCTGCCGCTTCTACGACCTCGCGTTCGGCAAAGACGGCACAAGCGTCGAAGGCAGCACCGGCGCCGGTGAACGCAGCAGAACAGGTGCGCCAGCGGATCAAGGCCGATTGCGCGGTCGAGACCGGCGGCCTGTTCGGCGCCGACGACAAGCGCGCCAAGCAATGCGACTGCTACGCCAACGCAGTCGTCAAGGCGCTCCGCAAGGAAGACCTCGAATACTACATCACGTACAACCAAATCCCGACGCTGACGATCACGAAGCCCGATGCCTTGAAGAAGGCGTGCGGAATCAACGTCGCCGGCTAGTCTCGGCCGAGCGCGCTACCGGCACCGGCCGGGCGAGGGCAGGGCGGCGCCCTCCGCGGCGGCTGCTCCGTTGATGGAAACTCTACCGCCGTCGATCGCGAGCCGTCCCTCCGCGAGCCAGCGCAGCGCCGCCGGATAAATCCGATGCTCCTCCGCGAGCACCCGTGCGGCCAAACGCTCCTCGTCGTCGTGTTCGAGCACGGGCACGGCCGCCTGCACGATAATCGGTCCGGAATCGAGCTCCGGCGCCACGAAATGCACCGTGCAGCCGTGGATTTTCACGCCCGCCGCGAGGGCGCGCGCATGCGTATCGAGACCCTTGAAGGCAGGCAGGAGCGATGGATGCACGTTCAGCATCCGCCCGCTCCATTTCTGCACGAACGGCGTCGACAGCATCCGCATGAAGCCGGCGAGGCACACGATGTCGACCTTGGCCTCCTGCAACGTTTCGTCGAGCGCGCGTCCGAACGCTTCACGATCGGCGAACTTGCGGTGATCGATGACGGCCGTCGCAATTCCCTGCGAAGACGCGTGTGCGAGCCCGGCGGCCGACGGTTCGTTGGAAACGACGAGCGCGATCTCCGCCGGATAATCGTCCGCGGCGGCGGCGCGGATGAGCGCCGCCATATTGGAGCCCCGGCCCGAGATGAGAATGCCGACCCGCTTGCGAGCCATCGTCATCCGCCGGACGCGAGCCTGCCGGTGAATTCGGTATGCGGCTTGCCCGCTGTGGCGATCACTTCACCGAGGCGGATGACTTGCTCGCCCGCTTGCTCAAACGAGCTCGCGAGACGCTCGACCTGCGCCGCGTCGGCAATCACGACGAAGCCAACACCGCAATTGAACGTGCGCAGCATTTCGCTTTCCTCGATGCGCCCGGCTTCCGCGAGCCAGTGAAAAACCGGCAGCGCCGGAATCCGGTCGAGCGCAATGCGCGCCGCCGCGCCGTCCGGCAGCACACGCGGCACGTTCTCCGTCAGTCCGCCGCCGGTGATGTGTGCGAAGGCTTTGATGCCCGGCCCGGCCTTCAACGCCGCAAGCGCGGCTTTCACATAAATTCGCGTCGGTGTGAGCAGCGCCTCGCCGAGCGATTGGTTCGGCGAAAACGGCGCCGGCGAGCCGAGCGACAGCCCCGCTTCGGCGATTACCCGCCGTACGAGTGAAAATCCGTTCGAATGCACACCTGAAGCGGTCAGGCCGAGTATGACGTCGCCCGGCACAATATCCGCGCGCGGCAACAGCGCATCGCGCTCCACCGCGCCGAGTGCGAAGCCCGCGAGATCGTAATCCTGGGCGGCATAGAGTCCCGGCATCTCCGCGGTCTCGCCGCCGATCAACGCGCAGCCCGCCTCGTGGCATCCCGCTGCGACGCCGGCCACGACCTCGCGCGCCTGCGTGGGATCGAGTTTTCCGCACGCGAAATAGTCGAGAAACAGCAGCGGCTCGGCGCCTTGCACCACGAGGTCATTGACGCTCATGGCGACGAGATCGATCCCGATCGTGCCGTGCTTGCCGGTCTCGATCGCGAGCTTGAGCTTGGTGCCGACGCCGTCCGTGGCCGCAACCAGCAGTGGATCGCGATAGCCCGCGCGCTTGAGGTCGAACACCCCGCCGAAGCCGCCGAGGGCGGCGTCCGCGCCCGGACGCGCCGTGGCGCGGGCGAGGGGCTTGATGAAATCGACCAGCCGGTTCCCGGCGTCGATATCGACTCCGGCCTCTCGATAGCTGAGCCCCTTGGCTTGATCCATGTGCTGCACCGCGGCGGGCGTAACCCGAACCGAAAACCAGCGCAAGACTGCGGCTTATTGCGCTGCCGCTTGGCAGACGCCGACCCCGGGTTTATGTCCGAAGCCGCGGCGGGGCCAGAATTGCCTTGAATTTACCCAACCTCATCACCGTCGGCCGGATCTTTTGTGTCCCATTCATCGTTTGGGCCATTACGGTTGGGCAATATCAGCTCGCCTTCTGGCTGTTCGTGGCGGCGGGCATTTCAGACGCCGTAGACGGCTTCCTGGCCAAGCATTTCGAGGCCAAGAGCGAGCTCGGCGCCTATCTCGACCCCCTGGCCGACAAGGCGCTCCTGATGTCGATCTACGTGACGCTCGGCATTGCCGGGCAGTTGCCGCCTTGGCTCGTGATCGCCGTCGTGTCCCGTGACATCATGATCCTCGGCGCCGTCATCGTCGCCTGGCTTGTGGAGAAGCCGATCGCCATCCAGCCGCACATCGTGTCGAAGCTGAACACGCTTGCCCAGATTCTCCTTGTGATCGCGGTGCTCGCCTCCGACGCCTTCGTTCTCGACTGGGGGCTTTTCCGGGAAGGGCTCGTGTTCACGGTGGCGGTCTTGACGGGGCTTTCTGCCGCCTTCTATCTCGCGGCTTGGATGCGGCACATGGCAGCCTGATCCCGCCCGATTCGGCGCGCGCCGAGAACCCGCCTGAGAACCCTGCCCATGAACCTGCAGCGGCAAGTCGTATTCTGGGTCGGCGCGCTCATCGTCTTCCTCCTGTTCATCTGGATTTTCCGTGACGTCCTGCTGCCGTTCGTGGCTGGCATCGCGCTCGCCTATTTCTTGAATCCGCTTGCCGATCGCCTGGAGTCTTACGGCTTCAATCGCCTGGTCGCGACCCTGCTCGTGACAGGGGTGTTCGTGCTCTTCTTTATTCTCGTCGCGATCATCCTCATTCCGCTGCTCGGCTCCCAGCTGTTCGCCTTCATCAGCCGCATCCCGGAGTACGTGACGCGCCTGCAAGAGCTGTTGCTCGACGAAAGCGTGCAGGACCGGCTGCATGCGTTGCTGGGCGGCGAAAGGATCGACCTGCGCAAGACGGTCGGCGATCTGATGGGGCAGGGCGCGACCTGGCTCGGCACCTTCCTGCAGGGGCTGTGGTCGGGCGGCCGTGCGCTGATCTCGTTGTTCGCCGTCCTCGTCATCATGCCGATCGTCGCCTTCTACGTGCTGGCCGACTGGCATCGCATGGTCGCCAAGGTGGATTCGTGGCTGCCGCGCCGGCACCGCAAGACAATCCACGGTCTTGCCCGCGAGATCGACGCTGCGCTCGCCGGCTTCATCCGCGGGCAGGCGCTGGTCACGCTCATCCTCGGCACGTTCTATGCGGTGGCGTTGACGCTGGTCGGGCTGAACTTCGGCCTCTTGATCGGCTTTGGCGCCGGCATTCTCAGCTTCGTTCCCTATGTCGGCTCCACCACCGGCTTGTTGCTTGCCGCCGCCGTCGCCATCGCGCAATTCTGGCCCGACTGGGTCTGGATTCTCTCCGTCGTTCTCATCTTCTTCGTCGGCCAGTTCATCGAGGGATACTTCCTCCAGCCCAAGCTGGTCGGCGACCGCGTCGGTCTGCACCCGGTCTGGCTGATGTTCGCCCTGTTTGCGTTCGGCTATCTCCTCGGCTTTGTCGGCATCCTGCTCGCCGTGCCGCTCGCCGCGGTGGCGGGCGTGCTCACGCGCTTCGCGCTGAAGCAGTATCTTGCGAGCTCGCTCTATACAGGCGAGACGCGGCGGTCGTCGCCCGAAAAATCGGGACGGCGCTGAACGATGCCAGCCCCCGGCGCCCGGCAGCTCACCCTCGATCTGCCCCACGCGGAAAGCTTCCACCGCGACGACTTTCTCCCCGATCCTTCGAACGAAGCCGCCCTCGCGCTCGTCGATGCGTGGCCGAGCTGGCCCGACTGCTTTGCGGCGATCGTCGGTCCCGCGGGTTCCGGCAAGAGCCATCTTGCCGCGATCTGGGCCGAGCGCTCCGGCGCGCGCGTGGTCGATGCCGCTTCACTCACCGTCGAAGAAGTGCCCCTCGCACTCGCGACCGGCGCTCTGGTTTTGGAAGACCTGTCGCCGGCGCGGGTCGACGAAACGGCGCTGTTTCATCTCCTCAATCTCGTACGGCAGGAGGGGGCCTATCTCCTGATCACGGCGGCGAAGCGCCTGGATCTCGAAAACTACACGCTGGCCGATCTCGCTTCGCGCCTGCGCGCCATGCCGGCGATCTCCTTGGCCCCGCCCGGCGATGCGCTCTTGGCCGCTGTCCTGCTCAAGCACTTCGCCGACCGCCAGCTCATGGTGGATGAGGACACGGTCTCCTATCTATTGAGCAGGATCGAACGTTCGCTCGACGCTGCTCGTGAGGCTGCTCGGAGGCTCGACCAAGCCTCGCTTTCGCGCGGCCGGCGCATCACCCGGGCGCTCGCCGCCGAGTTGTTCCGGGCCGGGGAACCCAGGCCCTGAAACCGTAGTTCTGGCAATGACTTGGACCTGGTCACGGGAGCGTCATCGAATATTCAATACTGACAATGATACTGTTCGCCCAACGGCGGAACGGGAGGAAAGCAGATGTCGGCCGAGGTCACCGCAATCCGAGCACCGCGTGCGGAAGAAGCAGCGGTGGAGCCGGTTGCGCCCGACACCGATCTCGCCGCAAGCCCCTCGCGCTTCATCAACCGCGAGCTCTCCTGGCTGCATTTCAATCGCCGCGTGCTTGAGGAAGCCTCCAATCCGAACCATCCGCTGCTCGAGCAGCTTCGCTTCCTTTCGATCTCGGCGGCGAACCTCGATGAGTTCTTCATGGTCCGCGTGGCGGGCCTCAAGGGCCAGGTGCGGGCGGGTGTCACCACCGCGAGCCCTGACGGGTTCACACCGGCCCAACAGCTCGTGCATATCACGGCTGCGGTGGCGGAGCTTGCTTCCGACCAGCAAACGCGCTGGCGGGAGTTGCGCCGCGAGCTTGGCAAGGCCGGCATCCTGCTGATCGACGGCCCCGATCTCCTCAAGAGCGAGGTCTCGTGGCTGGAAGAGCATTTCTTGCATCACATCTTTCCGGTGCTGACGCCGCTCGCGATCGACCCGGCGCATCCGTTCCCGTTCATTCCCAATCTCGGCTTCTCGCTCGCGCTGCAACTCGTCCGCGCGAGCGACGGTCGCGGCATGAACGCCCTCATTCGCGTGCCGGCGCAGATCGAGCGCTTCATCCGTCTGCCCGACCGCAAGGAAGGCGAGATGCGCTTTGTCACCCTCGAAGGGGCGATCGCGCTCTTCATCGGCCGCCTGTTCCCCGGCTATTCCGTCGGTGGGCATGGCGCCTTCCGCATCATCCGCGACAGCGACATCGAAGTGGAAGAAGAGGCGGAAGATCTCGTCCGCCTGTTCGAGAGCGCCCTGAAGCGCCGTCGCCGTGGATCGGCGATCCGTCTCGAGATCGGAGCCGAGATGCCAGACGAGCTGCGTGTCTTTGTCGTGCGCTCGCTCGGCGTCGCCGAGGACGAAGTCTTCATTGTCGACGGCGAGCTCGCGCTGAATGAGCTGTCACAGCTTGTTGCGATCGACCGCCGCGACCTCAAGTTCAAGACCTACAACCCGCGCTTCCCCGAGCGCATCCGGGAGCAGGGGGGCGATTGCTTCGCAGCGATCCGCCAGAAGGACCTAGTCGTCCACCATCCTTATGAATCGTTCGACGTGGTCGTGCAGTTCCTGACCCAGGCGGCTCGCGATCCGGACGTCGTCGCGATCAAGCAGACGCTCTACCGCACGTCGTCCGACAGTCCGATCGTGCGCGCGCTCGCCGAAGCCGCCGAGGCCGGCAAGTCCGTCACCGCGCTGATCGAGTTGAAGGCACGCTTCGATGAGGAGGCCAATATCCGTTGGGCGCGCGCGCTGGAGAACGCGGGCGTGCAGGTGGTCTTCGGCTTCATCGAGATGAAGACGCACGCGAAGCTTTCGCTCGTTGTCCGCCGCGAGGGCAAGTCGCTCACGAATTATGTCCACGTCGGCACCGGCAACTATCACCCGGTGACCGCACGCATCTACAGCGATCTTTCCTTCTTCACCGCCGACCCGGTGATCGCGCAGGACGTCGCCCGCATCTTCAATTTCATCACCGGTTACGCGGAGCCTGCCGAACTGGAAGTGATGGCGATCTCGCCCTTCGGCTTGCGCAAGCGCATCCTCGGCCACATCGAGAAAGAGATCGAGCACGTGAAGGCCGGACGGCCAGGCACCATCTGGCTGAAGATGAACTCGCTCGTCGATCCGCAGATCATCGACGCGCTCTATGAAGCGAGCCGCGCCGGCGTGCAGATCGATCTCGTGGTGCGCGGCATCTGCTGCCTGCGTCCGGGCGTGTCGGGTCTGTCGGAGAACATCCGTGTCAAGTCGATCGTCGGCCGCTTCCTCGAGCACGGCCGCATCTATTGCTTCGGAGACGGTCACGGATTGCCGCACCCGAAAGCGGCTGTGTACATCTCGTCCGCGGACATGATGCCGCGGAACCTCGATCGCCGCGTCGAGGTGCTTTATCCCATTCTCAATCCCACGGTGCACCAGCAGATTCTCGACCAGATCATGGTCGCGAATTTGAAAGATAATGAACAGAGTTGGCGGGTCTTGCCCGACGGAAGCAGCACGCGCATAGTGCCCGCAGAGGGCGAAGAATCGTTTAATGCGCATCGCTACTTCATGACCAACCCAAGCCTCTCGGGCCGTGGCAAATCTCTCAAAGATTCTTCTCCGCGCAGTCTCGTCCGCCGAGCCGACCGAAGTTAAGGAGCGGTCCGAGCGGAGGGCCCCCGGCCGTTTGCCGCTCGGCCATCCTGTCGCCGTCATCGACATCGGTTCCAACTCGGTGCGCCTCGTCGTCTATGAGGGCATGTCGCGCAGCCCGACGCCGATCTTCAACGAGAAGGTGCTTTGCGGCCTTGGCCGCGAGGTCACGAGCAAGGGCAAGCTCAACACCGAGGCGGTCGGCAGCGCGCTCGGCGCACTGAAGCGATTCCGCGCGCTCTGCGACGTGCTGGAGGCGGGCGAGCTTTACGTGGTGGCGACCGCCGCCGTGCGCGAAGCCAAGGACGGCGCTGCCTTCATCCGTGAAGCGGAAAAGATTTGCCGCACCTCGATCGAGGTTTTGTCCGGTAAGCGTGAGGCGCAGCTTGCCGCTCTCGGCGTCATCGCGAGCGTCTATCAACCCGACGGCGTCGTCGGCGATCTCGGCGGCGGCTCGCTCGAGTTGGTCGAAGTGCGCGGCAACGACATCGGCATCGGCGTGACCTTGCCGTTCGGCGGCCTGTCGCTCGCTGACAGCGCCTCGAACTCCCTGAAGAAGGCAAGCAAGCTCGTCGAAGCCGCGTTCGAGAAGGAACCGATCCTGCGCAGCCTTGCGGGCCGCACCTTCTATGCGATCGGCGGTACCTGGCGCGCGCTTGCGCGTCTGCACATGCGGCAGACCGGCTATCCGTTGCATGTGATGCACGGTTATTCGATCTCCGCGAAGGAGGCACTCGAGTTCGCCGAGCTCGTGCAGCGCGTCGATCCCGAGACGCTCGACCACATTGAATCCGTGGCGAAGCCGCGCCGCGCGCTCCTGCCCTATGGCGCGCTGGTGCTCGCCCAGATCCTGCGCAACGGCAAGCCGAAGCGGGTAGTCGTGTCCGCGCTCGGCGTCCGCGAAGGCCTGCTCTATGACCGGCTCGACGAGACGGCACGCCTCGAAGACCCGCTCATCGCCGCCGCCAACGATCTCAACATCCTGCGCTCGCGCTCGCCGGTGCATGGCCATGAGCTTATTGCGTGGACGGACCAGTTCATGGATTCCACCGGCATTGAGGAGACGCCGGAAGAACGACGGCTGCGCCATGCCGCATGTCTGCTTGCCGACATCGGTTGGCGCGCGCATCCGGAATATCGCGGCGAGCAATCGCTCAACATCATCGCCCATGCCGCCTTCGTCGGGATTGATCATCCCGGCCGTGCGTTCCTGGCACTCTCCGTGTTCTATCGTCACGCCGGTCTCGGCGAGGACGAGCCGTCGCCGCATCTCCGCGAGCTTGCGTCGACGCGCATCCTGGACCGCGCGCGCATCCTCGGTGCGGTCCTGCGTGTCGCCTATCTCGTGTCCGCGTCGATGCCAGGCGTGCTTCCGCGCGCGCCAATGAAAGTGGAGAAGGGCAGGCTCGTGCTGCGGCTCGAAGGCGAGCTTGCTGCGCTCGACGGCGAGCGTCTGTTCAACCGCGTGCGCCAGCTCGGCAAGCTCGTCGGCCGTGACCCGGTCATCCGCACCAAATAGCCGCGCCGCCTATCCGGTGCGTCCCGGCAGCATCCGCACGAACGTACGGTCCCGCAGCACCCAATGGTGGAAGAGCGCGGCAGCCGCATGGAGAAGGGCGATGATCAGCAGTAAATTCGCCGCCGTCTCGTGCACATCCGTGACGGAGCGGATGAATTCACGATCGGCGGCCCAAGGTGAGGCGATCTCGAAGAGCCCGAAGACCGGCAACGCCTGTCCGCGCGCGAACTGTGCCATGATGCCGGTCATCGGTACCGCGACGAGCAACCCGTAGATAACGAAGTGCGTGAGTTTCGCCGCGCGGTCGCCCCAGACACCGAGCGGCGTCGGCTCCGGCGACGGTGTCGGATTGCCGACCTGCCATGCAAGACGCAGCACGAGAAGCACGATCACGGCGAGCCCGGCATACATGTGCAGCGACAGCCATAGCTTCCCGATTGTGCCTTCCAGTACCTCTTCGCCGAACGTGCCGGAAGCCCATGCGCCGAGCACGAACACGACCGTGAACCAATGGATCATCTGCGCCACGAGGCCGTAGCGTTCCGCACTGTTCCGAACTTGCATTGGGGTCGGGCTCCTTCCTTGCTTACGCCCCCACATGGAATTCGACGTTGACCTGCCCGCTGCCGCTGCTCGGGAAGTAGTCGCAGAGCTGCTCGGCCTTGCCCTCGTAGGTATCCCACCCGAGCAGGCCGAACAGCATGCCGGTATCGGCCATCAGCCCTTCGCCGTTGCACTTGCGCGCGTATTCGGGAAGCATCCGCACGAACTCGCGGTAGCGGCCTTCCTTCCAGAGCTCAAGAACGCGCAGATCCATCTGCCGGTTGAATTCGCTGCCGATGACGTCCCACTGGCTGTCGCCGACTTGCTGGTTGCTGACGAGTTGGTGCGAGAGCGATCCGCTCGCGAGCACGGCGACGTTGTTGTCTGATTGCTCGATCGCGCGCTGCGTCGCCTCGCCGAAGATGCGAAACTCGTTCATGGTTGCAAAGAGGGGCGAGGCTGCGGAAACCACCTTCAGCCTGGCGTCGCCATTCATGTAGAGCATCGGCACGATGGTGCCGTACTCGAGCGCGAGCGTTGGCACCCGGTGCGCGATCACATCGAGCCCGCTCTTCTTCGCTTCGGCGGCCATCGCCTCGCCGAGCGCCGGATTGCCCGGATAGTCGTACTGCATGTCCTGGATGAGCTGCGGCGCTTCGTGGCTTGTATAGACGCCTTTGTGCCGCTCGTTCGCGTTGATGTGGAAGCCAAAGTTCGAGAACCAGTGCGTATCGAACACGACAAACGTATCGGCGCCGCGGCTCCGCGCACGCTCGCCGATCTCCTTGAGCGAGCGGAGCGCGCCCTCGCGCCGGCCTTTCAGCGGTCCTTCGCGCTCCGATATGAGAATGGACGGCACGTGGGTGATCTTGGCGGCAAGAACAAGTTTTCCCATTGCGGCGAATCCCTCCTGGGCCGTCTTCGCGCGGCCTGAAGGAGCAAATCACCGGAAGGAGAAGTGGCTTTGCGCTAGATCAAAGCGCAGGCCGGGAAGGGGCTCGCTGTTTTTCGACCGGCACCACACGGCCGTTCTCGATCGCAAGCGCAAGCTCGCCGCGCTTCAGCTTCAGCGCCTCCTCGCCGAACATTTCCCGTCGCCAGCCGCGCATGGCCGGTACGTCGGCATTCTCGTCGGAAGCGATGCGTTCGAGGTCGTCGACGGTGGCGATCACCTTGGCCGCGACACCGTGCCGCTCCGAGGTCATGCGCAATAGCACCTTGAGGAGCTCGACCGTCGCCGAGGCGCCGTTCGAAAGCGGCTTCTCTCGAGTGAAGCGGGGCAGCGTCTTCGGGTCGCGCGCGAGGCCGGCGGCGACGGCAGCCAGAATGGCATCGCCCGCGCGCGAACGCTCGAAGCCTTTTGGGAGTGCGCGCAACCGGCCCATGTCTTCCACGGTCTTCGGCTGCTGCTGCACGATCTCGATCAGTGCGTCATCCTTGAGCACGCGCTGCCGTGGTACGTCGCGCTCCTGCGCCTCGCGCTCGCGCCAGGCGGCGACCTCCATGAGCACCGCGAGCTCCCGCGGACGCCGCAGCCGCGCGCGCAGCCGTTCCCATGCACGTTCCGGCTCTTGCGAATAGGTTCCGGGCGCGGTCAGCACCGCCATCTCTTCTCGCACCCAGTCGGTGCGCCCGCTGCGTTCGAGGTCCGTTTTCAGCCGAAGATAGACGTCCCGCAGGTGCGTCACGTCGGAGACCGCATAGTCGATCTGCGCCTTGCTGAGCGGCCGCCGCGACCAGTCGGTGAAGCGGAGGCTCTTGTCGATCATGTCGCCGGTGAGCCGCTGCACGAGCTGGTCGTAGGAGATCGAGTCCCCGTGCCCGAGCACCATGGCCGCCACCTGCGTGTCAAACAACGGCTTGGGGATGAGCTTCGCGCGATGCCAGCAGATTTCCACGTCCTGCCGCGACGCATGGAACACTTTGACCACCCGCTCGTCGGTCATCAACGCGAAGAAGGGCGCGAGGTCGATGCCGTCCGCCAGTGCGTCAATGACGACCGCTTCGTCCGGCCCGGCCATCTGCACGACGCAGAGCTTGGGCCAGAACGTCGTCTCGCGGAGGAATTCCGTATCGACGGTGACGAAGGGGTGACGGGCAAGGCGCTCGCAGGCGGCGGCGAGCTCGGCACTACGGGTAACAAGATCCATGGGCTGCTTCTTAGCGAACTTCGTTTGCCGTGACGACGCCTCGGCTGCGGCATGCTTGCGCAGCCCGAACACGGTGGGCGGCGCACACCCTTGATTAAGGACAATCCGGGCCCATATCAAAATCCGGATTTGCGGCGCTGCAACCACCTTGAAATAGCCATCCCGGCGTGGTCTAAGTGCCGCCTTCTGGAGCGCTTCGTGCGCTCGCGGGCCGCGTGAGAGAAAACGTCCAGTTTTCCCGCCCGTTTCTCAAACCCGAAAACAGCGACAACCCAGACCACGCGGGGTGTCTGTATCCCCCGCGATTCGCGGCCGCCAGGCTCCGCCCGGCCGCTCCGATTCGCATAAATGAAAGAAGTGCAAGTGAACTCCTTTGAGCAACTCGGGCTTGCGGCACCCATCGTGCGTGCGCTGGCCGAAGAGAAGTACGAGACCCCGACCCCCATCCAGGCCCAGGCCATTCCGTCCGTGCTCGCGGGCCGCGATCTCGTCGGACTCGCACAGACCGGAACCGGCAAGACCGCTGCCTTCGCGCTGCCGATCCTCAACCACCTGCTGAACAAGCGGCTGCGCGCGGAGCAGCGCGCCTGCCGCGCCCTCATCTTGAGCCCGACGCGCGAGCTTTCGGGACAGATCCTGGAAAGCTTCCGCACCTATGGCCGCCACGCGCGTCCGACGGTGGCGCTCGCGATCGGCGGCGTGCCGATCGGCAAGCAGGTGCGCTCGCTCGTGAACGGCGTCGACGTCCTGGTGGCGACGCCGGGCCGTCTCCTTGATCTCGTGCAGACGCGCGCCGTGCGGCTCGACCGGGTCGAGATGTTCGTTCTCGACGAAGCCGACCGCATGCTCGACATGGGCTTCATCCGGGACATCCGCAAAATCGTGACGCAGCTTCCGACCCAGCGGCAGACATTGTTCTTCTCGGCGACCATGCCGACGGAGATCGAGAAGCTCGTCCGTGAATTGCTGCGCGATCCCGTGCGTGTTGCCGTGACGCCGGTGTCGAAAACGGCCGACCGCATCGAGCAGCGCATCGTCCATGTCGACCGCGGAGACAAGAGCACGCTGCTTGCCGAGATGCTGAAGAGCGAGCCCGTCGACCGAGCGCTCATCTTCACCCGCACCAAGCACGGCGCCGACAAGGTCGTGCGCGGCCTCGTTAAGGCCGGCATCACCGCCGAGGCGATCCACGGCAACAAGTCGCAGAACAACCGCGAGCGCACGCTCGCTGCCTTCCGCGCCGGCCGGGTGAAGACGCTCGTCGCCACCGACATTGCCGCCCGTGGTATCGATGTCGACGGTGTGAGCCACGTCTTCAACTACGACCTGCCGAACATTCCCGAGAGCTACGTGCACCGCATCGGTCGCACGGCGCGTGCGGGCGCGGAAGGGATTGCGATCTCGTTCTGCAGCCACGACGAGCTGCCCTACCTTCGCGACATCGAGAAGCTCATCAAGATCTCGATCCCCTCGACCGACCGGCGCCGGCAGCGTCATGCGGCGCCGCGCGACGGCCAAAACCCGCGTCATCAGGACCGCAAGCCGCCGCATGGGCGGCCGGGCAGTCAGCGTCGAGAGCAGGCCAATGGACATCAATCCCGTGGCCATCGTGCCAATGGGAATGGGAATGACGGCAGTATCGAGTCCGTTGCGTTCCTGCAGCGCAAGCGTAAAGATCGCCGCCATTCGAGCGGCGAGGGCGCACAGCGCCCGGTGCACTGAAGCTGGACCTGGAGAACTGGATGGCCAAAGAGGAAATGCTGGAGTTCGACGGCACGGTGACGGAAGTCCTGCCGGACGGAAACTTTCGCGTGAAGCTCGACAACGACCACGTCATTCTCGCCTATGCGGCGGGCAAGATGCGCAAGAACCGCATCCGCACCATCGAAGGTGACCGCGTCGTGGTGGAAATGTCCCCCTACGATCTCGAGCGCGGGCGCATCAGTTTCCGCCACAAGGCCGAAGGCCCGACGCCCCCCGCCGGCCAGCGCCGTCCTAACTTCCGCCGCCGTTAGATCAGACAGACGGCGGCAGGCCCATTCCGCTCATTCCCGTGTGATCCCCGGGTCAAGTCCCGGGGAGGAATCCAGAGCAGCTCGCTCATTTCGGCCTTGGCTCTGGGCCCCGCTTTCGCAGGGACGGACGGATGAATGGGTAACGCAGGCTTTTACGCGCCACGAATTTTCGGCATCCGAATGAATTCCCACGGGCTCGGAAACTGGCCCACGGGCACCTCGATCAGCGTTGGCCCGTCGCGCCTGACGAATCCACGCCGCAGCGCGCTGCGAAGTTCCGCGGGCGTTCTTGCCCGCTCTGCCGCCACGCCGAAACTCTCAGCGAATTTCACGAAATCCGGATTGACGAGATCGCTCGCGATCACGCGGTTGCCAAACTGCGTCTCCTGAATGCGCCGCACGTTGCCGAAGGCGCCGTCCGCGAACACGATCGCGACCAGCGGAATGTGATGGCGCACGGCGGTCGAAAGCTCATTCGCCGTGTAAAAGAAGCCGCCATCGCCGTTGATCGAGACCACTGGCACGTCGCGCCCCGCATCGGCGGCGCCGAGCGCCGTCGCAAATCCCCAGCCGAGATTATCCTGATAGCCCGGCGAGAGGAACGTGCGTGGCCTGTACACCGGCATGGCGAGACGCGCGGCAAAGCCCATCTGCGTCACTTCATCGACGAAAATTCCGTCGTCGGGCAGTTCCGCGCGGATCGCCTCAAGCCAGCCGAGTTGTGGGGCGATCTTCTCCTCGAAACGTGCGCGCAGTTTCGCCTGCCGCTCCTCCATCTCGGCTTTGCGCGAAGCGCGCTTCTTATTGTGAGCGGGCAGTACGTTAAGCAGTCGCCTCAGGATTGGCCGGGCGTCGCCAATGAGCGCCGTGTCGGGCGTCATGACACGCGCGGGCTCCGCAGGATCGGCGTCGATGCGAACGATCTTCACGCTGTCGTCGAGTCCCCAGTCCTGCAACAGGAAGGCCATATGCGTGCCGATGCCGATGGCGGCGTCCGCCTCGCCCCACAGGTCGCGCCCGAGCGGCAGCGTCACGCTGAAGGGATTGCGGCTCGTGAGCACGCCGCGCCCACGGCGATAGCCCATGACCGGCGCCTGCAGCATCTCGGAGAGCGCTGCTACTTCCTCGCCTGCGCCCTGCGCGCCGCCGCCGCAAATGATGAATGGCCGCTCCGCAGCGCCGAGGATTTTGGCCGCCGCGAGAATCGCGTCCTCGTCGATCGCAGGCAGGCGCACGGGCAGGGGAGCAACCGGCGAAACGTCGCCCTCGCGGCCCCACATGTCGATTGCGCATTCGATCGCCGCCGGTCCCGGGCGGCCTTCGCGCATCGCGCGGATCGCCTCGGAGACGAGCTTCGGCGCATCGTTGGGGCTGCCGATCAACGCAGAATGATCCACGAGCCGTGCGACGATCCCGGCCTGATCCTTGATCTCGTGCAGGTGCCCGAGCCCGCGGCCGATGTCCGCGTGAGGGATCTGGCCGATCAGCGCGAGCACCGGCGCGTTCATGCTGTAGGCCGTGAGCAGCGCCGCGCTGGTGTTGAGGAAGCCCGGCCCCGGGACCACCACGTAGGGCTGCGGTTTGTCGGTCGCGAGCGCCGCTCCGAGCGCCATATAGGCGGCGCCCTGTTCGTGCCGCGTATGCACGACACGCATCCGGTCACTGGCCTTGAACAGCGCGTCGAAGAAGTGGTCGTTGTGCACGCCGGGTAGGGCGTAGATCGTCTCGATGCCGTGGGCGAGGAGGGACGCGACGGTGGCCTCGGCGGTGGTCATGTTCGGCATCCGGTCGCTCCCCTCGGCACGCTGTTGGCGATCTTGATTACAGATCGAACTGCCGCTGTCGAGGCTCGGAGGAAATTCCATCGTCTCGGGCTTGCCAAACGAATATGCTTGGTTGAAGTGTTTCCTTCCTGATTGAACCCTTTTGAATGCAAAGCGGCATAAGCATCCTGTTGATCACCGGGCCAGCCGGGGTCGGAAAATCGACCTTGTGTTGGGAGATGGGGGCGCAGCTTTCCGCAGCCCAGGTTGCGCATGCCATCATCGAAACTGATGAGCTAGATAGAGTTTTCCCGCGCCCCAGTTCGGAGGAGCTCGACAGGATTAGCCCAGGAACTACCGACATCAGTGGCATCAACTTGGCTGCTGTCTGGTCGACCTATCGCGCATTGGGACATTCTCGCCTGATCATGTCGGGCGTCATGATGCATCTCGAATTTGATCGTCGCTGGATTGGCGCGGCTATTCCGGGTGCACAGATCACGGTTGTTCGCCTGCACGCAGCTGAATCCACGCTTCTCGCCCGCCTGGCGCAACGTGAGGTCGGCTCGGGCAGAGAGGAGCAGGTTGAGCGTTCTCTTCGACAGGCCCGGCGTATGGCGATCGAGCAGGCGGAGGGACTAATCCTCATGCTGACGGATGGCAAGAAGCCGCAAGAGCTTGCAAAGACGATCTTGCGCAAGATCGGCTGGTTGTAGCCGACGCCCTGTTCAAGGCAGGATTCCCATTGGCTAAAGCCTTGACAGGCCCCGGTCCGCGTGCGCTTTGCGGCGCTTCCCGATTGGGCTATGGAGGCGCCGGCCTCGAGTCGATGCCCTCCATCCTCCTATTCCTCAGGACCGAAGATGCACCGTTATCGCACCCATACCTGCGGCGCGCTGCGTGAAGCGCAAATCGGAGAGGCCGTGCGCCTGTCCGGCTGGGTGCACCGGGTGCGCGACCACGGCGGCGTGCTCTTCATCGACCTGCGTGACCACTATGGGCTCACGCAGGTTGTGGCCGATCCCGACAGTCCCGCCTTCAAGATGGCCGAGACGGTCCGCAGCGAGTGGGTGATCCGCGTCGACGGCAAGGTGCGCAAGCGCCCTGCCGGCACGGAGAACCCGGAACTTCCGACCGGCCAGGTCGAGGTCTATGCGAACGAGATCGAGGCGTTGGGGCCGGCGGCCGAACTGCCGATGCCCGTCTTCGGCGAGCAGGAATATCCCGAGGACATCCGCCTGCGCTATCGCTTCCTTGATCTGCGGCGCGACAAGCCGCACGCCAACATCATGAAGCGCGGCGCGATCATCGACAGCATCCGCCGCCGCATGAAGGAGCAGGGCTTCTTCGAATTCCAGACGCCGATCCTGACCGCGAGCTCTCCCGAAGGCGCGCGCGACTATCTCGTGCCCTCGCGCATCCATCCGGGGAAATTCTATGCGCTGCCGCAAGCGCCGCAGCAGTTCAAGCAACTCATCATGATCGCGGGCTTCGATCGCTATTTTCAGATCGCGCCCTGCTTTCGCGACGAGGACGCCCGCGCCGACCGCTCGCCCGGCGAGTTCTACCAGCTCGATATCGAGATGAGCTTCGTCACGCAGGAAGACGTGTTCAATGCGGTGGAGCCGGTGCTGCGCGGGGTGTTCGAGGAGTTCGCGGATGGCAAGCGCGTGACGCAGAAGTTTCCGCTGATCCCCTACGCGGAAGCCATGCGCGACTACGGCACCGACAAGCCGGACCTGCGCAACCCGATCAAGATGCAGGATGTGAGCGACGCCTTCCGCGGCTCGGGCTTCAAGATTTTTGCGAACATGCTCGAGAAGGACCCGAAGGCGGAAGTCTGGGCGATTCCTGCCAAGGGCGGCGGCAACCGCGCCTTCTGCGACCGCATGAATGCCTGGGCGCAGGGCGAGGGCCAGCCCGGTCTCGGCTATATCTTCTGGCGCGAGGGCGAGGAGGGCGGCGCGGGCCCGCTCGCCAAGAACATCGGGCCTGAGCGCACGAAGCAGATCGCCGACCAGCTTGGTCTCGGTGTCGGCGATGCCGTGTTCTTCATCGCCGGTCAGCCCGACAAGTTCGTGAAGTTCGCCGGACCCGCGCGCACGAAAGTGGGCGAGGAACTGAACCTGATCGACAAGGATCAGTTCGCCTTCTGCTGGATCGTCGACTTTCCCATGTACGAGTGGAGCGAGGAGGAGAAGAAGATCGACTTCTCCCACAACCCGTTCTCCATGCCGAACATGCCGGCCGATGAATTCCTCGCACTCGATCCGGCGGACAAGGACAAAATTCTCGCCATCAAGGCGTTTCAATACGATGTCGTCTGCAACGGCGTGGAGCTCTCGTCCGGCGCCATCCGCAACCACCGCCCGGACATCATGAAGAAGGCCTTTGCGATTGCGGGCTATGGCGAGGACGTGCTGGAGAGCAAATTCGGCGGCATGCTCCGTGCGCTCACCTACGGCGCGCCGCCGCACGGCGGCATCGCGCCCGGCATCGACCGCATCGTGATGCTCCTGTGCGGGGAAGAGAACCTGCGCGAAGTGGTGCTCTTCCCCATGAACCAGCGCGCCGAGGACCTGCTCATGGGCGCGCCCTCCGAGGTCACGCCGAAGCAGCTCAAGGAGCTGCACATCCGCCTGGCGTTGCCGGAGAACAAGTGACCGGTGGGCGGGGGTAGCCCGTCACCCGCCAACTACCCTTAACGCGACCTTAATCCCCCTTTGTCCCAATGGTCGCCGAGAGGCGATTGGGACGGACGGGCGCATGACCGGTCGATGGCTGGCCGCGAAGGTCGTAAGCGGTGTGCTGCTTGCGATCGCCGTCGTGTTCGCGCTCGACTACGCCTTCGTAGCGCACATGGAGAGTCAAGCGCGCACGCGTCTCGCCGCCCGCGCGCACGGCGCGCTTGGCCTCGCCGAAAGCCGGATCGACCAGGCATCGAATGCGTTGATCGTGCTCGCATCCGCCGGCGTCGATAATTGCGGACCGAAAGCCTTGGATACGATGCGGATCGCGGTTTTCGAAAGCGCGCCGCTCAAGGGTCTGTCGGTCCTCGATGTGCAGGGACGCGCCTTGTGTACCCACCTCGGTGTCCTCATCGACGCTTACGCCGTGTCCCGCGAATATTCGTTGCCCGGCGAGCGGATTGCGCTGGCGACAGCGCGCTTCCGCGATTTCAGCGATCGCGCGCTCCGCATTCGCCTCGAACGGCCGAGCGGGCGCTCGATCGCGGCGATCATCGCGATCGACGCACTCCTGCCGGAGGTCGATTTCGAGCAGGGCGCGGGCGGCAAGCGGATGCGGCTGATGTTCGCGAACGGCGAGACGATTGCCGCGCGACCCGCCGGCGATGAAGGGGCGAGCCTCGATGACAGCGGATCGCTCAGCGTGCGAAAATCCTCCAACCGCTTCCCGATCGTGGTGGTCGCCGAACAGAGCCGGACGGCGCTTGTCGGCGAATACCGCAACGTGCAGTTCCTCGCCCGGTTCTCGGCGATGCTCCTGCTGACCCTCGGCAGCGGGCTCGTTTGGATCGCGATCCGGCGCAATCGGGACGATCCCGCCGCCGAGCTTCGCCGCGCGCTGCAGGCGGGCGAGATTATTCCGTACTATCAGCCGACCGTGGACACGCGCAGTGGCCGCATCCGCGGCGCCGAGGTGCTCGCCCGCTGGCGCCGCCGCGACGGCAGCATGGTTTCGCCGGCCAACTTCATTTCGCTTGCCGAGCAATCCGGCCTGATCTTCGATCTCACGCTGGCGCTCATGCGCCGCGCCCGCGAGGAGATGGGGGCAGCTTATCGGCAGCGGCCGCAGCTGCGGCTCGGATTCAATCTCTTCGCCGGCCATCTCGCCGATGCCAAGATCGTCGAGGATGTGAAGGATCTGTTCGATGGCTCTTCGATTTCGCCGAGCCAGATCGTTCTGGAAGTCACCGAGCGCGCACCGCTTCCCGATCTCGATGAAGCCCGCCACGTCATCGAGATGCTGCAGGCGATCGGCGTCAAGGTCGCAATCGACGACGTCGGCACCGGCCACGGCGGCCTATCGTACCTTTTGAAGCTCGGCGTCGATATGATCAAAATCGACAAGATGTTCATCGACGCCATCGGCACCGAGCGCTACTCGCAGACAATTATCGAGACGCTCGTGGAGCTCGGTCACACGATGAATA
>Ga0180222_1000328_pt1 | contig 73966 bp, 60 predicted proteins | sample eDN5th37CKraftOP_FD_151336 | JGI IMG/M metagenome (GOLD analysis project Ga0180222, IMG submission 151336) | Enriched Organic Plus compost microbial communities from Emeryville, California, USA - eDNA 5th pass 37_C Kraft OP (version 2) (version 2) ... | reverse complement strand
TGCTGATATTGATTTTGTTGATGCCGGGAATGCGGTCCATGATCCAGTTGAGGATGATCGCAATCGGCAGAATCTGCGCGGAAGCCAGATGCGGCACGGAAACGCCCGGTACGCCATAAAATTGCTGGACGGCGCGCGCGGACCAGTCTGCAAACAACAGGGATAGAGCAGCAACGAGTGCTGCAATGATGATGCCGTAGGCGAGGTTGTCCGTTGCAGCAACGACCAGTGAGCCGACAAAGGCAAAGTGCCAGAAATTCCACACGTCCACATTCAGCGTGCGCGTCCAGCGCATCAGCAGAAGCGCGATGTTGACCAGAATGCCGACCGGAATGACCCACAACCCAACCGATGAACCAAAAGCAATCGCCGCAGCCGACGGCCAGCCGACATCGACAATATCGCGCTTGATGCCGGTATTGGTGACGATTGCCTGCGCCACTTCACCGATTGAGGTGAACATGAGGCCCAGAACCAGATTGATGCCGATGAAAGCCACACCGATGGTCACGGCTGCGCGGAAGGCTTTGCCCACTTTCGCGCCGAGTATGACGGCAATGATGAATATGACGATGGGCAGCAGAACCGTTGCCCCAAGTGTGTCGATAGCCGACTTCAGCCCGCTCAGAAATGCGTCCATTTATTTCTCCTCCCCCCGGCGCACTTTCCCAAAGTGCACCGAGCTAACAGAACGCCATTATTAGCTCGCACGTATCGACGTTTCAAAATGTGAACGAGGCGAAACGACAGAACATTTGTATTCTATATCAAACTAAAGTTGAATAACAATATGATATCTGGAGGCGCGCGCCCGCGGCAATCGAATGAACACACGTATTGACTTAAAAACAAATGTTCATTAATCGATAGGTGTCAGAGGAGACTGCGAGAATTTTTGCAGGCAGGTTCAGGAGGAAGCGATGGCAACCAATGTGGCGTTGACAGGTTTGGCGCGTGACATGCAGGCGCGCGCGGATAGCGGGCGGCCGATCCGTATCGGACTAATTGGTTCCGGCGAAATGGGCACCGATATCGTCACGCGCGTTGCGCATATGCCGGGCATCGAGGTTGGCGCCATCTCCGAACTGCGCATTCCCAATGCCCTGAAAGCCGTCGATATTGCTTTCCAGGAAGAAGGCCATGGCCGCGAGGTTTCTACCGCTTCCGATCTGACTGCCGCCATGGAGGCGCACAAGATCGCCGTCACCGACAATGCCGACCTGATCCTCGAAAACGACCTTATCGACGTCGTGATCGATGCGACCGGGGTTCCGGCTGTCGGCGCCGAAATCGGCCTGCGCGCCATGGAGCATGGCAAGCATCTCGTCATGATGAATGTCGAAGCGGACGTGACGATCGGCGCTTACCTGAAAGCGGAAGCCGAACGTCTCGGCGTCACCTATTCGCTGGGGGCTGGCGATGAGCCGTCATCCTGCATGGAACTGATCGAGTTCGTGACCGCCATGGGCCATCCGATTGTGGCGGCGGGCAAGGGCAAGAACAATCCGCTCAATATCGATGCTGTTCCCGACCAATATATGGAAGAAGCCACGCGCCGTAACATGAATGTCCGCATGTTGGTGGAGTTCGTAGATGGTTCGAAAACCATGGTCGAAATGGCCGCCATCGCCAACGCTACGGGACTTGTCCCGGACAAGGCTGGCATGCATGGCCCTGCCGCAACGCTCGACCAGCTCAACAAGACACTGATCCCCGCAACAGACGGCGGCGTGTTGTCGAAGGTCGGCGTGGTGGATTATTCCATCGGCAAGGGCGTTGCTCCGGGCGTGTTTGTCGTGGCCGACATGTCGCATCCGCGTATTTCCGAACGCATGGAAGACTTGAAAATGGGCAAGGGTCCATATTTTACATTCCATCGCCCCTATCACCTGACGTCCCTCGAAGTGCCGCTGACCTGCGCCCGCGTGGTGCTCTACGGCAAGCCGGACATGGTGCCGCTTTCAAAGCCGGTCGCGGAAGTGGCTGCGGTTGCAAAGAAGGACATGCAGCCGGGCGAAAAGCTCGATGCCATTGGCGAATATTGCTACCGCGCGTGGATCATGACGTCCGGCGAAGCACGTAGCGCGCACGCGATCCCATGCGGGCTTCTGCAAGGCGGCAGTGTAACCAGGCCGATCAAGAAAGGCGAGCTTATCACCTACGATAATGCGGCTGTGGCTCCCGGTTCCAGGATTGCGGATCTGCGCGCTCGTCAAGACAAGCTCGTTTACGGGGCGTAAGGACAAACACCATGGTTCAAGCCAAAAAAGTTGAGCCGCAGGATACGGGCGACCGCCACAACCTGCCTTATGCCTTCCGCACCTATTCGCCGGATCAGCTGAAAGACGCGCTGCACAAGATGTATCTCATCAGGCGCTTTGAAGAGGGAGCGGAGGAAAGCTACACGCGCGGCCTCATTCACGGAACGATGCATCTTTCCATCGGGCAGGAAGCAAGCGCCATGGGCTCCTGTCTGCCGCTCAACGATGACGACATGATCACGTCGACCCATCGCGGCCATGGCCACTGCATTGCAAAGGGCGCGGACGTGAAGCGCATGTTTGCGGAGTTCTTCGGCAAGGAAACCGGCTATTGCAAGGGACGTGGCGGCTCCATGCATATCGCCGATGTTTCCAAGGGAAACCTTGGCGCGAACGGTATTGTCGGCGGCGGCATTCCGATTGCGGTCGGCGCTGCGCTTTCCGCCAAGAAACAGAAAAACGGCAAGGTTGTCGTGTCGTTCTTCGGGGATGGCGCGAACAATGAGGGTGCTTTCCACGAAGCCCTCAATATGGCGTCGGTCTGGAAGCTCCCGGTCGTTTTCGTGTGCGAAAACAACGGTTACGGCATGTCCACCTCGACCAAGCGCTCGACAGCGGTTGCCAATGTCGCCGACCGTGCATCGGCCTACAACATGCCGGGCGTGATCGTTGACGGCAATAATCTGTCCGAAGTGGCGGAGGCTGTCAGCGAGGCCACCCAACGCGCGCGGCGCGGCGACGGGCCAACGCTGATTGAAAACAAGACTTACCGTATTAGGGGCCATTCCAAGAGCGACCGCAACCGTTATCGCACCAAGGAAGAAATCGAGCATTGGCAGAATGATCGCGATCCGATCGCACATTTCGAGGCCGATCTGAAAGCCTACGGCTTCATCGACGATGTCGAGATCGAGGCGATACGTGCGGAAGTGGAGAAGGAAATCGCCGAGGCTATTGAATTCGCCAAGAACAGCCCCGCGCCCGACCTGACCAACCTGACCCGCGACGTTTACACGGACGATATTTGAACATGGACGCGACAATCCGTGAGTTGAGCTATTCGCAAGCTATCCAGGAAGCCATGGCGATTGCCATGGAGCGCGACGACCGCGTGTTTCTGATGGGCGAAGATATTGGCGTCTATGGCGGCGCATTTCAGGTGACTGGCGATCTTGTCCATCGTTTCGGTGAAGACCGGGTCATGGATACGCCGATTTCGGAACTGGGCGGCGCTGGCGTGGCTGTCGGCGCAGCACTGACCGGCATGCGGCCGATTTTCGAGTTCCAGTTTTCGGATTTTGCAGCGCTTGGTATGGAGCAGATCGTCAATCAGGCGGCAAAAATCCGCTACATGCTCGGCGGCGCTGTGTCCGTGCCGCTGGTCATGCGCTTTCCGGCAGGCTCTGGAACGGGCGCCGCAGCGCAGCATAGCCAGAGTCTGGAAGCGTGGCTCGGGCACATTCCGGGTCTCAAAGTCCTGCAGCCTTCGACGCCGCATGACGCCAAGGGCATGTTGCTCGCTGCCGTTGAAGATCCGGACCCCGTGATGATCTTCGAGCACAAGCTGCTCTACAAGATGAAAGGCCCGGTCCCCGAAGGTTTCTACACCGTTCCTATCGGAAGGGCGGAGGTGGTCCGCGAAGGGCGCGACCTGACCATCGTCGCAACCGCCATCATGGTGCATAAGGCGCTTGATGCGGCCGCTGAACTGGCAAAGGAAGGTATCGATGTTGAGGTGATTGATCTGCGCACCGTGCGTCCGATCGATCGCGAAACCATCATCGAAAGCGTCAAGAAGACGTCGAGGCTGCTCTGCGTTTATGAGGCGGTGAAGACGCTTGGCATCGGTGCCGAAATTTCCGCTATCGTAGCGGAAAGCGAAGCTTTCGATTACCTCGATGCGCCAATCGTGCGTCTTGGCGGCGCCGAAACGCCAATTCCTTACAATCCCGACCTCGAACGCGCGACAGTGCCACAGGTGCCCGGCATTCTGAAAAGCGCCCGCGATCTGGTTAGGGGAGTGCGCTGACCATGGCCGTGGAAGTCATTCTCCCCAAGGTCGATATGGATATGGAGACCGGACAGATCTCGCGATGGTACGCCAAGGATGGCGATACGGTCACGAAAGGCCAGCTTCTCTTTGAAATCGAGACCGACAAGGCTGCCATGGAAGTCGAAGCGCCCGCATCGGGCATCATCGCAGACATCAGTGCGGCGGAAGGGACGGTCGTGCCTGTCGGTCAGGCCGTCGCCTGGATTTATGAAGAAGGCGAAGAGCGCAGCGGCAAGCCCGCGGTTGTCGAAGAGCCGGTTGTCGTTGCGCCTGTAAATGCCGCTATCGAAACAGCTCCGCCGAGCGATCTCGATTCCAAGTCCTCCCAAGACGATGAACGGCGTTCAGCCGGGAAGGTGCGGGCGACACCGCTTGCCCGGCGGCTTGCGCGCGACGCAGGCATTGACCTCGCTGCCGTTCAGGGCTCGGGGCCGAAGGGCCGCGTGCAGAAGAAGGACGTCGAGGGCGGTATTGGCATTGCGAAACCAGCGATTACGGCCAAATCGTCTGCAAGCAAGGATGCGGAACCGGCCGCGCTCGGCCAGCTCAATGCTGTATGGCTGCGTGAGGGTGAAGCTGGGCGCTTGCCGATTGTTCTGCTCCACGGTTTTGCAGCCGATCTCAATTCATGGCGCGGATTGTTTGCCGGCGCATCGCTTGGCCGTCCGATTCTGGCGCTCGATCTTCCCGGGCACGGCAATTCGCCCCGTATCGTTCCCGAAAATATCGATGAGATTGCCGTCGCTGTGGAAGCGACGCTGGAATCTCTGGGCGTAAGCGCGTGCCTTCTGGTCGGGCATTCGCTTGGCGGTGCGGTGGCGACCGTCATTGCCGCGCGGGGGCTGGTCGATGTGCGCTCCTTGCTGCTGATTTCGTCGGGCGGCTTGGGACCCCAGATCAACGGTGCCTTTATCAAGGGGCTTGTCGGCGCGAAAAGCGAAGCCAGCATCGTTCCCTGGCTGAAGCTGCTCGTTGCCGACGAGAACCATCTGACCAAGCCGTTCATCAATGCAACCGTTGCGCAGGCTGCCGATACAGAATTGCGCAATACACAGGAAGCGATTGGCGCCCGGTTTTTTGCGGATGGCACACAAACCTTTGAAGTGCGCTCAAGCATTGCCTCGCTTGCGATGCCGGTGCGGCTTATCTTTGGCGCGGAGGACCGGGTTATTCCCGTTGCTCACGCACATGGATTGCCGGGTAAAGTCGGCGTCCACATCCTCGCCGGTTGCGGACATATGCCGCAAATCGAAGAGCGGGCTGCGGTACTGCAAATCCTGAAAGAATGCGCAGCCGCTGCAGAAGCAAGATAATGAAGAGCAGCACATCGTCTTGCGGCGATGTGCTGTCTTTTTATTCCGATTACGTCCTTTCACGGAGCATCTGTGCCGCGCTTTCTTCATCGGTGATGAGAACAGTGGGCTTCAGAAGCTTTATCGCGCCAAGCAGAGCGGCAATCTTCTCTTTTCCACCTGAGGTGAGGATACGCTGCGGCGTCTTTTGAAGGCTCTCGATTTTCGCCGACATGACACGATCATGGACCGGATCATCGACGATCTTGCCGTCCTTGTCATAGAAGTGGAACAGCACGTCGCCGACAGCGCCGTTTTCGATGAGCGACAGTTTCTGCGCCTCATCGATCAGACCCACGCGATAAGACGTACTGCTGGCGGTCTGAATATCGCCGACGCTGAGCAGGACCATGTCGAGTTCTTCGGCCATGTCGAGCACTGTGTTCAGGCCACAGCGCTCAATGAGTGCAGTGCGGGTTTCTTTGCTGTCGACCAGAGCCGGGGCGGGGATGAGGTAGCCTTCGCCCTGAAAAATCTGCGCAAACTGCCAGGCAAATTCCGGCGGGTTTGAACGGCGCGGCTGTACGATGCCGCCGAGCAGGGAAATGACTTTCAGATCGTTGAGCGGGCGCGCGCCGATATGTTGCAGAGTGCTGGAAAGGGTACGCCCCCATCCAACGCCGATGGTCATGCCGTGCTGTACTTTTTCAGAGAGATAGGCGCCGGTGGCGGCGCTGATCGGCGGAATAGGGTCGACCTCGGGCGAGGAGAGGGGGGCGACGATGGCGCGCTCCAGACCGAAGGTTTTCTCAAGTTCGACTTCAAGGGATGTCAGACTTGCCAGCTTGCCTTCGATGGTGATTTTTACTTCATTGCGAGCACGGGCGTCGGCAAGAAGGCGAACGATTGTGACACGTCCGACACCGAGCGCTTCCGCGATATCGTTCTGGGTCATCTGTTCGACGTAATACATCCACGCAGCGCGTGTTCGCAGCCGGCTTGTACGGTTTTCGGCAGCTACACCTTCCGATCCGATGATGAGGTCTGCTGCTTCCGGATTTGTCTGTGTCTTCCTGCCGGTTTTTTTCAAAACTATCCCTCAAATTAACGGCGTAATACTGCATTATAGAAGCGCTGTTTCTACACCGAAACTATTGCTTTTCCATATGAAGGCAAACCATAATTCAAGTGTCCGGTCCATCCTATTGCGATGGTGCTGCCATAAGGAAATCGACGATGTTGCGCACTCTTTCGGAAGAAATTGCAGTCAATCTGAAGGACCGCCTGCGCGGGGTTCGATACATGATTCGCCGCAATTGCCATGACGGTTTGCCGGAGGCCGAAAGGCGCAGCGACATTCCGTCTCCTGAACTGCTGCTGGAACATGCGGCAAGCATGGTGGACAAGGCCCTGACGACAGCCGAAACGATCTCCATTTCGCTGATTTCCGCCGACCCGAAAGTCCATAACAACGCGCCGCATGTAAAAAGCCTGTCGGTCTATTTCGGTGCTGGCGCGGAAGGAGCGCGCGCTTTCCGAAAGGATATGTATTATCTCACCAAGGAAGTGCTGCGCCGCCACCAGTTGCAGAACGTGCTGATCCATGAAGCCGCGTTCGCAACGGTTCACGCAAGGATGATGCGGAAATATGGCTCGTTGCTGAAGAATGTTTTTTCTGCAGAAGCAGGCGAAACCAAAATTGCGACAACCGCCAAGGCCGTGACAGCTCTTTTTCTGGAACTGCTCGGCGAAAGGCCCGTGCGTTTTATCTCCGCGGAAGGGCATCTTGACCCGCGCGCCTTGCGTAGATTTGAAACGACCTGTTTCGCGGCTGCGGGACTTGCCTGCGGTCTGGCGACGGCGAAAGCGGCCGATCTGGCGGGCGTCGATCCTTTGGAAAGTGCAATTCTGGCGCTGGATGTGCGCCATGATCGTCTCATGCAGGCGGCAGAAGATCGTGATCAGGCGCAGCTCGAGTCATTGTTCCAGACGTTAATTGCTCATCTTCCTTGATCCGGGCCGGATGGCTGAAACATATCCATAATCAGCTTCTTTGCGCGGGGAATTGATGCCGGGCTCATGCTGAGTTCGGTCAGTCCCATTCGCAGGAACGCGCCGATGAGTTCCGGCTTGCCTGCCGCCTCGCCGCACATGCCGACCATGATGCCTGCTTCGGTTCCCGCTTTAGCGGTCAACTCGATTGCCGCCATTACAGCGGGGTGGCTGACATCGTTGAGTTTCGCAACGGTCGGGTTAAGCCGGTCCGCAGCCATCACATACTGCGTCAGATCATTGGTGCCGATGGAGAAGAAAGCCGCTTCTTTTGCAAGCTCCCGCGCGGCGAAAACAGCGGCTGGGGTCTCGATCATGACGCCAAGATCGAACCCGGCAAAAGCCTTGCCTTCGCTTTCAAGCTCGCCGATGCATTCAGCGATGAGGCGTTTGGTTGCGCGGATTTCCTCGACATCTGAAACCATGGGCAACATGACCTTGAGATTGCCGTTGACCGCTGCACGCAAAAGCGCCCGCAGTTGCGGCTTGAACACGTCCGGGCGGTCCAGGCACATGCGAATGCCGCGCCAGCCAAGGAAAGGGTTTTCTTCTTCCGGAAACTCGATGCCTGCAATCGGTTTGTCCCCGCCGATATCCAGCGTGCGAACGATGACGGGGTTCGGGGCAAAGGCTTTCAGCAGCGCGGAATAGGTTTCGGTCTGCATATCCTCTGAAGGCAGGTGAATATGCTTCATGAAGAGAAGTTCGGTGCGAAAAAGCCCGACGCCCATTGCACCGGCTTCAAGCGCGACTTCGATCTCCTCCAGCGCACCCATATTGGCTGCGACTTCTATGACCGTGCCGTCGGCCCTGCGCGGCGTGACGGAGCGATAGGCATCCAGCGCCTGCCTTTCCTGCAACGCGCTGGAAATGCGCGCTTCGATTGCGTTGCGGGTCGCCATGTCAGGATCGGAATGAACGATGCCCGAACTTCCATCCACCGCCACGGTTTTCGCGTTGCGTAGTTGCTGCACGGCGCTCCCGAGGCCAAGAACCGCAGGAATACCGTGTGTGCGCGCAATGATGGCCACATGCGATGTTGCGCCGCCATGCCCGCAGACGACGCCCTTGATCTTCTTGAGCGGCGCTCGTGCCAGATCCCAGGCGCCGATGTCGTCGGCGATGAGTATTGATCCTTCCGGGAGCCCTTCCAGATTGACGTCTTCCTTGCCGAGAAGCGCAAGGCAGATCTGGCGGCTGACGGCGTGAACATCCTCCGCACGGGCATTGAGATAGGGATCATCAAGGGTCGCAAACTGTGCGGCCACGGTTGAAGCCGCGGCGAGCATGGCTGAGATAGCGTCGAGACCGCCGCGAATAAGCCCGAGCGCTTCGTCCGTCAGGCTGTCATCCGCGGCAATATCCTTCAATGCCGCGATAATACCCCTGTCAGCGTCAGCGAGATCATCGCTGGAAAGGGAAGCATCCATACGCTGTTGGACAGTGGCAATAGCGCCTCTGAAGCGGGCAATCTCGGCGTCTATTTCAGCGGATGCCAGCTTTCGGCCCAAAGGCTGGATTTCTTCGGGAAAGAACGGAAAAGCCGCGCCCAGAGAGATGCCTTCGCTTGCGCCAACACCCTTGATCTGGCCTGCGGGGAGGTTTGGCGTCATCGCAGCTTGCGGCGCGGTTTCGGCTTGAGGCGCAGCCCAAGGTTCAGGTGCAGTCGGCGCAGCGCCTTCTTCCAGCCCCGCCTGCGGGTTTTCCAGATAGCCGATCAGGGCTTCAATGGCCTCAATCGCATCTGCACCATCGGCACGAACGGTAACTTCATCAAGCTCTTTTACACCAAGCAGCATCAGCTTGACGGAACTCTTGGCGCTTACGCTTTTTCCGGCCTTGGCGATTTCAATATCGCTTTCAAACCCCTTGGCCAGTTTAACGAAGCGGGTAGCCGGGCGCGCATGCAGCCCCTCACGCACCCGGACGATAGTCGAGCGTTCCATCTATGTAAGCCTCAAGTCGAATGCAATTTCAAATCCGAGGATCGGCGGTTTCAACCGCCAATAGTGATAATCTGCCCTTCCTTGAGAGCAGCGACAAGCTCTTCGCCTGCTATTTCGCTGGCACAGATTTCACCGGGGCGATCTGTCGAACCCGCACCCGTAAACGAAATAACGACATGCCCGATGTCGCGCACCTTCTGCCAGGCGCTTTCGCCAACGGCGGTGATTTCAGCTTTGAGCGCACCGATTGCGATCTGTGTTCCGACAGCCGGGGCCGATGCTTCAGGACCTTCTTCCACCACATGGAGAACGGATACTTCCGCCAGCTCAGGCGGTGAACCGTCAGCAAACAGGATGAGAACGCCGCCTTCGGCGAGGTCCGCGACTTCCGGGCCGATTGCGGTGATCCGCGTTTTGAGGTGTATCGACATAGAGGCGGTCCTTTCTTCGTCTGGTGTTCGATGCCCGTGAAGCTGATCGGAAACATCGTTATTGTATATGTACGAGAGGTCGCCCGCCGCTGTGCCTGCCGCGGCGGGCCGGGATTTTCAGAGCACCGCGAGGCTTGCGACCCATGCGATCAGAACTGAAAGCGGGCCCATGATCTGGCGGCTGATCAGAATCGCGGGCACGCCGATCTCGATGGTCTTGGGTTTGGCTTCTCCGAGTGCCAGGCCGACCGGCACGAAGTCGCAACCGACCTGCGTGTTGTAGGCAAACAGGGCGGGAAGGGCCATCGCCGGGGCAATAGTGCCGTTTGCAATCTGCGGTCCGATGATCGCCACGCCGACGACCTGCGCGATAACCGCACCCGGTCCGAGGATCGGCGAGAGGAACGGCAGGCCGCAGATCGCAGAAAGCACCAGCAATCCGATAATGTTGTTGGCAAGCGGGCCGAGCGGCTGGGCGAGAATATCGCCAATGCCGGTATAGAGGATCAGGCCGATGAGCATCGTCACGAACGCCATGAACGGCAGAACGTTGCGGATAACCTGATCGATTGTGCGGCGCCCCGCCTGGAAGAAAATACCGACGACGCGGCCCATGACGCGGCCGATGCTGCTGATAAGTCCGACAAGGCCGCCTTCGCTTGGCTGCTCTACAGGTGCGGGCTTGTCTTCTTCGGTCGTCGCCGCGGCGGGAGCGGCGGCGGTGGAGCCGTCAGCCGGAACAATGTTTTCCGGCTTCACGCCTGACACATAGATGTCTTCGGTAATGAATTGTGCCAACGGCCCCGCTTGTCCGACCGGCGTGATGTTTACGGTCGGGATGCGCTTGCGCGGATAAACGCCGCACCGAGCCGTGCCGCCGCAATCGACGACCACCACAGCCATTTCGCTTTCAATTGGCGGCGAGCGAAAGCCGTCAACGACTTCCGCGCCGGTCAGTTCGGCAATCCGGTGGGCAAGCGGATGGATGCCGCCGCCGGTAACTGAAACCACCTTGTTGCGCTGCTCCGTTGGCTGAATGACAAGCGGGCCGCCCCAGCCATTCGAGCCGCGGGAAATCTGAACTGCCTTATAGGTCTTCACCATGTCGTCCTCCCCGTTTCCCGCCTAAAGCTCGATGCCCTGACGCCGCGCCATGATGGCGGTGATGCGTTCTGTGAGCATGCCTTTGAGGAGGATCACCGCGAGACCCACGATGGCGTACCAGATTGCGACATTGATGTGATAACCGGTTGGAACCGCGCCCTTTTTCTCAAGCTCAAGAAGGGCAACCAGCACGCCGCCCCAGACAAAATATTCGCCGGGATTGATATGCGGGAAGAGACCCAGCGGCGGGTGGACGTAGGACACGGCCGCATCATAGAATGCCGGCTTGTGCTTCTCCTCAAGAAATGAACCGAACGTGTAGGCCATCGGGTTGGTCAGAAAGAAGACCGACAGAACCGGCAGAACCGTGTAGCGGGTCAACGCAATGCGCCCCGCGCTGCGCGCGATGCCATGGACGCGCTTTTCGCCGACCAGTTCCGTCACGGCATAAAAAGCGGTCATCAACACCACAAGTGTCGGAATGATGCCGGTGACAAATCCGGCAAAAACTTCGCCGCCTTTCTGGAATACGCCAATGAAGTGCTTGCCGATGGAGGCAAGCCAGCCGAGCTGCTCTTCCTGCTGGACGTTCTGAAGGCGTTCCTTGAACTGATCGACGGTAATTCCGCCGCTGCCAGCGTCGCCCGGTGCAGGGGCAGTTGCTTGCGCAAGCTGCAGAAGATCATTTCCCGCGTGCTCTGCGGCATGTTTGCCGTGCAGCGCGGCATCGGAAATCATGCTACCAGCCATGTGTATGGACTGCATCGTTGCGTCGGCATGTTGCGCCAACATCGTGACTATCGACATTGCTCCTCCTCGATTGCTTGTTTCAGGCAAGCAACTCCTATGCTCCCACTGCCTTCAGACCTTCGAGTTCGATTCCATCGGACTGGTCTCTTATGCGGCCGATCTGTTCTATCGCCTGTCTGGCGGCAGCCACCATTTCAGGCTTTCCTTCTCCGATCGCGGAATTATCCAGCAATGCGCCAAGGCGCATTCCCTCAAAGCCTTCGCGACGGATGAACTTTGCAAAGACGGTCCGTCCGCTCATCTGGAGGAAGCGGCGCACGACGAGATTGCGATCTACGACGATCAGCACGGTGACGCCTTTGCCGAAGCGTCCGCGCACATGCCCGGCGCCAACAAAACCATCCGAATATTTCGAAGTGATGCCCTTCATCACATCGGAATAGTGCTGCATCTGGAACCAGACGCTCAGCGACTGGAAGCCCCACAGCAAGGCGAGCGCCAGCAAAGCCCATTGCCAGATAGCCATTTTGTTCTCCTCCCACGAAGGGCGACCGGGATATTTTCCGGGTTCGCCTTTCGGTAATTAGAGAACATTTGTCTTCTGGAATGTCAATATGTATAATTTTATCGCTGATGCAACGCGAATGAAGACTGACATTTCAATCCACTTCGCTTAATGTCGCTTTGAAACCGGAGGCCGTTCGCACCATGGATTTGCTGCTTAGGGAACAAATGGCATCGATGCCCGACCTGCGTCATCGACTGCGTCAGCTGCGCTGGTTCAGGGCGACGTTCCGCAAGCATGCAAGTTTGCTGCATGAGCTCTACGGCGTTGAATACGACATCGATGAAAAGAAGCTCACCGAGGCGTTTCTGAACTGGGTGGAGCTGGTGGACCAGAACAAGCGTTTTGCCAAGGTGGACCGCAAGGATTTCATCACCTTCGCAGCCGGGCTTGTGCTGCGCGAACTGATCCGTCTGTCTCCGGCGAAGGCTGTTTCGCCGCCAAGTCATGCCGACGGTGACGCGGGTCGTCTGTACGAGATCGTGAGATTTTGGCCGGAGGGTTTTCTCTACACCAACTATTGCATCTGCGCCATTGCGGCTGTGCAGGAACAGGAGTTCGGCACGGTCCCGGATATAGATCAATGCGCCGACGAGTTGCGTACATGGTGGTCATATAAGGAAAATATCGGCGAAATGCCCGGCTACGCGATTGCCTTTCTCGACAAGTTTCTTGGCGGAGAGCCCAACTGGGTCATGCCTGATCTGGCATCCGCACGCGCAGCGGTGAAGCGTGCTCTGGGCGCGGATCAGCCGGTCACAAAAATCGGGAAATAGCCGCTGCCTTTCTCTACTGGAGAGGGAAGGCCGTTCAGGTGTCGCGGCTTTTGGTTGGAACAATCCGCCTTTTGGACATAAAGTGGACGGAGCATTTCCAATTGCCCGTGAAAAGCGGAAACAGCTCTCACTGGCATGGACGGTTGCCAAAAAACCATATTTAGCCAACAAGGGTTGGAATCAAACGCTCGGCGTCAAGAATGGAAGATAACTTGAAACGCATCAAAATCGGCCTGGTTTGTCTCTTTCTGGCAGGTGTTTTGCCCGCGCATGCTCTCGAAGTCGGTCCGCCGGCCGTTTTGAAGCCTTCGCCGGAGCAGGTTCAAGCCGCTCATCTGACGGCAGAATTCCTGACGCGTTTCCATTATCGGCCCGTCCCGCTGGATGATGCCTTGTCGGTCCGGATCATGAACCGCTTCATCGATTCGCTGGACCCGGATCGGCTCATCTTTCTGCAGGCGGATGTCGACAAGTTCCTGACCGGCAGCAAGGAAATCGACGACGCCATCGGCCGTCAGGACCTGACTATTCCTTTTTCCATTTTCAGCGTCTACCAGATGCGCATCATCGAGCGCATGACGTTTGCACGCGGTCTGCTCAAGCAGAATTTCGATTTCAGCAAGCAGGAAGAATTCTCCATCGTGCGCGACAAGGAACCCTGGCCGCGGTCGAACGAGGAAAGCGACGACCTGTGGCGCAAGCGCGTCAAGAACGACTGGCTGCGTCTGAAGCTTGCCGGCAAGGACGATGCGACCATTCGCAAGACGCTCGACAAGCGTTACGAGAACTCCATCGAGCGCACGTATAAATACAAAAGCGACGATGCCTTTCAGTCCTTTATGGCGGCCTATACGACATCGGTCGATCCGCACACCGATTATTTCGGTGTAAAGGCTTCAGCCGAGTTCGATATTTCCATGAAGCTGTCGCTGGTTGGCATCGGCGCGGTGCTTCAGGAAAGGGACGACTATACGACGATCCGCGAACTTGTCGCCGGTGGGCCGGCGCAATCGTCGGGCAAGCTTGCCGTGGGCGACCGTATCATCGGGGTAGGTCAGGGCAAAGACGGCCCGATCAAAGAAGTAATCGGAATGCGGCTCGATGAAGTTGTGCAGATGATCCGTGGTGACAAGGGATCGGTCGTGCGCCTCGACATTCTGCCAGCAGATGCCGGTGCCGATGGCAAGCACCATGTCATCACGCTGGTTCGCGACAAGATCAGTCTCGACAAGCAGGCCGCCAAGAAAACGATCCTTCCCGTGAAGGACGGAAACGTTACCCGCAAGATCGGGGTGATTACCCTCCCGGCGTTCTACGAAGATATTCAAGCGCGGCGGAAGGGCGACAAGAACTACAGGAGCGCCAGCCGCGATGTTGCCAAGCTGATTACCGAGCTGAAGCAGGATAAGGTTGATGGCGTCCTGGTCGATCTCCGCAACAATGGCGGCGGGTCGCTGAGCGAGGCGATTGACCTGACTGGTCTGTTCGTGGGCAAGGGTCCGGTGGTCCAGCAACGCAACGCAAACGGCGAGGTCAAGGTTGAAAGCGATAATCTTCCCGCGCCGGCCTGGAAGGGACCGCTGGGCGTGCTTATCAATCGCGGCTCTGCCTCAGCCTCGGAAATCTTCGCTGCGGCAATACAGGATTACGGGCGTGGCGTGGTCATAGGCGAGCCAAGTTTCGGCAAGGGAACCGTGCAGACCGTGGTCGACCTCGACGAAGTGGCCAACAATCCCAAGCCTGAATATGGCGAACTCAAATTTACAGTTGCCCAGTTCTTCCGTGTCGACGGTGGAACGACGCAGTTGCGCGGCGTGACGCCGGATATCAGCCTGCCTGGGCTCTTCGATCTCAAGCTTGTCGGTGAATCGAGCTTCGACAATGCCTTGCCGTGGTCTCGGGTCTCGGCGGCGAAATACAAAGCCTCTGATGACATAAAGGCATTGTTGCCAAGGCTGCAAAATCTGCATGACGAGCGCGTGCAGAAATCCAGCGAGTTTCAGAACTTTGTGGAAGACGTGGCGGCGCTCAAGGCACAGCGCGAGAAAAAGGTCATTTCTCTCAACGAAACGGTGCGTCGCAATGAGATGACCGCGCAGGAAAATCGAGCCAAGGCGCGTGGAAAATCCAATGATGGTATTGATACGCAGATTGACGATGGTCTGCAGTCAAACGAGCGAAGCCTGAGTGCGGACCTCGCAATCGAGAATAGCCGCAAGAACGCGACGGATGTTCTGCAGAATGAAGCGGCGGCGATCGTCACCGATCTGGCTGTCCTGCAAGAGAAGGTGCCCGAACACGCTGCCAATTGAAGAAAGGCGAACTGCTGGGACCGCTTTCTCCGTTCCAGCATAGTACAAAGCCGATCGCCAATGGTTCGGTAGGTTTCGAGAACTGTTTGGCTTTTTTCGGATTTGGATTGAATCTTCGAGAAGATAGTTCGCTTGAGAAACACCGATGGTGAGTGATTTTAAGAACGGTCGTGCCGCTTGTCCAGCAGCATCGCGTTGTTGCCCATGATGCGATGAATGCGCTCGGCGGGACGAAGGTTGCTCGGCAGCTCGCCTTTCGCGATTGAGGAGCATCGCGATACAGCGACAGTCAGAGATTGCCTTTGATGCACCAACCTGCGAATGGCGGGCAGAAGATCTAGGCGAAGACAACGCTTGAGACTCGTTGTCTATGCCGACTGTCCGTCGAAATACGGTGCAGTTCAGAAAAAAACTATTGCAATAGTTCGCCGGGAGAAGCCTGTGCATCTCCCGGCGAACTGTTTTTTGAAACCCCAGATAACCAAAGCGGCTACTCTGAGGCATTTATACTAGGTTGGCGAACCGAACAGCACGAATGTCACTGGGGGATTATTCACTCGCGCAACCATTGGAAGCAGCCTTCCCAGCGAACCGATCGGTGATCCAAGGAAGGTAGAGTGGCTCAGCAGCCGCAGGCGTGCTGAAATGGTCCTGCTCTCCTGGCAACTGTACACGTGCGACGTTACCCCCAAGTTTGCACATTTGCTTCTGATAAACCGCGCCCATGACCGGAGGAACTACAGTATCTTTGGTCCCCCAGTAAACGATAACCGGGGCAACGGGAGCACTGTGAGGGACACTGCCATCGATCATCGCGTCCGCCCACGCCGGAATATTAGCCGGATCAGTTCTGACCAATGAAGTGAACTTATCGCCAATAGCGTAGTTCAATGCATCTGCAGCCGTGTGTATACATTTGTTTGACATGACTTCGTCAATGATCTTGGCACCATCATCAGTAAAGATGTCAGTCAACTGGAGCTTTTCAGGGAATGCTGATTGCGTCGCCCAGATGTTCTGGGCAAAATGGGTGAAATCAAAGATGTCCTTGAAAAAGCTTTTGACCAGATTCTCCGAGAGGGTTTTGATTGCTGCGTCTGTCAACTTGCCTTCCGGCGCTGCCGCAGCAACATCCTGAGGTGCCATGGCAACAAATCCGACGAATTCAACGCCATCGAACGCCGTCCCCGTTTGACGGATATAGTCGCCTGAACTCGCAGCGGCGATAGTTGTTCCACCGCCTTGCGACCAACCATAAATAAGCGCCTTCTTTCCGGCCCCGACTTCTTTCATGTCGCCAGCGGCGCGAACAGCATTGATTGCATCACGACCGTTAGTCGCTGCAATTGTATACTGGTGCTTGCCACCGCCGCCCAGACCTTGATAGTCCGTGGCAACCACAACGTAGCCGGCCTTTATGAAGCTCTCGATCGCAGGCACACCATGGTCGGTCCAGGAATCTCCACTGGGCAGAAAATACAGGTTTAATGGAACGGCCGGATTAATCACCTGCGACGGACCGCAGTTCTGCGCGGTGCCGGTTGTGCCGTGGGCCCAGGAAATAACCGGTCGCCCCTCTTTCGGAGGTTCGCCGACAGGAGCAATCAAAAGACCTGTAGAAATGGTTTTACGGTCATTAACGTCTGAGGATATGTATGCAATTCGCCACGCTTGGGCACCGTCAATCGGCGTTTGAATTTTCTCTTTACTGATGACCTGTCCAAGCTTTCCTTCAGCCTTCATCTGCATCACAGCTGCATAGAAAGGGGGTACTTCCGGATCGGCAAATGCCTTAGCGCTCACTCCTGTGATGCCCAAAGCAAAAATTGCAAGTCTGACAACGTTCATGGGGGATATGTATCCCATCTATTTCTCCCTCAGATGGATAGATGCCATGGAAAACAGCTAGCATATTTTGACGGTGTGATAGAAGGACTGATCGGCGTTTTGTCTCCATTTCGTCGTCCCTACGTCTCAAGCGGGCAATGTATACGGGGATGAGCAAGAATATACACCCAATGATAGAAAAAGAGTCTTGTGTAAAGGCTTCCTATTTCGATGTTTCCGCAAATAAGAATACTGTGCTTTTATGGTTCTCAGCTTGGAACTGCACTTGTTGATAATAATATTGGCCGGACGCAGGGATCGGGTAATTGACAATGTTGGCTGGAACCGAGCTGTCTGCCCCGTCACCAGACTCAACATCGTCTACTCGACGTTCCAGTCTGCGGCTAGCCGTGAGCTTTCAGGAGGTTATCCATTCGGGGCAGATTGAGAGTCACTCGTCACATCCCATCCACAGCCCCTCCAAACGGATGCCGATATTGTCGAACGAATGCTCCATCTTCGCAGACAACGCCTGACCTATAAGCATATCGCCATGGAGCCGGCGTTTCTCCTGCTACCGTCACCATCATCCTCAACGAATACGCCGAGCTGGCCTGATCCGTCTCGACATCAAGCGGCTTGGGCGTTTCGAGTGTGGATCACAGGCGACAGGACGGGACAAAGCAATTCATGCGGGGTCGGCTCGAATATGTCTATGTTTGCATTTACGATGTTTCCCGCAGCGCCTTCGCCGACATATTCCCCGAATGAAAAAGCCATCAGCGCCATAGCCTTTCTCAAAGCTGCCGTCGCCTATTATGCAAGCCTTGGCGTCAGGGTCACGCGGGTGATGACGGACAATGGGGCCTGCTAATATCGCCGCGGAATTCGCCAAAACGGCGGCTTGCGGGCCGCCGTTTTGTATTTTACCACTTCACGTTGAGGCCGATATTTCCTTCCCATATGCGGGTTTTCTCCCCGCCGAGATTGGTCGTATAGTCGGCAGTGGCAAATAGGCTTGCCTTTTCGGTCACGTCGAGCGTCAGACCGCCGCCTATCTCCAGCGAAGTGCCTTTGAGATCTGTCACGATCGGATCTGCGCCGAAATTGACGGTCTGGTCCGATGAGAAGTTCTGCCAGATGTTGGCCTTCAAATAGGGGCGAAGCTTGCCCATCGCAGTTTGCTCGGTGCCTTGCAACCGCATGCCGATACGGCCTGTCCAGGCGCTGTCTGAATCGAACGAAACCGTTGAGAAACGGTCGGCCTGGTCGTCAAGCGACAGGCTTTGCCAGATGAGCTGTGCCTGCGGTTCCAACGTCCAGCTTTCGCTGAGCGCAACCGGATAGCCGCCTTCCAGAGAAGCGGTCACACCGTGACCGTCGACATCTATTCCCTGATTCCCGTTGGAGGTGGCGCTGCCACCGAACCAAGTGCCCATGAGCACTGCATCAAGATACCACCCCTGCGGGCCGATATGGGTCCAGTATCCGCCAAAACTGGTTCCGGTAACCTCAAGGTCTCCGACTGCAAGATTATTCCAGCCGAGCGCTTGACCGGTCAGATCACCCGTCACGCGGGCATAGCCGAAGAACAGGCCGATGCGGTCGAAATGCCCGCTTTCGGTTTCGCGGCCATAGAGATCCTGACCTGCCTGGATGCCATAGAGCTGGCCGTCAAGTCCCGGCGCAACGGTTCCTTTCCAGCGCATATCGACGTCCTGGCCAAAAACACGCGCCCAGCTTGCTGGCAGATAGCCGCCATTTTCAAGCAGATCCTGCTCGCCGCGGCGCTCATGAAACGTGCCGAGCGTCGAAAGTGCAAGATGATGCGCCACAGGTGGCAAGGCCGAATAAACAGGTACTTCTTCGCGGTAAAGCGTCACTACATCGCCTTCGACGCGGGTAGCGCCCGGAGAGGGGGGAGCAACACCTGCGACCGGCAAAGATGGCAGGCCCGTGGAATTGTCTGGTGGGTTCGGTACTGGCTGACTGCCTTTGACAAGTGTGGAGCGTAGATACCAGTTCTCAGTCGTATTGGCAGACACACCGCCCTTGAACAGAAAATACTCGTAGGCACCTGCCGCGACGCGTCCACTGAGTGAAAAGGCTCCGGCAGAGGTGGTTGCCCCGTTCAGTGCCTGCACTACCATAATGCCATCGGAAGCGGTCGAAGCGCCAGCGCCGCCCACATTATTGACGACTACTCCTGTGTTTCCGGATGCCGTGCCGCTATTGATAACAAGTTTATCCGAAGGAGATGCATCGCCCGCCAGAACAGTGTCTACAAACAGCAACCCGTTCTGACCGGTATAATTGCCGGTAATTGTGAAAGTGTCCGTTGTGCTGCTGCCACCATTGGTCAAAACGATCCGTCCGGCGTTGACGACATTGGCAAACTGTCCGGCAGTAAACGGATTGACGCCCGACCGCGCCGCTCCGCCATAGATGGTGCTGCTGGAATCCACATTGAGCGTGCCTGTGCCCGTATCGGCATCGCCGAGTGTCAGCGCGGTATCGAAAGTGAGTCTTGTATCATTGGTCAGGCCGATGGTTTCCCAGCTGTCGAACCGTCCGACAGCGCCTGTCTTGACATTGCTGAAAGTCAGGCTGTCGGTTCCTGCGCCACCGCTCAGGCGTTGTGTAGCGCCGATATTGGCATCCGTGAGATTGGAAAGTGTCGCCAAATCGTTGTCGCCACCAAGGTCTATATTGCCATAGACGATGCCACCGCTGTCCCAGTTGAACTGGTCTTCTCCAAAGCTCATCAATATATCGCCAACGATTGTGCCTCCGGTAATCGTAACACTATCGGTGCCGCCGCTGACGCTGATGTTGCCGCCAATCATGCCATTGGAAATGATGATCGTGTCATTGCCGAACCCGGTGACGAGATTGCGGTCGATCGTTCCGCCTGACATATTGAAATAGTTATTGTCGAGTTTCATGTTGACCCGGCCAATACGGCCCCCGGTCATGACCGCATAGTCGCCATCATCGAACGCATCGACAATCCTGCCGCCGGACATGAAGAAAGTATCCAGGGCGTCGCCCTGGTGAAGCGAGCCGATCTCGCCGCCCGTCATCTGGAAATCGTCAATGCCGCTACCTTGCTCGACATTTCCTGTGATCGTACCTGAGTGGATTTCGACCCGGTCGGTCCCCGGCCCAAATATTACGTTGCCGTCAATCGTACCGGTGCCGCCCGCAGGCAAAACAAGGCTGTTATTGCCGTCTAAGTCGCTCAAGCCGCCTGATGTACCACTGTCGCAGATATACGCATCGTCACCGGGCGTCGGGGAAAACGCGCAAGCCGCTTCTGCTGTAACAGGATCCAACAAGGCCAATCCGATCGACGCCAAAGCTGTACTGGATAGAAAGAGGACGACAGAGGATAGTTGAGTACGACCTGGCATAGAAACCCCTCAGTTCATGCGCAAAGGTAAAATTATTAAATGCTAAAAAGAGAAATGTTCAATGCAGAAATTTTGGGGATCTCATTATATTGCATAAGAGCAGTGAATTCACTCCAAGCAGTAATACACACTTGTTCTGATTTGGAACGCCGCGGTGTGTTAATGCTTGTCTGGTTCGGTTCCGGTTCATTGCAGACAAGTCGATTCCGATACATACGGTTAAACAGGGCAATAACGCTTCGGCGACACGGTTTGCGGGGAAACTTATTTCAGCTTATCCGGAACGCTGTTTGTCACTGTTCCAAATCCAGTCTCAGGGGTATTGGCCCAGACCTTGGAGAAAGACGAGCAAGTCTTTTCGCTCCGATCTGCATGAGTAAATGTTTCGATATCTTACGTTTACGTAAGTCCTCTTTGCTTTGCAGCTTTTAGCTATTTAAGTCCATCAAATGTCAACAGAAAAGTTTCCTACGTGACTTGGGGCAGCCACCGCAAAGACCTGCCAACTTTAGTTCTCTCAGGTACTTCGCCAGCAAAAACATCGTTCTCTTAAGAACAAGTCACAGCGAGGGGCCGCGTATAGATTTTTGGCCTAGGCTGGAACGATTGCAGGTATGTGATGACCCCCCACGACAACAATCTGAAGACGGTGCGATATGCTCTGATCAGAAAGCGCAATGGCATTTCCAATGAACGCTTTCGGCGCTATTGGGGGGATGTTCACGGCCCGATCTGCGTTGAATTGCCGGGGCTTGCGGCCTATCAACAGTTTCATCTGGGCGCGCAGCAACCGCGTCTGTGGCATGTCGGGAATGACGTCTCGATGGCTGCTTCCGCTGATGTGCAGATTCAAGGCATTGCCGAATGCGGCTTTAACGAAATGCACGACTATGAAGCGTGGGTCAAAGGCGCTGTCACGCTGATGGACGACGAGCGCAATGTGTTTAGCGGCACTTACGGCTACTACACTCTGGATGGGTGCAGTCATACCCCGCGTTGGGCATCGGCCTGGGAGATAAAGGGCGGCGTCCATTTTTGCGTGCTGTTGCGTAAGCGTGCTGCGGCTGAACCGGAGCCGTTCAAACACCTTGTTTGCGATATTCTGGCTCCGCTTTTTGCTCGGAGCGAAGAAATCTTCGGGGTCCGCCATCACGTATTTGCGCCCTACGAAGTGACCAAGGGAGCCTGGCATGCCGGATTGATCGATCACGCCATCACGGACGCCAACAGATATGAAGCCGCACTGGAAATCGTCGTCTCGAGCCAGCTTGCGCTCAATCACATTTTTGATGGCGAGGCATATCAGGCCACTCTTTCAGCGCAGTCGGCGCTGCTCGAAGCCGCACATGCCTATGAGATCGACAATGCGCCTATTCTTGTCGCGCAAGGAAAGTCAACGATGGCCGGCCGACGCGGAGCAAGCGTTGCCGCGATCATCGAAGAACTTGGTGCAACGAATGTTCAGTAGGTCTCGAAGCTGGTGGTGAAACGCCCGCTTTGCGAGAACAAGGAGGATGAAGCATGCCCCGTATCGAACCAAGAAAAGGCCCCGGCCTTCCGCCAAGCCAGATCATGTCTATTCGCAACGATGTTGCCCGCGACTGGCTCGCACTCGATGAGAAGATCAGATTCTCCGGTCTGCTGCCTGTCGAACTGAAGGAAGAGGTTCGTCGTACATTGGCGCAGGTGAGCGGCTGCCAGTTCTGTGCTTCGCTCGGCCAGCCGCAAGGCGAATACAGCGATCCGCGTGTACAAAGTGCGGTGGAGTTTGCGCGGGAACTCGGCGCAAATCCCACAGGCATTTCGGATGAACGCTTTGCCGATCTCAAGAAGCATTTCTCGGAAGAGGAAATCGTGGAACTGGGGCTCTGGGCGGCTTTTATGTTCGGCAGTGAAATGTTCGGCGCCATGATGAAGCTTGATCCCGCGACGCCCGAGCAATTTTCGCTCTACACCCGCTGGCTTGAACAGGGCTACAAGCGGTCGAGACCCGGTGTCGAGCAGGCCTGACCGCAGGCCACAGCAAAATAAAGAGCGTGTAGAGGACGCTCCTTAACCTGCCATCCCCCGCAAAGTCTGAAATCTGGCACTTGTCTGCCGGCGGGGGAGGTTTGTATCCAAAGGGAGGAACTGACCGTGGCCCAGCAAGCACTGCTCGAGATTCGCGGCTTGACCAAGCGATATGGCGCGCACCTGGCTCTGGAGAAGGTATCCTTCTCGGTCGCGGCCGGTGAAGTCGTCGGGCTGATCGGTGAAAACGGAGCCGGCAAATCAACGCTGCTGAATATTGTCTCTGGAACCGATACCGCCGACGAAGGCACGGTGACTGTGGGTGGACGCGAGGCGCGGTTTTCGAGCTATCGTCAGGCAAATGAAGCTGGCGTTTTCCGCATCTTTCAGGAACTGGCTCTCATACCCAATATCCCCGTGCATGAAAACCTTTTCCTGACGCATGAAATCATGCTTGGCAAGACCGGTGTTATCGACCGTCGTACATCCATTGCCAAGGCGCGTGCGCTTCTGGAAAAATACGGCCACGGCTGGATCGATCCGACCAAGGCCACGGGTGATTATCCCTTTGTCACGCGGCAAGTCATCGAAATCATCAAGGCTTTTGCCATCGCGGAATTGCTCGGTCATGAAACGCCGATCCTGCTGCTTGACGAACCAACGGCGGCATTAACTGCGGCTGAAGTGGATTTTTTGAAGGCACTGGTGGATTCCATTCGCCACCGTGCGGCGATTGTCTTCGTGTCCCATCGGCTCGGCGAACTGCTCGATTGGAGTGACCGGGTTGTTGTGCTGAAGGATGGTAAGTTCGTCGCCGAGGCCCATACGGGCGACCTCAGCGAGGACAGGCTGCACCAACTGATGGTGGGACGGGTCCGCGACGAATTTTTCTATCATGAAGACAGGCAGGCGACGCCGGAAGTTGCAAGCATTCTCAATGTTACCAGTCTTGGCAAAAGAGGCCTGTTCGAAGATGTTTCCTTCGAATTGCACAAAGGTGAAATTCTCGGCTTCGGCGGACTATTGAGCTCGGGCAAATCCGTGGTGGCTCGCACCATATTCGGGGCGATGACGCCGGATACCGGTGACATACAGTTTGAGGGCGCAAGGCTTGCGCCGGGCCGGGTTATGGAATCGGTGAAGGGCGGCATTGGTTATGTGCCGCCGGAACGCAAGGAAGATGGTGTCTTTCTCGATTTCGATACGACGTGGAATGTCGCCATGCAGCGCGTCATCGCGGGAAAGGATTCGCAGTGGCGAACTTTCCCCTCGCAAGAGCGGCGCGATGCCTCCACTTTTGTCGATAAATTACAAATCCGTCCGAACAAGCTGTCGGCTCTTGCCCGTAATCTGAGCGGCGGCAACCAGCAAAAGGTGGTGCTGGCGCGCTGGCTTTCGCTCGGGGTGAAGGTACTTATCCTCGACAATCCGACCCGCGGCATCGATGCCGGGGCCAAGACGCAGATTTACGCCTTGCTGCGTGAACTTATCGAGCAGGGCATGTCCATCGTTCTGGTGAGCGACGACATTCTGGAGCTGATCGGATTGTGCAATCGCATCATGATTATGCGGGGCGGGCGCATCCAGCACGAATTCACAGCAGCTTATGGGAACAAACCCAGCGAAGCGGATCTGGTCGCGGCCATGGTCTAGAGGCCATCTAACGCTCCTTCACGAAAGATCGTTTCGGATAGACAAAGGACTACGTCAATGAACAGCAAAACCATTGCCGGCCCGGCCAAGGTGCCCGTGGCCTCGACTTCGTTCAACTGGCAGGCGGCTGCGCCGATCATCGCACTTGTGGCACTGGTCGTTGTTTTCACCGTGCTCAATCCAAACTTCTTGAGCGCCTACAATGCCAGTAACCTGATGCGCCAGTCCTCGGTGCTTCTGGTTCTGGCGGTTGCTTCGACTTTCATCATCCTGATGGGCTCGATCGATCTCTCCATCGGCTCGATAGTGACCCTGTCGGCAACCATAGGCGCATTGCTGTTTGAAAAATACGGGCCGGTCGGCCTCATCGCAGTTCCGCTTGTCGGGTTGATCTGCGGCGTGTTCAACGGCGTGCTGTTTGCCTATGCCCGGCTGCCCTCGTTCCTTGTCACGCTGGGTACGCTGTTCATGTTTGACGGCTTTTCCCTTATCCTGTCGGACGGCAGGCCACGCCCTGTCAGCACGCGGACTTTCGATACGGCTTTCAACGGCACGTTGTTCGGCTTTTTACCTATCGTGACACTGTGGGCTGTAGCAATTCTCTTGCTCGCCATCTTCATTGCCTCGCGCACGCGGTTCGGACGCTATCTCTACGCCATCGGTGGCGGAGAAAAAGTAGCCCGACTGTCCGGCGTGGCAATCGAACGGCAGAAATTTCTTGCCTTTGTGCTGTCCGGTTTTCTTGGCGGTTTTGCGGCCCTCCTGCTCATCTTCCGGCTGCAGGCGGCAACGACCGGCATGGGCGCGTCCTACCTGCTTACTTCCATTGCAGCCGTGGTTATCGGTGGAACTTCGCTGAGCGGCGGTGTCGGCGGTCCACAAAAGACGCTTATCGGTGTGCTCGTCATCGCCATTCTTACCAATGGCATGGACGTTGTCAGTGTGCAGCCATTTCTCCAGACCGTCATCATGGGCGCTGTCGTTATCCTCGCAGTCGGCCTGACCATCAATCGCGCCAGCCTGTCACTCATCAAGTAATTGCAGCCTGAACGCGAACCAGAAAATCAACAGGGAGGCTCACATGAGCAGCACCGAATTTGCCGGCAAGACAATTGTGGTAACGGGCGCGGGAAGCGGTATCGGCCGGCGCATTGCGGAAGCCTTTGCGGAAGCTGGAGGGCAGGTTGTCGCCACCGATATTTCACTGGACAGCGTCCAGCAGACGGTTGAGGGCATTAAGGGCTCGAAAGCCAGCACTGGGACAGCCGAAGCGCGACGCCTCGACGTCACATCGGAGGCAAGCGTGCAGGAAACCATGGACGCCGTGGTTTCCGACCATGGGCGCATTGACGTGCTGGTCAATAATGCCGGCATTCCTGGCGTCCAGACTGAACCGCATCTGGCGACAGTTGACGATTTCGAGCGGTTATGGACGGTCAATGTCAAAGGCGTCTGGTTATGCACCAAGCACGTTCTCAGGCACATGTTGCCGACCGGAAAAGGCGCTATCGTAAATATGGGGTCGATTGCGGGTTATGTGGGCAGCACCGACGTTCCGCTCTATCACTCGACCAAGGGCGCCGTGCGCACAATGAGCAAGACCGACGCCATCGTTTATGCCTCGCGCGGCATCCGGGTGAATTGTGTCAATCCGGGTTCAATCCGCACGCCTCTGGCCATCGAGGTGGCTGCTACATATCCCGGCGGCCCGCAGGCGCATCACCGCGATGTGGTTGCCCTGCATCCGATTGGCCGTCAGGGCGAACCCGACGATGTCGCCCAAGCCGTGCTCTATCTCGCATCCGACAAGGCGAGCTTCGTAACAGGCGCCGACCTGTTTGTGGATGGCGGCTTCACTGCACAGTAACAACAGCTTCCCCTGTCTTAATAATTTCCTGGCTACGGGGAGGTGGCCAGGATCCCCCTAAAGAGAGGAGATCCACATGGTTAATACAAAACGACGCGAATTTATGAAGATAGCTGCCGGTCTGGGCGCCATGAGTGCTCTCGGCGCATGGCCGCGCTTCGCGTTCGGCGCTGATAACAGCGCTCTCAGCACGCAGCGTGTCGTCATGAATTCCTATCCGACGAAGGATAATGACTTCATGCGTGGTTGGGCGCGCGGGGTGGAAGAAGCCTCCGCTGCGCTGAACATGGTGTATCGCGACGCCGTCTATAATCAGAGCACCGAGCAGCAGCGCGCCAGCATCGAGAATGCGCCGCTCAACAGCATCGAGGCTATGGTCGTGCTGTTCTACGACGCTGCATCCTCGACCGAGATGATGAACCTCGCTCAGCAAACTGGCATCGCCGCAGCCAATAATTGGTCAAATGCAGCCTGGAACACGCCGCTCGATATCGGCGAAATGTATTGTGCCTATCAGACGTCCAACGATGTGATTGGAACGCAATTATCCGTCGAGGCAATGTTTGAAGCGATTGGCGGTAAAGGCAAGTTCGTCAATATCATTGGTATTCCCGGCAATAGCGCGTCTGATATGCGCCAGGAAGGTGTCCATCGGGCGCTCAAGAAATATCCCGGCATTGAAATGGTCGCCGAAGTGTCCGGCGGTTTCAATCGTGGTGGCACACTGCCGGTGATGGAAGGTGTTCTCGCTTCGCACAGCAAGATCGATGCCGTGTACTGCGCAAGCGACGATTCCGCTATCGGGGCTATCACCGCGCTTGAGGCGCGAAAGATGCAGGCGCTGGTCACTTCGGTGGACGGTATCCCGGAATTGCTCGATCTCATCAAGCAAGGACGCGCCTATCAGACGCTGGCCCTCACGGGCGGATGGTTTTCCGCTTATTCGACGGTGCGGGTGTTCGACAAGCTCAACGGCATTGCGACCAGTGTTCCGGAATCCATGCTCTACGCGGGTACGATCCTGCTCGACACGCCGGACTCTGCAGCAGGCTACAAGGCGCTGACCTTCGAGGAGCCTAAATTCCCATTCGACTATACGCTCATGTCGAAGGCGCTCAATCCGGATAGCTGGGATCCGCAGAATATTCTGGCGCCGCTCGATCCGGCGGAACTTTGGAGCACCGACTCATGGAACAAGCAGGAAAAACCTGCCGGTTATGAACTGCCCGAAGCCTATAAGACAATGCGAACCGATGGCTCGTTCGACAAGACGAAGCAGACTTACGCTGACCACTTCAAGAAAGACCCGTACAAGCAGGTTCGTGACGCGACACGTAACAAGAAGCTGATCGTTTAATTCCCGGTTTCCTCCCGGCCAGACCGTGCGCGCATTGGCGCCATGGTCTGGTTTTTTTTATTCTGTGGGCCAGTCGCGCTCCATTATTCGTGCTTCTTCGCCGCGCCAGTTTGATTTCTCTCCCGGACAAGCGCGTTATGGCTCCTGGTTTAATCTTGTTCATTAAGATGAGGCTGATATGAGCGCTCATCTGCTGATGTGCATGGTAAAAGGGAGGCGCATATGAGGTTGGCTGGAAAATCTGCGATCGTCACGGGAGCCGCTGGCGGAATTGGTCGCAGCATAGCTGACGCGTTCGCGCGTGAAGGAGCTTCGGTCGTCCTGACCGATATTCAGGAGCCATTGGCTCCGCTCATTGAAAACCAGAGATTTGTGAACCTCGACGTGTCCGATCCTGATGGCTGGCAAGCGGTCGTCGATGGTCTCATAGAGCGTACCGGACGGGTCAATGTGCTGGTCAACAATGCGGCACTGATCAATTATCAGTCGATCCATGAAGTGGTGCTTGAGGACTGGAACCGCTCGATTGCGGTCAATCAGACCGGCCCGATGCTTGGAATGCGCACTGTGTTGCCGTGGATGCGGGCAAACGGCGGTGGTTCGATCATCAATGTCACGTCCAGTTGGGCAGTTGTCGCCGTACCGGGCGTTGCCGCCTATCACGCGACCAAAGGCGCCTTGCGCATGATGACGAAGAATGCCGCCGTGACCTATGCCGCCGATGGCGTGCGGGTCAACGCGATTATTCCCGGCATCGTCCGCACCCCGCTGACCGACAAGCAGCCGGACGTTACCGCATCTGTCGTCGCCAAGACGCCGCTCGGTCTGGCCGAGCCGGAGCAGATCGCGGCCGGCGCTGTGTTCCTGGCGAGTGATGAATCCGCTGCGATGACGGGATCGGACATGTTCCTCGACGGCGGCTACACCGTCCCGTGAGCATAGTTTTGTGCTCGCTTGATTGAATTTTGAAATACCTGCCAGGGAGGATCATATGGCAATCACCACACAGGTCATGACCGACGAGCAGCGCAAGTCGGTTGCGCTTGAGTATCTGAAGCGTCTGGATCGCGGCGACGATTTCTTCGAGCTCTTCGCGGATGACATCCAGCTCTATTTCCCCAAATACGGCGTCGTCAACGGAGTGGAGGCGGCCCGCAAGCTCTTTGCCTCGACTGCTAATATTATCGCCAGCGTCGCTCACGATTATGCTTACTTCAATTTCATCATCCAGGGTGACATGGTGGTCGCGGAAGGCACCAGTTCGGGTGCCACGACAAAGGGTATTGAATGGCGCGCTGGCGTTACCCAGGCGGGTCGTTGGTGCGATGTCTTTGAAATCCGCGATTTCAAGATCCAGCGCCTGTTCATTTATCTGGACCCCGACTACGGCGATGAAGATACGGCACGTTATCCCTGGCTGAATCAAAAGTAATTCTGCCTACTTTCCGGGAACAATAGTACCACATGAAAAACCATCGCCCTCACAGAGCGATGGTTTTGTTTTTGACCCGCTGTCGATCACCCTTCGGGGACTGCTTTTTGTTAGCGTTCTGCACAAGACTACAAATGCTTCCATCTCGGCAAAGCGTCGCCGAGCCTGCCGCCTATCTTGAATGAGAAAAGCTGGCCACATGCCACCATGTGGCTGGCTACGCCCAAATCGGGCTCATGGAGGATGGAGGTCGCGATTATGAAACACGATGCATCGCTTGTCAGAAAACTGCTTTCCGAAGACATGGCGGGATCGATCTATACGGGGGAGTTCCGACCTGCACGCGGCGGAACGATCGATGTGACCGACAAGGCGACAGGTGAGTTCCTGTTCAAGAGCGGCATTGCCAGCGCCGACGATGTGCAGGAGGCATGTGCTATTGCCAGGGACGCGCAACAGGCATGGGCCAAGAAGTCGCCCGTCGAGCGCGGCGATATCCTGCGCAAGTTCGCTGAGTTATGCGAATCTTCTGCTGATCAGGTCGGTGAGTGGATTATCCGGGAAACCGGGTCCATCCCTCCCAAGGCGCCGTTCGAAATATTTACCTCGGCTCGTGAAGCCGTTGAGATCGCCGGTACGACCGGTCAGCCGGTGGGCTATATTCTTTCCAGCGCCATGCCGCAGAGGAGCTATGCACGTCGCGTGCCGCTCGGCGTGGTTGGCGTTATCACACCGTGGAATTCGCCGTTCATTCTCGCAGCGCGTGTCATTTTGCCTGCATTGGCCATGGGCAATGCGGTCGTTCTCAAGCCCGATATTCAGACACCGGTATGCGGAGGCTATCTGCTGGCAAAGCTTTTCGAGCTGGCAGGCGTTCCGGCCGGCGTGTTTTGCGTTCTGCCGGGCGGTGGTGACGTCGGCGCGACGCTAGTCGCAAACAACGACGTCAATATGATTTCCTTCACAGGATCGACGGAAACAGGTCGAAAGGTTGCCGAACTTGCCGGACGTGGTCTCAAGAAGGTTGCCCTTGAACTCGGCGGCAACAATGCTGCGATCATATTTCCCGACTCCGATTTGGACGCGGTGGCTTCCGCTGCGGCTTTCGGCGCTTTTTTCCATCAGGGCCAGATATGCTTCACCGTCGGACGTCATATCGTGCATGAATCCGTCGCGGAGGCCTATGCGGCCAAGCTGGCCGACAAGGCGAAGAACATGCATGTCGGGGATCCTTTCAAGGAGCGGGTGCATCTGGGGCCGCTCATCAATGAAAAACAGGCCGCTCGCGCGCAAAAACTGCTTGATGACAGTGTTGCTGCCGGCGCTGTTGTGCGTGCAGGCGGAACTCGTGATGGTCTGAATTTCAAACCGACGGTACTTACAGGAATTACGTCTGATATGCCGATTTATAATGATGAAATTTTCGCGCCGGTCGCGCCGATCATTACCTTCAAAACAGAAGAAGAAGCTGTCGCGCTTGCCAATGGCGTTTCCTATGGACTGGCAACGGCGATCTTTTCAAACGATCAGGCCAGGGCAATGCGCATTGCCGATCAGGTGCGGACCGGTATCGTCCACATCAATGATCAAACCGTTCTGCACGAAGTCTTCGGCCCCATTGGCGGCATGGGTCATTCCGGCAATGGGGCGCGGTCCGGGGGGCCATCGGTTACAGACGAATACAGTCAATGGCAGTGGCTGACGGTCAAGGATCAGATTCCGGCCTATCCGTTCTGATCTGCGACAACATAGTTTGAAATGAAGGAATCCATTATGGAGATCAAAGCCGCCGTCATTCGCGAAAAAGGTGGAGCGTTTAACATCGAGGATCTCGAACTGGAGGCGCCTGCCTCCGGCGAGGTTCTGGTCAAAGTTGTCGCCTGCGGTATCTGCCATACCGATCTGATTGTACGCGATCAATACTATCCGACGCCGTTGCCGCTTGTTCTGGGGCATGAAGGTGCGGGTATTGTGGAGGCTGTCGGCCCGGGGGTCACCTCGGTAAAACCGGGCGATCATGTTTTGATGTCGTTTGCAGCATGCGGCACCTGCCCAAGTTGTGTCGACGGGGCTTCTGCCTATTGCTGGCATCACATGGAAATGAATTTTTCCGGAAAGCGCTATTCAGGCAGCGCCTGGGATGTTCCGGCTCCGTTGTCGAAAAAAGTCGGCATGAAATGTGAACCCGTTAATGGGGCGTTTTTCAATCAGTCCGCCTTGGCGACCCATGCGATCGCCACAGAAGCCAATGTCGTCGTGGTCGACAAGGACGTCGATCTGACCATTCTCGCCCCGCTTGGATGTGGCTTTCAGACCGGTGCCGGCGCTATCCTCAATACGCTGAAGCCTGCGATCGGTTCCTCGCTGTTGATTGCTGGCGCGGGCAATGTGGGGCTGGCTGCGGTCATGGCGGCGCGGGTGGTTAAATGCGATCCGATCATTGTCGTCGATACTGTGCCTGAACGGCTTGCTCTGGCAAAAGAACTTGGTGCGACACATCTCATAGACGCATCGAAAGAAGACGTTTTGGCGACGGTGCAGGAAATCGCTCCGGGCGGCGTCCGTTATGCGCTGGATACGACGGGCAACCCGGATGTGTTGAAGACTGCCTTTCAGTCATTGCATGCTCTGGGCATTTGCGGCCTGATCGGGGGTTCCAAAATCGGAACCGAGGCCAGCATTGACATGACGACGTTGTTGTTCGGCCGAACGGTCCGCGGTATTTTGCAGGGCGACAGCAAGCCGAAGAAATTCCTTCCCGAACTCGTCCGTCTATTCAGGGCGGGTGAGTTTCCGGTGGACCGGCTGGTCAGGCACTATCGCCTTGACGAAATCGACACCGCAGTGGCCGATATGAAGTCCGGCAAAACCATTAAACCTGTCATTTTGATGAATTGACACAGGACACCAAACCGGAGGCAATCCGGTTTGGTGCGTTTGGCAGGTTCCGATTAAAATTCCCCAAAGATGAAGGTTTTGACATGTCTCATCCTATGGATCTTTCCAACCGCACAATCCTTGTAACCGGGGCTGCCGGCGGTATCGGAAGCGCCTCATCTGTCTATCTCGCGTCGCTCGGAGCAACCGTGCTCGTCGCGGATCGCGATGCCGGTGTTGAAGCGACACGTGACGCCATCCGCAAGAATGGCGGGAAAGCTGAAAGCATCGTCTTTGATGTTGCGGACAAGGCCTCGGTCGAAGCTTCGGCAGAAGAAATGACCGAAAAATACGGCGTGCTCCATGGTGTCTTTGCCAATGCGGGCATGTCGTTCGAGCGTCCGGCGCTGGATCACAGCGAGGCCGACTGGCGCAGCGTCATGAGTGTCAATCTTGACGGTGTTTTCTGGACGGTGCAGGCATTTGGCCGACCGATGGTCGCTGCCGGTCGCGGTTCGATTGTCGTGACGGCTTCAATTGCCGGTGTCAAGGCAGTGAGACCGGAATTGCATGTCGGCTACGATGTCTCGAAGGCGGCAGTCGCGCATATGTGTCGTGTGCTTGCTGCTGAATGGGCGAAGTCGGGAGTGCGGGTCAATTCGGTTGGACCGGGCTATACGGACACCGTGATGTTGGCAACAGTCGGTCGCGAGAAGCCGGAAATCATGAAGCGATGGCTCGACGACATTCCGGTTGGCCGTTTGATACGGCCTGAAGAGATTGCTTCGTCCGTGGGGTTTCTGCTTTCCGACGCAGCCAGCGGCATTACCGGTCATCTTCTTATGGTGGACGGCGGCTATTCGATAGCCTGAGTGAAGGATAAAAACGGAGTGAGTTTTCCCGCTCCGTTTTCTATCGTTTGCACATTTCTAATGTTCGGTTGGTTGGGTCCCGCTGCCATTGCGCGCCATGCGCGGCGATATGCCAAAACGCTCACGAAACCGTTTCGAGAAGTGCGACAGGTCGTTAAAGCCGGTGTCAAAAGCGATATCGGTAATCGATTTCCCGCCATATCTGTTGTTGGTCAGCATATTGTGGCACCGATCGAGCCGCCTCTCGAGAACAGCCTTGCCAAAGGTCGTATTGGCCGACGCAAGAATCATATCGATGTAACGCCTTGAAACGCCGACCAGTTCCGCAAGACGCGTGGCGGAAAAATTCGGATCGACGAAATGCTCGTCAATGGTCTTGAGCACACGCCGTTCGAGAAGCGCCTGATGCAGATTGCGGTCTTGATTGTCGTCGTCGCTTGATGCGAGCCACTCACCGAGCAATTTCACGACAGTTTCAGTCATCGTGGTGAGGGCGCCCGGCACGGCGCCTCCAAGAGATGCTGCCATATCCAGTATTGAGGCTGCCGCGGTTAACTCAGGCGTCCTGCAGTCGATTGGCTTGTCGAGCAGCCCACCCACTGCGGGATGCAGCGAGATGAAGCGGGCCATCGGCATGCGGATCGCCAGATGGTCGAAACTTTCGCCCATGTCCAGAACATGCGGCTTCGAGGCATCGAGAGCGAAAAACGTGCCGGGTCCTACGAGGCCGTCAAATCTGCGATGAGTGAGATGAGCGGAACCGGTGCGATTATACTGCAAAAGAACGAAATCATTATCGCTGGACCGTACCTTGTTGAGCGAACGTGTCGTGCGATGGGCGGTGCCGAAGAGCCGCGCGGCGACGCAATCACCGGAAGTCATATGGTGATAAGAGCCGGAAAAATCTGTCGTTCGTCCGCCGAAGTCGAGGCTTATGAGCGTGCGGTTCACGCAGTCTGCCCAAGCCCTCAATTCTCCATAGTTGCTCTTATGCGCTTCGATTGTGTGTATCATGGTTTGCGTCCTCCCACGCGGTCCCATTTATATGCCGCGACCGGTGTCCCGGAAGCGGCTCTTTAGCCTATCTTCGTATTCGACGGGGGGCCCTGCTTGCATTATTGTTGGTTTCCGCCATCTTGTTCAGAAGATCGACCAATGTTTCTCGCTCCTTCGCCGTCAAAGGAGAGAGAATACGGTCCTGTACACGTTGTACGTGCGGCTTGGACTGGGCCAGAAGCTTCAAACCGGCTTCGGTGATCGATACGATCATGGAGCGTTTGTCTTTGTTGCTCTGGCAACGCTGGATGACGCCGCGTTCTTCAAGTTTTTCCAGAACGACGCGGATCGTCGTTCGATCCAATGCTGCAACGCCACCAAGAGTGGCCTGATCCATCGATCCCGCCTGCCGCAAAGCTGCGAGGACGGCAAATTGCAGCGGAGTCAGAGCTAGTTCCCGGCATTCGTCCAGAAAGATCGCCACGCTGATCTGCTGGCAACGTCTCAGAAGAAAGCCCGGCATTCCCTGAAAGTCGATACTGTCGTCGGTAAAGGAACTGAAAATGTTCATTCGCCTGTCCGGTCAAGAATGATAGTCAGTATTATGCGCACAATACTGCATATTTGTCCAATAAAAACGTCCGAACCGTCGATGCTGCGCCCCGCAAAAGCCCCGGATGGAGGATAGTCCGTCCGGGGCTTTTGCATAGTGCGGTTCCTGTTTGAACGGAATCGTTGGAACCGCTCTATCTGGTTGTTTTTCCGCATCTCCGAGGGCAAAACCGTTTCACACTTTTGCTGGAAATGCTCTTGGTAACAAGCTGTAGCCTGGAACGAGGTTTATTCGCTATCCGGCTGTTTTGAGGGATGCGCATCGGAAAACGCTGGCAGAGAATTGCAGTTTTCGGTGATTTCCAGCAGTCGCGGCATCGCAGAGAGGTCGACCCCGAAGCGCTCTGCCGAAAACACTTGCGGCACCAGGCAAATATCAGCCAGTGTCGGCGTCTCACCGAAGCAGAATTTACCGGCGGAATTCTGGAGCAGGCTTTCGCAGGCCGCCAGCCCTTCCGTTATCCAGTGCCGGCACCACGCATCCAGTGCTGCCTGATCCTGTCCCAGCCGCTCGCGCAGATATTCGAGAACGCGCAAGTTCTGAAGGGGGTGGATATCGCACGCAATTGCCTGTGCGAAGGCGCGAATATGCGCCTTCTGATCGATGTCGGCCGGTAGCAGCTTCGGCTCGGGATAGGCCTCGTCCAGCCACTCTATGATTGCCAGGGACTGGGTGAAAAGAACACCGTCCTTTTCAAGTGTAGGCACCAGACCTTGTGGATTGAGCGCTTTATAAGGCTGGAGCTTTTGCTGGCCGCCGCCTTTGCGCAGATGTACCGATATAAAATCGTATTCCAGGCCCTTCAAATTGAAGGCGATCCTGCATCGGTAGGCGGAAGAGGAGCGAAAATACCCATGGAAGCGCATCATTCGGCTGCTCCAACCTTTAGTCGAACGTCTTCAAGTCCGTCAATCGTGCCTGTGATGGCTGCTCCCGGCTGTACCGCACCGACGCCTGCCGGTGTGCCGGTGAAAATGAGGTCTCCGGGGTGCAGGTGATAGAATTTGGAAAGGTCTGCAACGATTTCTTCTACGCTCCAAACCAGGTCTGAAAGCTTGGCGTTCTGGCGTGTTTCGCCGTCGACCCGGAGCCGTATTTGCTGTGGACCCACTACGCCAAAGATGTTCGCCGGTGTGATCGAAGCCACAACCGCCGACTCCTCGAAATCCTTGCCAAGATCCCACGGACGCTGGGTCGCGCGCGCCTTGAGCTGGAGGTCACGACGGGTCATGTCGAGACCGCTGGCAAAGCCGAAGATGGCATCGCGCGCCCTTTCCACCGATACGCGAAAAGCAGGCGCGCCAATGGCAATAACCAGCTCCATCTCATAGTGGTAATTTTCAGTGCCCGGCGGGTAAGGCGTCGTGGAGCCCGACGGGATCAGCGTCAAAGCGGATTTTGTGAAGTAGAACGGTGCTTCGCGGTCCACCTCGACACCCATTTCCTTCGCGTGATCGGCATAATTGCGCCCGACGCAGAATATCCGGTGTACGGGATAGACATCCTGAGTACCGCTGACGGGCAAGGTAGGCCATGCCGGGGATGAAAAAAGGGCTGTCATTTGTATCACCTTTATTATTGAAATGGTTTCATTTTGCGCGGCTGTGCGGCGAAGCGGGAGAAAGTTTCGATATTATCCTTGATAGCGGCGGGCAGGTCGCGCCGTCGCGCCCCGGCGCGCAGATCGATGACGCCGTGCCACAGCATGGCGGCGTGTTCGTCAGGAGTGTCGAAGAGTGCGCGTGGCTGTGTGTCTATGCCCGGTGCTTCACGGCGCCAGTCCTCGTCAGACAAATCTCGCCAGACAACATCCAGATGAATGGAAGCGTGCTGGAATAAGTAACGCAAGGCATGCGGCGGCAGTGTGCCAGCCAGCTCAATCTCTTCTAGACGTGCCGCATCGCTTGGATACATGGCTTGTGGCAGATCACCCGCCGCAACTGCCTCCAATTGGCGGCACAATGCTCGTGCGTGATAGGCAATATCGGCCATGATTTCAGCCCGCGACCGGCCTGCGACGGCAGAAGGCTCATAGAGGGCTTCGTCCGATAGGGCGTTGAGAATGCGGGCAAAATAGCCGGTTCCGAGGCGCGCAAGATGGAGGGCCGCATGTGGCGCGTGATCCGCATCATAGCGGGCTCCGTCGCCTTGTCGTTCGCGCAGGTTTCTGCGCGCCTCATCGAGACTACTCATTGCCGTCGCTCTGAACCATCGTCCGATCGAAGTGCAGCCGCTCGATGATAGGGGCGTCGGAAAAACGGAAGAGATCGAAACCGGTTTCCGCTTGCAACGACCAGGAAACCCAGGATGGGACGACAAAAATATCACCTTTTTGCAATTTATGCGTTGTCCCGTTCAGAACGACAGAGCCTTCGCCCTCGAAAACCTGAAAGACGCTTGATCCGACTTCCCGACGCGGGGGCGTTTCCACACCCGCGCGCAAACGATGAAACTCGGCGCGAATGGTTGGCATCACATCGCCGCCATTGGTCGGATTCGTATATCGGACAGCAGCGTGACCAAGCGCCACGGTTGCGGGATAACCTTCTTCTTCCAGAAGAAGCTGCTGGTTCAGTGCGTGGTCGGTATGCTCCCAGCGATAGGCGCCAATCGGCGAACTGACGGTTTTGCCGAGTTGCGACAGCGGCCGCAGCCCTGGATTGCTCCACAGACGCTCGCTACGTGAATATCTGGGTGTCGCGTAGTCGGTGACCCGCTCGGAGCCGAATTCGAAAAAGCCGACATCGTTTTGATATGAAAACGGAATATCCAGCCCGTCGAGCCAGGCCATTGGCTGGTCCGTTTCATTGTGATGTCCGTGAAAGTGCCAGCCGGGCGTCAGGAGGAAGTCGCCACGGCTCATGCGCACCGGATCTCCATTGACCACGGTCCAGACGCCTTCACCTTCAACCACGAAGCGAAAAGCATTTTGCGAATGCCGGTGTTCGGGAGCTGTTTCCTTCGGTCCGAGATATTGGATCGCACACCACAAGGTCGGCGTGATATAGGTATCTCCGTTCAAGCCCGGATTGGCCAGGCCGAGGGCGCGCCGTTCGCCTCCCCGCCCGACAGGAACGAGATCGCCAGCAGCCTGCGCCAGCGGGTACAGATCAGCCCATCGCCAGACATGCGGCTGGGCGCGGGGCTTCGGGTGCAGGGGCATAAGATCGCCCAGCTGTGTCCAAAGTGGATTTATATTCAGCTCTTCGAAACCCGCATAAAGCTTTCTCAGTTCTGGTGAATCGGTCGGCTGCATTGCATTGTCCATGCGTCAACTCCTCCGGGTAATATCGATTAACTAGCAAGACCCAGTGGCTTCTGGAGCATCGAGCGAATATGGCTCGAGTTCCTGGAAATTACTTTGATCATTGTCGGCATATGACATCGCAACGGGCGATCCTGGCTTGGATCGATAGGCAAATATTTTAGGACAAACAGGAAATGGATAGCGACAACCGCGACAAGCAGGATAGAACGCTCTGGAATATACCGGCTTGCTGACCGGTGATCAGAGCCGCTGGAGCATTCGTCCGTAGTTTATTGACTTGCCAGGAGCGCTTTCGAGAGCAAGTCTCTTTTCGAGATATGATTTGGCTGAGAAGCTCACTCGCTCCGATTATCGTGCGTGTCGATTTGGAATTGGTTCGCGCCAATACCAGCCTTGCGGACCTTGGGGCGTTTCAGGGGCAGGTGGTAAAGGAGCGGAAAGCTTAATTCCTGCTGCAACAGCGTCTTCCACAAGGCAAACCAGTCTGAACTCCATGGGGAATTCGCATCCAGTAATTGCTAGGTCGTTTGGCGGGTGCTGAAGCGTATTTTCGCCCATCTTCTTCAAGATCGTTCCCGTTTGATAAGTAAAGCTTCTTGCCAAAATGTATATTGAAGTTTCCCGCAATTTTGTCTTAGATTGCATTTGTGCAAATGGGGATGGAATTACAATGAAGGTTCTTTTTCTTGCCTTTTCTCTTGCCATTGTCACGGCAACCGCACAAGCAGCGCCTGCTGTTACGACCGGCAATGTGAATATGAGAACCGGACCCGGCACCGGTTACCAGACAATCACCACGCTTCCAGCCGGTTCTAAAGTCAACTTGCGCCGCTGTGTGTCAAGCTGGTGTCAGGTTCGCGCTCTTGGCACAACCGGATGGGTATCTGCGCGCTACGTAAGCCGCTCCGTCACCGGCGGCCCAACAATCATTATCAGCCCGGTTGTCCGGCCGCCGCATTACCGGCCTCCACATTACAAACCGCCGCATCGGCCGCGTCCGCCGAGCCACCGTCCTCCAAAATGCAAGGTTGCCCCAGGCTTTCCTTGCCCTCGGTAGCGAATGGAAGCGGGGGCAATTTGCGTTGCCCCCCGGTTCTTTCTGCTCTGTAAATCCAACGGCACATCGGCTCATCAGCCAAATGAAGGGGTCTGTCTCTCTATGACACATATTGGATAGTTACCCGGATACCGACCGCCGCCCATGTCCAGGCAGATATCTTCGTACCGCATGGCATTGAACGCAGATCCCGCCCAAAACATCACAGCGGCAATCAGCAGCGATATAGCAATGCAACGCATTTTTGGTTTCATCATTGATCCGAAATTCCACTGACTGCATATTGCAAACCGCTATGGCGCACTGACCAGCTACCGCTTTCCACTCAATTTCAGCCGCCACAACTTCGTTTCCAGGCAAGAGTCGGGGGGGGCGGCTAGAACCTCCACGTAACGCCCAGAACCGGGCCGTTCAAACGTGAATCGAACACATAATCGTCGCGTTCGTAATCGACATGCAGAGCCTTATAGCCTGCCGAAACCGACAGATGATCGGTCAGTATATAATTGATCGTTCCAAGCACCGACCAGGTCAGATCAGACCCGGCGCCGAAGCCGCCAATATCCGCCTGTGCCTGCAAGGAAAGCTTGTCCGTCAGGCGTAGAAGCGCCCGTGTGCCGACGAGCGGGTCAACCCAATTGAAGCTTTCTCCGTAACTGCGCGTAAAGCCGAGCGCACGCACGGTCACATCGTTGGAAATGTGCCAGAAGCGGATGCCGCCCAGCGCATCAAGCGTGAATTTCGGCGTATCGATAACGCGACAACCGGCTTGCAATGTAGCCATGAACTGCTTGCTGTCCACATCGCCCTTGACCACCGTACCCGGCGGAATGGCGACGGGCAACGGCGGCAGGTTGCCATAAGCATGGCTTTCAGTCGTATCGACATACATCATGTCGCCAGAAAAGACGAAACGGTCGTAGCGACCCCAGACATTGACGAAGCCGCTGAAATTGAGATCGCTCAACACATCGGAAAAGGACTTTTCGATGCCGATAGTGGGCGCGCGCTGAAAAGGCGAAATATCGCCCTTGAGACCCGCAGCCCAGATATAGGGCGTGATTTGCAAGGCCCAGCGCTGGTTTTCAACGACAGATGGCGCCTCCGGCGGAACGGTAACCGCATCGGCAGCGCTGGCAACCTGTGCGCCGCAAAGGGACAGGACAAGGCCAACGACATAGTGACTGAGACTATTCAAGTTGCTCCCCTTCAAGCCGATAGCGTGTTCTTGTGAATGCGCCCATTCTTCATGATGAGCTTCATGGTGCGATCCGGATCGGCAATCAATGAAATATCCTCGAGCGGATTGCCATCCAGCACGAGAATATCGGCATAGGCTCCGGTTTCAATGCGACCCAGTTTTGCGGGGTAAGGATTGCGCGGCCCTGAAAGCGCGACCAGGTCGGCATTGCCGCTGGTCAGCATGCGCAATACCTCGGCATTCTCGTACCAGCGCGCAAATTTTGCGAGCTGCTTGCCTTGCGTCGCCGTGCCCTTCGGATTGAACAGAATGTCCGTTCCGAGCGCCATCTTCACCCTATGCTTCCGGCCAAGCTCGATGGCGCGCACAGTGCCATCGGAGATCTGCTGCTGTTGCTGGCGTTGGACCGGATCTGATTTCGGATTGGCATCTTCGTCGGAAAGAAACGGCTGGATGCTCCACCAGGCGTCGGCATCGGCCATGCGCTTCACGGTCTCCTCATCGGCAAGCTGGCCATGCTCAATGGATTTCACGCCGCAATCCAACGCCCGCCGAATGCCGGCGGATGTATAGGTGTGGATGCAGACATAGGTGCCCCAGTCGGAAGCGGCGGCAACAGCCGCCTTGGTCTCGGCTTCGGTAAACTGAATGCCGTCGATCGGGTCGTAGGACGAAGAAACGCCGCCGCCGCCCATGATCTTGATCTGGCTTGCGCCGAGCATAAGCTGCTCGCGCACGCGGCGCAGCACTTCCGCCTCGCCATCGGCAATGGCCGATATTCCAGCCCGTTCCGCCACGCTAAGATCGCTTTGCGCGCTTCGCGGCAGATCGGTGCGCATGCGAAAATCACCGTGGCCGGAGGTTTGCGAAATCATGGCGCCCGATGGATAAATGCGCGGCCCTGCCACGCCGCCCTCATCGATGGCTCGCTTGAGTGCGAAAGACGGCCCGCCAACATCCCGCACCGTTGTAAAGCCGCGCAGCACCGTGCGCTCGGCTTCCTGCGCGGCCACCAGATGCACATAGGGAATATCGGCTGTCATGGCCGCCATCTGGGAAATTCCAGCCAGAATGGAATGCCAGTGCGCTTCGATCATGCCCGGCATGAGCGTGCGGCCACCGCAATCGATGACGTCCGCATCTGCGACGATTTCTTCCGCACCGACCAGCGCCTTGATGAAATTTCCTTCCACCAGAACGTTCTGCCCTTCAATGAGTGTAGCGCTGGTGCCGTCGAAAATCTTTACATTGGTCAGGAGAATGGGTTTAGCCGGAGTTTTTGTCTGCGTCTGTGCGAAAGCGGTACCGGTCAGGCCCAGTGCCGATACTGTGAGCGTCGCGGCGGCAGCCTTGAGCAGGTTGCGGCGCGACAGCTTCTTTTCCATCCTCGACACGAGTTGCAGGGCTTGCGGACTGTGGCAAGCGCAACTCCAACCGTGGATGAGGTGCCCGTAGTTTTGGCCAATCCGTATCGACAAGATGCACCCCTTCCAGAGCCTTTCCAGCAAAAAGTGCGAAGTGATTTCGCGCTGGAAATTGCGACAGAACAAGTAGTTAGAGCGGTTCCGGCGATTCCGTCGGAGCAGGAACCGCTCTAAGGTGAACGGGTTGATGTTAAGGGATTCTTCAATAAAAAACCTCCCCTAAATTCCCCTTCCGTGTACGTTATTGAAAAGTAAAGAATTGGCGGGGCTTGTGCAAATTGAACGCGGCTTCTGGATGCGTTTTCAAGTATATCCTCAATAATATCAATCGAGTTTCCTTGACAGGGCTTTATCAACAGTTTCATTATATAATTCTGTTCGATTGGAAGCCTTTTTGAGGGAATGTTTGATGGGCCGCTCAATTGAGAACCGGAGAAAACGGATTATTCCATCATCACCGGGCTCGAGCGCCCATCAGATCAAAATACCGATACCGGTTATCGGACTTGTTCTTCTCTTCCCCTATACGGAAACTGCGCTCGCCGATTGTACGCCTGCATCGCCCATTTCTGGCGATACGGTTGTCTGCAATGGCAATCCGAGCGGGTTCAGCACCAGCGGGCTCAGCAGCCTCAATGTTGTGATCCAGCAGAACACAAATCTGAATGGCCCATTTACTGCCAGCAGCATGGGGACGCTTACGGTGGATCACTCTGGCAATGCGCAGAGCGTTGTCATAAACGATGTGGCCGGTCTCGTTTTCGACAATCGGGGGACGATCAATGGCGGGCTGACGGTGAGCGGCAATGGCACCTATGTGGTCCACAATTACGCCAATTCGTATATCAATTCGGCATTCAGCTTCACCGGCAACAGCACGAACATCATCACCAATGATGGCACGTTGAACAATGGCGTCACCATCAATGGCGATGGCGCGACCAATATCACCAACACCCTTGGCGCTTCCTTCAATAATGGCATTTTCGTCAACGGCGCCAGTCAGACCTTCGTGGAGAATTACGGCACGATTCAGAGCACGATTGCGCTCGGTTCCGGTAATGACACGATCATCAATTACGATCCCGGCCAGATCAATGGCAGCGTTTCGCAAGGGGCGGGTAACGATCTTTTCGACATGCGCGGCGGCCGTGTCAGCGCTACGGTCAATCAGGATGCTGGCAATGACCGGTTCCTGCTGTCCGGCGGTGAAGTCACAGGCTCGCTGATGGCGGGAACGGGTGCTGATTACATGCTCTGGACCGGTGGTCTGATCGGCGGCATCGACATGGGCACCGATAATGACGTAGCCTTGTTCCAGGGGCTGACCGATACGCAACTGAAAAGCATCCAGATCGATGGCGGCCTCGGCACTGATCGCCTGACCTGGCAGAACACCAAGGGCAGCAATCCGCAACGTCTGATCAATTGGGAGCTTATCGAACTTCAGAATGCGTCGGAGCTGACGATGAACAGCAATCTGACGCTTGGTGACAGCGGCACCTCAACCGGCACGCTCACCATCGATACGACCAGCTATCTGCGCGCTGGCAATGGCAACTGGACCATCAGCCGAGCGGTAGGCGGCAGTCTCACGCAAGTGGTCAATGCAGGCGTGATCGATCTCACCGCTGGCTCCAATTCTACATCGGACAGCCTCACCATCGTCGGCAATTATCAAGGCAATTCCGGTCAGCTCTGGCTGAATACGGTTCTGGCCGGCGACAATGCGCCGTCCGACAAGCTGGTCATTTCCGGCGGTACGACGACCGGTTCCACTGGCATCGTGGTCTCCAACGTCGGCGGGATGGGCGCGCAAACCCTGCAAAACGGTATTCTGGTGGTGGAGGCGGTCAACGGAGCGACTACCGGTACGGACACGTTTACGCTTGCCCGGCGTGTTTCTGCCGGTATTTACGAATATCAGCTGGTTCGTGGTGGCGTGACAGCTGGCACAGAGGCCAATTGGTATCTGCGCAATAACTTCCTAGGCATTGATGCGAGCTTGCCGAATGTTCCTCCGGAGTGGTTGCTGCCGGGTCCGGGCGATGAGGATGGTGAAGGTTCCACGGGCGGCGGTTCCGGTGGCGGTTCCGGTGGCGGCTCTGGCGGTGGCAGCGGCGGGGGGACCGGAGGCGGATCGGGCGGGGGTGACGGCGGCGGCAGCATCACGCTGGTTCGTCCCGAAGTTCCGATTTTGGGCGCAACGCCGACCGTTGTGCGCGGCCTGTTACGCGTTGCGCTCGGCACGTTCCATGAACGGCACGGCGAACAGTCCTGGTTCGGTGATGAAGCAAACAAGCACGTCATATGGGGACGCATGTTCGGCGATCAATATCGCCAGAATCTGAGCACCTTTGCCGATCAGCGCTACAAGGGCAATCAGTGGGGCATGCAGTTCGGTGTGCCGGTCTATCGCGCCGAACATGATGACGGCCAGCTCGATACGTTTGGCCTGATGGCTGGCTACGCACGCGGTTGGGGCGATATGCGCGCCCGAAACATCTATGGCAATAACATCGAGATCGGTAACATCGATGTCGATGCTTACAGTCTGGGTGCCTACTGGACGCATACCTGGGAAGACGAAGCCTATATCGACGCCGTTCTCATGCATTCATGGCTCAGCCTCGATACGGAATCGGTGGCAGACTATAGTTCCAGCTTCCACGGCAAGGAATGGACGGCTTCTCTTGAAGCGGGCAAGAAATTCTCGCTCAGCGAAAAATGGGTGATCGAACCGCAGGCGCAGGTTTACTGGCAATATCAGAATTTCGATGAGGCCACCGATCCCGGCGGTACGATCCGTTACGACAATAACGATTCATGGACCGGTCGTGTCGGTGCGCGCCTTCAGGGCAATTACACGATTAACGAGCGGCCGTTCAATCCGTTCTTGCTGGCCAATGTCTGGCACCAGTTCAAGGCGAGTGATACGATCTATTTCAATAATGACAGGCTTCGCCCGTCCTGGGAGGAAACCAGTCTGGAACTCGGCGCCGGTTTCACGACCAAGGTCGCGGACAATACCGCGCTCTATGCCAATGCATCCTATGAGTTCAATCTCGGCGGCGAGCGCTTCAGGCTACTCTCTGGTCGAATAGGTGCGCGTATCAGTTGGTAGAGCGGCCGGTCGGTTTTGTCCGCTAATTGTTAACGCCATAGAAATACAGAGAGAGATTGTGGCCAGCGTGCCCTGACCATACGCCGGAGTCCAGAATCCTCTGTTGGTTATTGGTGGAGGCCAGTGGCAGGCTGGACAAACCTGCCGTCGGCAACAGGAGCGCAGGACGTGGATGATCCCGCTGATAGCCCGGCGATCATCCATGCGATGATCGCCGGGCTGGTTGGCCGGAAGCAAGGGCGCAATCACTGCTGATCATCGAGCCAAATTCTCTTGCCATGGTCCAAAACTCCCGCTGTCGAAGCCAGCGAATGACGCAGAGACAATAAGGTCAGGCGTCCGATTGAGTTTGCAGCCCGGCGTAATCATGACTGATCCGAGAGCGCATAAGTTTACCCGATGAGGTATACGGAAGAGACCTTGGCGTGACCAGTTCAACCCTGGCAGCCACTCCCATGCCGGAACTGACGGCAGATTGAATTTTAGAAATCAAGGAACTTTCTGCCTCCGCGTCGCCGTTAGCGCGTTCAACAAGGATTACAATCGCCTCGTCGGCACGGGTCTGTGGCGCGGCGATTGCCGCCACGGATGACAGGGCGCATTCAGGTAGAGACATAACAATGCGCTCGATGTCTTGCGGCCAGATATTTCGTCCATTGATGATCATCATCTCCTTATGGCGACCGGTGACAACCAGATTGCCGTTTTGGCGAAAGCCCATGTCGCCTGTGTCGAAAAAATCCGTAGGAGAAACCATAACGCTGTCAGAACCGTTCCTGTAACCGGAAAACATGCTCGGACCCCGTATGCGGATATGACCGATCCCCCCTTCCGGTAGAGGGCGACCTTCGGTATCAGTCACGGCAAGTTCGTGGCGTGGCAAGGGTTTGCCGCACACTGCGAAGTTTGAGATTGCCCCGCCAGAGGGCGGAATCGCCCTTCGGTCTTGCTGTAGTGTTGAACGGTCGCATGACGTCACGGCAAGCCCGCGCTTGAAGGTAATCAAAAGCGTAGATTCAGCCATGCCGTAGCACGGCGTGAATGCGTCCGGATTGAACCTTGCCTCGCGCAGTGTCTCCGCGAAGAGTTCGAGTTGATCGACGTCGATCATATCGCCGCCGATTCCAGCAATGCGGAGTGACGAAAGATCAGTGATCTGATCGCGAGCTTTCAGTCTCAAGGCCGCCAAACGGTATCCGAACACAGGCGAAAAAGTGATCGTGGAGCGGTTTTCTGACATCAGACGAAGCCATAAAACGGGATGGCGCGCGAATGTGTTCGGGGAGATATAATCGACGCTTGTTTGGGCGAAAAGCGGGGCTATGGAAAATCCGACGAGGCCCATGTCGTGATAAAACGGCAACCACGAAAAGGCCCGGTCATTCGTGCCTATGCCTATGCAATCGACGAGGATACCGCGAACATTATTGCACACGGCCCGTTGGGAAATAATTACGCCCTTTGGATCGGCTGTTGAGCCGGAAGAAAACTGAATATAGGCCAGGGCATCTGGCCCGAGAGGGTCCAGATATTCTTCATATGCCAAGTTGCGCAGTTCGCTAAAGCTTACCACCTGAATACCTGCCGAGCGCCAGTTTTCGGCCAAATCCGCCAAAGAGTCGGGGATGCAGAGCAATTTTGCTGTGGCGGCGGATACAAGGGCAGCTATCCGCTCCACGAACGCGTTGCGTCCGCCGAGAAAAATCGAGTGAGGCAGCGGGCAAGGCAGCAGGCCCGCATATTGACAGCCATAAAAGATAGCCAGGAAATCGGGGCATGTTTCACCGACGATTGCCACGGTGTCTCCCGAGGCAAGTCCCAGCGCATGGAGTTTGCCACTCATCGCAATGGCCTCGGCACGAAGATCCTTATAACCAAGTGATTGAATGAGCTGCCCGGTTGCGCTGAAAAACGAGAGCCCTGTTTGCCCTTGTGCCGCGTAGTCGAGTGCTTCGACGACCGAAGAAAAATCACCGGCACGCTGTGGGAGCGATCTATTGGCAGTGGGGCGTGGCGTCAAACTATTCAAGATCGTCTTGCTCATGCCAATTCGAGCCTGGGGCGTTCAGATCGAAATAGTTGATTGGACGTCAGATCGAATGCCATCTTGGCGATTGCAAGGGAACAAACGATTGTGTCACGGGCGATCTTCCGCAGGCTCGGTAATATTTCGATCTCCTTCCCGCCGCTGGCGCGGATGCGCAACAGCCCGGCCGTTTCCGCCGCCTGAAAGAGTTTCTGTACATGCCCGCGGGAAACGCCAAAGGCACGCGATAGCCGGAAAAAGGGAAGCGATATGATCCCGTCCGGACTGTCGGTATAACTGCCAGAAGCTTGAAGTATTTTCAGTAGAATTTGATAGCCGGCGTCGCGTCTTGTGAAAACAACGATACATGGGCTCCGCTGTCTTATGGGAAAATTCAGAGAATAAACATGTAACGCACATGCCGATATTTGCGCGATAGCCGCCCGATCTGACGAAAGATGATCATAAGCGTTTTCAAAAAGCAGGTTGAGCGGCTGCAGATAGGGCTGGAGGCCAGAATAAGCGCATTCCTCGAATTTTTTTGTTGGTGTGAGCAGGTTTTCCCGCAGATCGGTCTGCGATCGCTGTCCCGTCAAATAGCCGGTATGGATTGCAATATCGACCAGTGACGAGACCCGGTTGGGGGTGGCAATCGCATATGTTTTTGCGAAAGACTGCAGGTGGGCTTTTGTGAAGCTTTTGGCAGTCCCTTCGTTAAAACCAAGCGCAACGGTCTTCAGGGCAAGAAGATACTCGATATCTTCAGATGCCAGCTTTGTAATGAGCTCACTTCGGGCAAAACCATTCAGATAGCTGTCGATATGAAGGGTTAAAGCCTCGTTCAGATTTGGATGTTGTCGGAAAAACCGCACTTCATCATACAAGATATTGGAATACACGGAGTAACCTCTCTCGCAATGATTAGCTTTGTTTCCGCCCCCGCTTCATCTATATTTCCGATACGTCCTCCTATTTGTACTTTCATTTGAAACAATCAGTCGAGAATGCGCGCAAGATCCGCAACTGACTCCATTTCCAGCAGCTTTATCGGATCGACTTCCCGTCCTGAAACATTTTCAACTTCCAGGACGATCAGTTCGAAGGTCAGGCTGTCGATTTTCCCAAGCGACGCGATATCGGCATCTGCTCGAATACTTTCCTCCGGGATGAACAGGCATTTCGCCAGGATGGTTCTGGCCTTGTCCAGCGAGCTCATTTGTGGTCTCCCATTCCCAGATCAACCACCGCTTGCGGATCGACCCGATGGCGTTTTCCCGTGTTGGGGTCAGTTTTGTATGAAGCGAATACAAGAACATCCAGCCGCTGCCCGTCGGGTGCCCGAGCTTCATGCCTGAGGCGGGCCTCGAGAACAAAGCGTAAATTTCGCTTGAGATTGAACAGCATCGAGTAATTTTTCGCCAGAACTCGGGCTGTAATTTTTTCGATGTCGCGATTGTCGTAGAAATAATCCAGAACGCCGTCGATTGTCTCCCACATGACACCGGCGCCGCGATGCGCCTCGTGTCCAATCGCCGTTGTGATGACACCGACTTTATGCTGCAGGTTCACGTCAAGCGTGTAAAAACCGATAAGCAGATTGGTTTTCCGGGAAAAAATTCCCAGCATATAATTATGAACGTTATCGAAACCCGCCACAAAGCGGCGCAGCTTTTCGAGATCAAAGTGGAGATCAGCAAGATTAAGGCCGCGAAGAATGTCGGGTTTACTGAACCATGACAAAAAATCCGGGGTTACTTCCGAGGGAAGAAGGCTGCGAACGCAATAGGGCTCACTTTCGCTGACAATGAAGTTTCGTTTGCTTTGCCCAAATGCAGGCGCGGCGCTTTCCGGGCTCAATGCCACGATCACCGGCCTTTTCGGAAGCTGTATCGTCGCCATTTCCAATAACTTTCAAAAGAGGCTGGGGCAGAGCTACCCTCTCCTCGCTGAGTTAGTGTCGGACTTCAACTGCTGGAAAAACAGGGGTATCCTAAACGCGCAGGACGAACACGTAAAGAAGAATAGCAAAACGAGTGAATCTGTCCATGTTTGTTGACAGTTCAACAAGCCTTGCATACCATAATTATACATTCGAAGCATGTATAATCTGATTGGAAGACGATGATGCCCGAATGACAAGCGCGCGGTATAATTTTCTCCTGCGGTTGTTGGCGATCCATTGCCCGCGTTTATATATCTGTTCTTTAATGGTTATTAGTCCGTTCTTCACCATCAAAGGCGGTTGCGGGAGATGAGCGAAGCTTCCAATTTTGCCTCTCGACTATTCGCCTTGGCGCGAAGCGATAACGGGGAGAATGTAACGCTTGAACTTGGGGGCGTCCCCGTTTTTGTTGTGCAAGACTTGGACAGTGCGCATTATATTCTACGGCACAATGCGGGTAACTATCTCAAAAGCATGGACTGGTTCCGCCAGGCGCTTGGCGCTTCACGCTTTACGGAGAACGGATCTGCCTGGGTGGAACGACAGGCCCTGTCTCAACCCTTCTTGTCCCGGTTTGACCGGGAGAAAACAGTCAAGGCTTCCGTGGCCGCGGCGCGCAAGGCTCTGGACAAGCTGTACCATTCCGCGAATGACGGGCGGCAAACGATAGATGACGCAGTACTCAGGTATCTGGCTGCTTCGGTGATGCTTGAGGTGTTCTTCGATGTCGATCTTGAAGCGTCCGGTGTTGAGCCAGAAGATATCGCCTATCTTGTGGGATTTGGCTCGGAATATTCTTTCGTCCCCGCGAGGAACCATATTGCCTTTTCCAATGCTGAAATAACGCGATTTCTGGATGTCCGATATAAGGTTCTGCATAGCATGCAGACCTTCCGGCATGGCGATGTGCCAGAAGACAGCCTTCTCGGCAAAATTCGGAAAATGGATGCCGATGGCAGCCACGGCTTCAGGCTCGAACATGAAATAACGATGTATTTTGCGGCTGCCAGCGAAACTACAGCGGCAACGCTTGGCTGGGCGATGTATTGCCTGTCGCGCTGGCCGGACATCCAAACCAGGCTGCGGTCAGCTTGCGAACTGTTGCCGGATCTCGATCAATGCTTATGGGAGCATATTGAAGAAACCGAAATATTGCGCAATTTCGTTCTGGAGGTCTTGCGTATGTTCCCGTCTACGCCCGTTATCGCGCGCCGCGCAATTGACGAAGACCGGATTGGCGGCAGATTCATAGCCGCGAACGAACAGGTCCTCATTTCACTCGTCGGCATTCAGCATAACCGCAAGATCAATCCCGATCCCTGGCAGCTGAACATTGAAAGGCCTGCGCCCGGCGTTGCAAATTTTGGCAATTCGATTTCGTTCAGCACCGGTCCGCGTGTATGCGGTGGAACCCGCTTTGCGCTTGCCGAGGTGATGACCGTGCTTCTGACGTTCATCCGAGAGGCTAAATTCGAAGCGACGTCTATGGCGGAACCCAATTTTCTCTTTCGCACCCAACTCATGAACGAGGGTGGTCAGCCCGTTTCTGTATCGGCGCTTCGGTCCGATCGGGCGTATGGAAGCGCAATTTAGAGCATATCCGAAGATGCCTATTGATAGTTCTCCCAATGCCTTTGCGAGAGCAGCACCAGTTGTGCCGCTTCAAGAAAGCCGTTTTGAAACCAGTCATAGACCGTGTTGGACGGCAGAGCCCGAAATGCCGGCTCGCTGATCATGTAAAGAAGGCTTGTCTTTTGCCCTTGCTCCGATGGCTGGCTGAATTCCACAAGACTGGGAGTAAGGAGCCCCTTGTTGCGAAGCGTCTCGGCAAATAAGGCGGCCTGTCTTCGACCTTCATGTATCTGCGCTGCAAAGCCAGCAAACTGGCGGAGCAAATTTGTCGGTTGCCCCGTTTCATCAAATAATGGCAGAGCCGCGCCATTTTGCTCCAGCGGGACCACTTGTCCTGCTGACGGATCGAATAACAGTATTCCGGCATCCTGATCCGGAAGTTTTTCCAGCATAAAAGGGTGAAGCCGGTACACAGCCGGCAGATAGGTATTTGTACCGGACGCCAGCGGCGAGAAAGTTTGTCGTCCTCGCCTGACCTGCCCGACAATCGCGACTGGAAAGACTGCGTCCTCGTTAAAGAAGAGAATAGGATAGCAGCGCGAAACATCGGCAAATTCCGACAGGGTTATTGGCGCGAACAGATTTGGTGTCTTCGTAGTGCTGGTGGACGCGATGAAGCCGTGGTGACGATGTTGCTCTGCACAGAGGGCGACAGGGGCTCCAAAAGACTGCTGACGTTCCGAACTGTTCAAGACGTACTCTCTCCATGAAAGCTGAAAGAACCGCACAAATCTGAAGCTGCTCAAATACGCGATGATATCGCAAGTTAGAGAACCATCGAGACGGGAAAAGAACAATATGAGCGTTGCCGCCTAATTAAACTCTACTCGATTTTTATCGGGTTTTAGCAGTTGCTTATATTTTAAATTTTTCCGCTTTGCCTATCATCTATCCCAAAATCAGTCGAATGGCGTCGATTTGATGTCAAAGGAGGGGTCCTTGCCTGATTTGCAGACCGGACAAAGATGGGAGGTCGCCGCTGTTTCCAGCAACGGCTTCCATAGATGTCTCTTGACCTCCGCAGCCGTTGCCCTCATCAGCATCGTCGTGCCCTCGTTTGCCGTCGCCAATGAATGGACGGGAGCGATCAACGATGACTTCTTCGAACCAGGCAACTGGGATGATTCATCCGGTCCGCAAAGCGCTAGTTCGGCTGTCAATAACGGCAGCGCGATCGGCACAATCGATCTATCCACTGCCGGGGGAGCGTCGGGGGTTGGCACTATCGGCGGAGCGGCGGGACAAACCGGTTCTGTCCGTCTCGATATAATAACAGTGCCCGGCAATCAATCTAACTCCGCCAGCATCTACTTTGGGAATTCTTTGGTTGTCGGCACGAACCAGGGAACTGGAACGCTCACGGTTTCAACCGATGGTAATGCGCAGATTTATATGGGGGCCAGTGCCGTCAGTATCGGCAAGGGAGTCGGTAGCGAAGGCACCGTGAACATGCTCGGTACGGGCAAGAACCTCTCCGATCGCCCGGAAGGGCCTTTTCCCATAGGCAGTTCCTGTTTCGCATGCAGCCCCAATTTCACTTCTTATGTGTCCGACGACTACAAGGTTGGCACACAGGGCGGCACGGGAACCCTGAACATAGATGGATCGGTCCTCATTCTCGAGCAGCGAGGTGAATTTGTTGTTGGCGACGGCGCTGGCAGCAACGGAACGGTCAATGTTCTTGCCGGGGGCAAGCTGGGTGATGGCAGCCCTCATTTTAACGGCGATAACGTCAACACGCTTTCCAAAGGTAAACTGACAGTCGGGCGTGACGGCGGTAACGGTACCATAAATATCGACGGTACTTCAGCGGCCAGCCGTGCCGAGGCGGCACTTGCGCTATTTTCAAAAGGTCTCGTTGTCGGCAACGGGCAAGGTAGTACCGGGGCTGTAAACATGCTGTCCACCGGAAAGGTGCATAGCTACATCAACTACGACATCGGGCAAAGTTATCCGAACTACGGCACGCGCGCTGATCTCGATACCCGCGTTGGCGTCGATGGTGGAGTGGGGTCCATAACCGTCTCCGGTGCGGGGGCCGTCTGGTATCAATCAGGCATACTCGATGGTTATCTCGGGTCCAGTTCAGCAACCGTGACGAGCGACGCAGCGACTTTACGAATTGGCGAAAGCGGAACCGGTCAATTGACCATTGCCGAAGACGGTGTTGTGCGCATCGGCACGGCCATGTTCAACTCCGACTATGACGAGACAGTCGGTCAGGAACGCACCGGCCTTACTGACCATGTTGCCAATGGCATACTCCTGCTTGGAGGTGAAAACAGCGGCAATGGCACGTTGAATATTGGCGGAGCGGCTGGTGCGATGCCAACAGCGCCGGGCCGTCTGATGGCCCAAACAGTTGAGTTCGGACCCGGCACCGGTTTGGTCCGTTTCAATCATACGGCAAACGACTATATCTTCGATCAGTATGATGCTCAGTATCTCGATGGGCCATCGCGACCCTCCACGATAATCCTTGAAGGAAGCGGAACCGTCGAAGCTGCGGCCGGTCGCACCCTGTTGAATGAAAATCAAACCGCATTCACGGGAACGCTGCTGCCCAGCACCGGCATTCTCCAGGTCAATGGCGATATCTCAACCGCAACGGCGGACATCCTGTCAGGCGGTACGCTGGAAGGCACGGGAATTGTCGGTGCTACCACGAATGCCGGCACAATCGCGCCCGGTCAAACGCCCGGCGGCGTTCAAGGGGTCACCGATTCAATAGGCACATTGACGATCGCCGGCAATTATATTGGAAGCAACGGTGTTCTTTCGCTGGATACCGTTCTCGGAGACGATCAATCGCTCACAGACAGGCTGGTCGTTCAGGGCGACACATCCGGTCAGACCTCGGTGAGGGTCAAAAACGTGAACGGCGCTGGCGCTTTGACGACCGAAGGCATTCAGGTCGTCAATGTATCCGGAAATTCCGGCGGAGAATTCTCCTTGCTGGGACAATATGTTTTCGAAGGTCAACAGGCTGTTGTCGGAGGGGCTTATGCATATCGGCTCTATAAAGGCGGATATTCGACCCCTAACGATGGCAACTGGTATCTCAGATCGCAACTGATACCTGTCGGTCCAGAGCCAGGTCCAGACCCGGGGCCAGGTCCAGAACCGGAGCCCGACCCGGGCCCTCTCTATCAGCCGGGTGTGCCCACATACGAAGCCTATCCGCAGTTCCTCTTGGGACTCAATGGATTGCCGACACTGCGGCAACGGGTGGGCAACCGCTATTGGAGCAACGCAGGAAATGTGATGCTGTCGGAAGGCGCCGATGCGATTGGTTCACCTTATGCTCCGCCAGAGGAGGCCGGGAATCTTATAGAAGGGAACGGTGTATGGGGCCGCATCGAGGGGTCTCACACGACCGTCGAGCCGCGTTTCTCTACATCCGACACCGATTATCGTTATAATATGTTCCGTTTGCAGGCCGGGCTCGATGGGATGCTGGCGGAAAATGAATCGGGCAAGCTGATCGGCAGCGTGATGTTGCACTATGTGAGGGGCAAAGCCAAAACGAACTCGATCTACGGCGACGGCGAGATATCGACTGACGGCTATGGCTTGGGTGGTGCGCTGACATGGTACGCGGATAACGGGTTTTATGTCGATGGACAGGCTCAGGCCACCTGGTACGACAGCGATCTGGATTCCACGTTAGCCGGGCTAGGGCTCGCGGACGGCAATAATGGCTTCGGCTATTCTCTGTCGATAGAGAGCGGAAAGCGGGTCGCAATCGATCAGAACTGGTCAGTGACCCCGCAAGCGCAGTTGGTCTATTCCAATGTGGATTTCGATAGTTTCAGAGATGTTTTCGATGCCTCCGTCAGTCTTGACCGCGGTGAAAGCTTGCAAGGGCGTCTGGGAGTTTCCGTCGAGCGCCAGCATTCGTGGTATAATGAGAATGGTCTTGTAAACCGAACCCAGTTTTATGGCATCGGCAATCTCTATTATGAGTTCCTGAACGGGACACGTATTGATGTCGCAGGCACCAGCTTCGCCAACAGCAACGAGCGTCTATGGGGTGGCGTCGGAATAGGCGGCAGCTACAATTGGGATGGCGATAAATATTCGATCTACGGGGAGGGTTCTGTCAACACGAGCCTGGCAGAATTTGGCGACAGTTACAGTTACAAGGGGAATATTGGCTTTCGTGTAAAATGGTGATTTGAACTGCCGGCATGGCCGCCGCCAGTCAAAATTGTTGTCCTGGAACATACGCTGCAGCTTGCTGTTAGGGCTGCGAGCGAAAAGAAAGGACAAGCCAAAATGCAAAGACAATATCCGCAGCCGCCGTTCCAAACCCAGCACCAATCAATGCCCGGCTACACCGAAAAGATGGTTCCGAAACCCGATCACGGCGAGACGTCGTACAAGGGTTCAGGCAAACTGGAGGGGCTGCGGGCGATTATCACGGGGGGAGACAGCGGTATTGGCCGTGCGGTAGCGATAGCATATGCACGGGAAGGCGCGGATATGGTGATTGCCTATCTGGAAGAAGATGAAGACGCGCTCGCCACCAAATCTCTCATTGAAAAAGAGGGCAAAAAGGCAGTCCTCATGAAATGCGATATCCAGCATGCACAGGCCTGCCGCGATGTCGTTGATCGCACTGTGAGCGAGCTCGGCGGTGTTGATATTCTGGTGAACAACGCGGCCCACCAAGCAAGTTTTGCCGAGCTCGACGATATCAGCGATGAGGAATGGGAACTGACATTTCGTGTCAATATCCACGCGATGTTCTATCTGACGAAAGCAGCTATTCCACACATGAAGCCCGGTTCTGCGATCATTAATACGGCTTCCATCAATTCGGACATGCCGAACCCGAGTTTGCTGGCCTATGCCACGACCAAGGGTGCGATCCAGAATTTTACGGCAGGACTGGCGCAGCTTCTGGCGGAAAAGGGCATTCGCGCCAATGCTGTCGCCCCCGGACCGGTTTGGACCCCTCTCATACCCTCGACCCTTCCTGAGGATGCGGTACGGAATTTTGGCAAGCAGACGCCCATGAAAAGGCCCGCTCAACCGGCGGAGCTTGCTTCCGCCTATGTCATGCTGGCGGACCCGCTGTCGAGCTTCACTTCCGGCGCCACCGTGGCGGTCACCGGCGGCAAACCGCTCCTATAGCGGAATGCGCCCGTCTGTGGCGGGCGCAAGCGTCGCTATTTTTCCGGGTCAATCAACGCAAGGCGAAGTTTCGGTCGATAGGTCCGCATTGCGGTGCGGACGTTTGCCTTGATGATCAATCACCCAAAGCACGGTCGCACTGAAGCTTCAATCAGATGGCCGTAGCGCCACTCTGTTGATGCAGTTTTGGCTGGACCATTTTTATCCAAAAGTTCCATGCACCAAGAGTTCCTGCAGTTGTCGATCGAAAAGATTTCCAGACGATGATCTTTGGTGGATTGACACCCTCGCGTTCTCGGTTATTCTTTTATAAAAGCTTATATAACATAATTGTGGAACAATTCAAAAATGGGGGTTCAGCCTTGCGGATCAAACTAGCACTCCTTCTGGCTTCTGCCATGCTCTTCAGCCCCGGCGTTTCGCTAGCGCAGGACAGGGGCGGCATCATCAACGTCGCGACCATCGGCGAGCCACCGACGCTCGACCCTATGGTGTCCACAGCGGACCTCGTGGGTATTGTCACGCAACATATCTTCGAAACGCTCTATACGTTTGACAAGGCATGGAAGCCGACACCATTGCTGGCGGAAAGCCTGCCTGAAATCAGCGCGGACGGAAAAACATATACGATCAAGCTGCGTTCCGGCATCAAGTTCCACGATGGCAGCGATATGACGTCGGAAGACGTGGTTGCATCACTGGAACGCTGGACGAAGCTCGCTTCGCGCGGAAAGCAGGCGTCGGCCTTCATCGAAAATATAGCGGCGACTGATCCGGCCACAGTGACGATAACGCTCAAGGAGCCTTATGCGCCATTGACCTCCTTGCTGGCGTTCAACAATTCGGCGGCGATCATCCTGCCGTCAGAAAAGCAGGCCGAGCCAATGAGCGAATTTGTCGGCACGGGTCCCTATATGCTCAAGGAACGCAAGGCAGACCAGTATATCCAGCTTGTGCGTTTCGACGGTTACAAGTCGCGTGACGGCGAGAGTGATGGATATGGCGGTGCGCGGCATCAATATCTTGATGAAATCCGCTTCGTATCGGTCCCGGACGCCAATACCCGTGTCGAGGCGGCGGTTTCCGGGCAATATGATTATGTCGATTCAATTCCGGTTGAGTCATTTGACAAGATCAAGTCTTCGACGGCTTCTCAGCCGATGCTTCTGAAACCCTTCGGCTATCCTGTCTTTGTGTTCAACACTAAGGAAGGTGTAGCGTCGAAATTGCCGGTACGAAAGGCCGTAACGCACGCATTGAGCATGGAGGACATGCTTGCGGCTGCGTTTGGCAGCACGGAATTCTACACATTGGACGGCGCTTTCTATCCGTCCAATTTTGTCTGGAATACGGAAGCTGGCGTCGAAGGGAATTATAATGTGGCTCAGCCGGAAGCTGCGGCAGAGGAATTGAAAGCCGCCGGCTATAATGGAGAGCCCCTGCGTATTCTGACCAGCCGGCAATACGAGTTCCATTACAAGATGGCGCAGGTGGCCGCCGAATATCTGAAGCTCGCCGGTTTCAATGTGGATTTGCAGGTTGTCGATTGGGCGACGCTGACGCAGCGCCGTGCTGATCCCAAGCTTTGGGACATCTACATAACACACAGCCCCTTCCTGCCTGAGCCTGCCTTGATGGGCTCCCTGTCGACCAGTTCGCCGGGTTGGTGGGACACGCCAGCGCGGAAAGCCGTCGTCGACGCGTTCACGGCGGAGTCCGATCCGGAAAAGCGGATTGCACTGTGGGCAGACGTTCAGAAAACCATCTATGACGAACTGCCCCTGATTAAAATTGGTGACTTCAATGCCGTCGCGGCGATGTCCACCAAGCTGGAGGGCGTTGAGCCGGCGCCGTGGCCTTACTTCTGGAATGCTTCGCTGAAAAAGTAACTTCCGGCAATGCGAATGCCGTCCGTTCGGCCGGCATTCGCTGAGTGGTTCAATCTGGAGAATCCGATCGCATGTTGCGCTACATCCTTCAGCGGTTTGTCGGCATGGCTGTCGTCATGTTTCTGGTCGTGACGATCGTATTCGTGATTGTCCGGGTGACGCCGGGCGATCCTGCTGCGGTCATGCTCGGACCGGACGCGTCGGCGCAAGACATTGCCGATCTGCGCGCACGGCTTGGTCTCGATCAGTCGCTGGTCGTTCAGTACTTTTACTACATCGGTCAGCTATTGAAGGGTGATCTCGGCCAGTCGATATTCCTCAACATGCCAGTCGGCGCAGCATTGCTCGACAGGGCCGAGCCGACGTTTTTTCTGACGGTTCTTTCGCTTCTGATTGCCTGCATTATTGCTCTCCCAGTTGGAGTTTATGCAGCTTATCGGCGCGGTTCTTTTGTCGATCAGGCCGCAACGACAGTCGCCATGCTTGCTGCGAGCATACCGAGCTTCTGGCTCGGCCTGATCCTCATGCAGTTTTTTGCCGTTCGGCTAAATCTGTTTCCGGTATCAGGCTATGGCGGGCCAGGTTCGAGCTTTCTGGATCGAATGTATCATCTGATCCTGCCTGCCGTCGCGCTGGGGCTGGTTTCCTCGGCGTTGATCCTGCGCTTTACGCGTGCCTCCATGCTGGATGTCCTCGGTGACGATTACATCCGCACGGCGCGCGCAAAGGGCTTGATCGAGCGGCGTGTGATCATGAAACACGCATTGAAGAATGCGCTGATCCCGATCCTCACCGTCATAGGTCTCACCGCAGCCGTGCTGATTTCCGGAGCCGTGGTGACGGAAACGGTGTTCGGCCTGCCGGGCGTTGGCAATCTTGTCGTGTCGGCGGTCCTGCGAAGGGATTATCCGGTAATCCAAGGCGCGCTGCTTGTCATCGCGGGGCTTTATGTCCTGATCAATTTCATCATCGACATGCTCTATCTGTTCGTAGATCCGAGGGTTCGCTATTAATGGCCGATCTCGTAACGACCCCGCCAAAAGCTCCATCGGAACGTGCTTTGTTCATCCGTCGGCTGTTCAAACGCAAGACCGTGGCGGCTGGAATTATTGTGCTTGCAGTCTTCGCTATCCTGGCGCTGCTGGCGCCCTGGATTGCTCCTTACTCACCGTCGAAGCTATCCATAGTCAACCGCCTCAAGCCACCGGGCGAGATGTTCTGGTTCGGCACGGATGAGTTCGGGCGCGATGTATTCTCTCGTACAATCTATGCCGGAAGGCTGTCGCTTATGGTGGGCGCTGCGGTTGTCGTCCTGTCGGCGATCATAGGGGTCACGCTCGGATTGCTGGCAGGCTTCTTTCAGCGCCTGGATACGCCCATCGCCCGCCTGATCGATGCCATGATGGCTTTCCCCGACATTCTGCTGGCCATTGCGTTGGTGGCCGCGCTCGGCCCGTCATTGGCGACGGTCATCGTTGCCTTGTCCGTGGTCTACTCGCCAAGACTGGCGCGTATCGTGCGCGCCTCCACGCTGGTGATCCGGGAACTGCCCTATGTCGAAGCTGCCCAGGCGCTTGGGATTTCGACATTCCACATCATGACGCGGCATGTGCTGAGAAATCTGGTCTCGCCGATCATCGTTCAGTGCACATTCCTTTTTGCGAGCGCCATGCTCGCAGAGGCCGGACTTTCCTTCCTCGGCCTTGGTGTCAGCCCGGAGATTCCGACCTGGGGAACCATGATTGCCGCCGGACGCCAATATATCGGTCAGGCCGACTGGATGACCTACTTCCCCGGCTTCGCCATCATTCTTTCCGTCCTGTCGCTCCAGATGGTTGGCGACGGACTGCGTGACATGCTCGATCCAAGACTGCGAAGGGATTTGTAATATGATTTCCGGTGAACAGGCGAAGCCGCTTCTTATCACCAATGTTAAGCCGGTCGCTTTCGGCGCACAACATTCCGATACAACGACCGATATTCTGATCGGGAAGGACGGCAACGTCAGCGCCATCGGCAAGTCGTTGAACGCGCCGACGGATGCGGAACTCGTCGATGGCAAGGCAGCCTGGATTTCCCCGGGGTGGGTCGATCTGCATGTCCATATCTGGCATGGCGGGACGGACATTTCGATACGCCCTTCCGAGTGCGGCGCGGAACGAGGGGTGACGACGCTCGTTGATGCCGGTTCGGCGGGAGAAGCCAATTTTCATGGCTTCCGGGAATACATCATCGAACCGGCCAAGGAACGGATCAAGGCCTTTCTCAATCTCGGTTCCATTGGCCTTGTCGCTTGCAACCGGGTTCCGGAATTACGGGATATCAAGGACATCGATCTTGACCGCATTCTCGAATGCTATGCAGCCAATAGCGAACATATCGTCGGGATCAAGGTCCGGGCCAGCCATGTCATAACCGGGTCATGGGGTGTTACGCCGGTCAAGCTTGGCAAGAAGATCGCCAAGATACTCAAAGTGCCCATGATGGTGCATGTGGGCGAACCTCCGGCGCTTTACGACGAGGTTCTGGAAATCCTTGGCCCCGGCGATGTGGTGACGCACTGCTTCAACGGGAAATCAGGCTCCAGCATCATGGAGGATGAGGATCTTTTCAATCTCGCAGAACGCTGCGCAGGCGAGGGTATCCGGCTGGACATCGGCCATGGCGGAGCATCTTTCTCGTTCAAGGTTGCCGAAGCGGCAATTGAACGGGGACTGCTTCCATTTTCGATCTCGACCGACTTGCACGGACATTCGATGAACTTTCCGGTATGGGATCTGGCGACAACCATGTCCAAATTGCTGTCGGTCAACATGCCATTTGAAAATGTGATTGAAGCCGTCACGCATAATCCGGCGTCGGTAATCAAGCTCTCGATGGAAAACCGGCTGTCTGTTGGACAACGTGCCGATTTCACGATTTTTGATCTGGTCGATGCCGACTTGGAAGCAACGGATTCCAACGGCGATGTATCCCGTCTGAACAGACTGTTTGAACCCCGTTACGCAGTCATCGGTGCCGAGGCGATTGCGGCCAGCCGCTATGTGCCGCGTGCCCGTAAGCTCGTTCGCCATAGCCATGGCTATTCGTGGCGCTGAAACTGTCGGCGCTGCATTGAATTTGCGGGAACGCCCCGTGACGAAATGATGAGGAAAATTCGTGTCTCATTCTTCCCAAACGACCGAAGTACGGCATTCCCCTTATGAACGCCTGGCTTCGCTCGGCATAATTTTGCCACCGCCGCCGCCGCCCATCGCGAACTTTGTCACGCATGTACGGGAAGGGAATATGCTCTATCTTTCCGGGCAGGGGCCACGGGAAGAAAGCGGACATTTGCGTTCGGGGAAGGTCGGCGGCGATGTCGGCGTGGACCAAGCCTATCAGGATGCCCGTCTCACCGGCATCAATCTGCTGGCAGTCATGCACGAGGCGCTTGGCGACCTGTCGCGTGTAAAGCGTATCGTGAAGCTGTTGGGTATGGTCAACGCCGTGCCGGACTTCGAGCAGCATCCCAATGTCATCAATGGCTGCTCCGATCTCTTCATCGAAGTCTTCGGCGCTGCCGGACGACATGCGCGTTCAGCCGTCGGCTTCGGTTCCTTGCCGGGCAATATCACGGTTGAAATCGAAGCGATCATCGCCCTTAAAGACTAGGAGAGCGTCAATGATTGCGCCAGCCCATCAGCTTTTCGATCTTGGCCGCCGAAGCGCGCACCTGATTGGTGTAGCGGCTTTCATCGGAAAGCACTTTCTGTTCAGGAAGAACGATGGAGATTGTCGCAACGCATTGGCCATCGCGGTCGCAAATCGGGGAAGCAATACAGGCAACCGCATAGTCGGATTCCGCAATCTGGATCGAGAGCCGCTCCTCAAAGGCTTTCGCTGCAGCCTCCGAGAGGGTTGTGGCGTCGATCTCGGCCCGACCGGTGGGGGAAGTCCGGGCGCAGCGCTTGAAAAGCTCGATCCGTTCATTTTCAGCCAAATGGCCCACCAGAAGACGGCCGGATGCAGTCCAGTTCAAGGGCACTCTCGTGCCAACACGCGAGGCAACCTGAAACGGGCTCGGTCCATCCGCCATGGCCAGAACAAGCATATGGTCGCCATCCCGCCCGCACAACTGCACCGCTTCGTTTGCCTCGCGGCAGAGATCGTGCATCTCATGCGTGGCGACGCTCATAAAATCAAGCGACCGTGCGTAGGCAAGGCCGTAGTGATAGAGCCGTGCGCCGAGCCAGACTGCACCATCCGCGTTGCGGGCGAGCATGTTCTTTTCAACGAGATCGTCGATGGTCACATAGACGGTCGACAAAGGTGCCGTGATCGCTTTCGCAATCGCATAGGGACCAGCCGGGGCACCGGTTTCATAAAGATAATCAATCACCTGCAATGCACGATCAATGCCGCTCACGCGAGAACGGCGCGTCGTCTTGGTGTCGGTGTCGTCTGCAGAGGACGTTTCGGCAGGGATAGCGGTTGGTAATGCGCTCACTCAAGGGCTCCGTAGGAAATTCGAGAAGTTATTACATTATTATGGCATACATGTCGATGCCTCAGGCAGCAAAAGAAATGGGAGAATTGAAATGACCGATGATATCCGCCGCAAGATCGGGCTTCGACCGGTCATCAATGTTTCCGGAACGATGACATCGCTTGGCGCATCCATCGTTGTGCCCGAAGCAATAGAGGCGATGACGGCCATCTTGCCGCAATTTGTCGAGATCAATGATCTCCAGCGCAAGGCAAGCGAAGTGATTGCGCGACTGACCGGCGGGGAAGCCGGCTTCGTCACGGCTTCCTGTTCCTCAGGTATCACGCTTGCTGTGGCCGGAGCGATGACAGGCAACGACCTTCTTGCAATCGAAAGGCTACCGGACACCGCGCCGGAAAAGAACGAAGTTCTGGTGCAGACCGGTCACGTGGTCAGCTACGGTGCTCCTGTCGACCAAGCAATCCGGCTTGCGGGCGGCAAGGTCGTCCTGGTCGGGCAGGCAACATCGGCTCATCGTTATCACATGGAAAATGCAATTACCGAAAAGACGGCTGCGGCGGTTTATGTCGTATCGCATCATGTCGTGGATTACGGCCTTCTGCATCTGACCGAGTTTGTTGAAATCGCGCGTGCCAAGGGTGTGCCGGTGATCGTGGACGCCGCATCTGAATATGATCTCAGGCTGTTTCTGGAAAAAGGCGCAGACATTGCGATCTATTCGGGACACAAGTTTCTGGGCGGTCCGACCTCCGGCATCGTTGCAGGAAAGAAGGAACTTGTCCGCAACGCTTTCCTGCAAAATCTCGGCATCGGGCGCGGCATGAAAGTTGGCAAGGAAAGCATTTACGGCGTGATGGCGGCGCTGGAAGCGTGGGAAAAGCGCGATCATGCCGCAATCCGCGAGCGGGAGACCGGATATCTGGAGCTATGGAAGAGGACGCTTGATGGCCGTCCTGGGATCACGGCTCTGATCGAGCCGGATCCGACGAACAATCCGCTCGACCGGCTGCGAGTGATTGTGTCGGCTGCTGATGCTCACATCACGGCCTGGGATCTGGTAACCGCCCTTGCGCGGGGGAACCCACCGATCATTACCCGTGATCATGAGGTGGAACACAACTATTTCTATCTCGATCCCTGCAATCTGCATCCAGGGCAGGAGACTGTCGTTGCTCAACGTCTGGCTGAGGAACTCGACAAAGCCCGGGCATCGAACGAGATTATCGCCACACCCTTTGAGGACCGAAGCAGGCACCGCTTTGACGGTTTGCTGCGTTGGCCGGATTGATGATCGGCAAGGCCTGACTAACGGAGGAGCATCATGACGTCTGGGAAAACTGCGATGGTTGGAAAACACGAACCTGTTTTATCCGTTCGAGGACTGACCACCTCATTTCTGGTCGACGGTGCCTGGAAGCCGGTGGTCAATGATGTGTCCTTTGACGTTAATTCCGGAGAAACCGTCGCAATTGTTGGCGAATCCGGCTCAGGCAAGAGTGTTACTTCGCTGTCGATCATGCGTCTGTTGCAGAAGGATACGAGCCGCATCGAAGGCAGTATCAGGTTGGGCAACCGGGAGCTTCTGACGCTCCCGGAAGAGGAAATGCGCCAGATACGCGGCAACGATATTGCCATGATATTCCAGGAGCCGATGACGAGCCTCAATCCGCTCTTCACGATAGGAGACCAGATTTCGGAAGCATTGCTCTGTCATTCTCAAATGTCGAAGGCAGATGCGCGTGCCGAGACGGTCCGCTTGCTTGAAAAGGTGCGCATTCCGTCCGCCGCGTCCCGCTTCGATGAATATCCGCATCGTTTTTCAGGCGGTATGCGCCAGCGCGTCATGATCGCAATGGCGCTGGCGTCAAGACCCAAACTGCTGATCGCGGACGAACCGACCACGGCGCTGGATGTAACCATTCAAGGCCAAATCCTCGACCTTATCAAGACGTTGCAGGAAGAGGAGGGCACATCGGTTCTTTTCATCACGCATGACATGGGCGTGGTGGCAGAAATATCGGATCGTACCGTTGTCATGTTCCGTGGAAAGCAGGTCGAGACAGGACAGACAGCCGATATTTTCAGACAGAGCAAACATCCCTATACGCGAGCGCTTCTGTCGGCGGTTCCCGTGCTGGGTTCCATGCAGGGCTATCAACGTCCACTGCGGTTTCCGATAGTTGATGATGCGACCGGCCTTGCGGAAAAACCGGTCGAGGTTGCGGATACGGTCGACAAGGGTGATGTGCCCGTGTTGGAGGTGAAAGGCCTTACCAAGCGCTTTGATATCTATTCAGGTCTCATGTCCCGCCTGAGCGGGCGTGTTCATGCCGTGGAAAATGTATCCTTCGATCTGCGCAAGGGCGAAACCCTCTCGCTGGTTGGCGAGAGCGGGTGCGGGAAGTCAACGACCGGGCGCGCCATCATGCGACTGACTGAACCGGATTCCGGTGAAGTTTTTGTGGAAGGCAAAAACATTCTGACCCTCGACAAGCGGGCCATGCGCGAGATGCGGCGAACAGTGCAGATGATCTTTCAGGACCCCTATGCATCGTTGAACCCTCGCATGACGGTGGGGGCGGCGATTGCGGAGCCTTATATTGAACACCGGCTGGGGAGCGCACGGGAGGCGAGGGACGTCGTGGCCGACATGCTGGAAAAAGTGGGCCTGACGCCGGATATGGCAAAGCGCTATCCGCATGAATTTTCTGGCGGGCAAAGGCAGCGCATCTGTATCGCCCGCGCGCTTGCCCTGAAGCCGAAAGTTATTGTTGCTGATGAAAGTGTGTCTGCGCTGGACGTTTCGATCAAGGCGCAAGTCATCAATCTCATGCTTGATCTTCAGCAGAGCCTTGATCTGGCGTTTCTGTTCATCTCACATGATATGGCCGTAGTGGAGCGTGTAAGCCATCGCGTAGCGGTGATGTATCTGGGCGAAATCGTAGAAATCGGACCAAGGTCATCGGTATTCGAAAACCCCCAGCACGACTATACGCGCAAATTGATGGCGGCGGTTCCGGTTCCTGACCCCGATCGGCGCAGGAGCAGGCATTTGAACGAAGCGGGAGAACTCAAGAGCCCGATCCGCCCCGCGGATTTCGTGGTGCCTTTGCGTGAATATCGCGAGGTATCGGCACAGCACTTCGTGGCATTGTAGGACACAAAGGCGTACGAGCGGGCTTAAGATTGACGAGGCGGTCCCTTTTTTCAAGGAGATTTTGATGAACAGGCGGTTTCAGCGAACCGCAAATACTTGCCATCCTTCGCCAGACGGAAGGGGCGTTCGTGCAGCGTCACCAACATCACATGGCAGTTGTGTTTAAATTTGGCTTTGATTGCTCCATGAGGCATCTTGTGGATGGCCGCAATTGCGGCGAATTGGCGTGACCTGCCTGCAATCTTCGGTAAATGGACAACGGTTCTTGCCCGCTTTCCACGCTGGTCGCAGGCGGGTGTACGGGCGAGGCTTTTCCAAGCCTTGGCGGAGACGCCCGACTTTGAATATGTTCTGATCGACAGCACCATCTCCAAAGTTCACGCCGATGCCCGCAGCGCAAAAAAGGGAGGCTGAAGCTGCCTGCATCGGTCTCGCGCGATGGACTGACAATAAAGCTGCATGCTGTTGTCGATGCGATCGGCCTGCCGATACGAATCCATCCGATGTCGATCACTTAAGGGCTTTCATCGCCGACAATCTCAAGGCCACGGCGCAAATCGAGGCCAATCTGACGCCTTCCAATGCCCTGCAATCGATTGGAGACTGTATGAGGAGCGTCATCAGATCATCGCATCGCGCTGCGAGAAAACGATCTCTGCATTCATAGGATTCGGTCACCTCGCATGCGCAATGATATGTCTGCATTGAATGCAGACAGAACCAATGTTTTGATTTTTTTGGTTTCCTCTCCTGCCGAAAGAAAAGCGTATCAGGACGGTGAATATACCGTGATGTGGTCCCCGTCCCTTGTAGCCCAATAGCCCCCCTATTGTTCTACCGAAACAGCCACAGTCCGTCGCAGGGTATTCTCCAGGCTTGCGGTTTGAAAAATTCTCAGTACCGGGCCAGCTGCCTATGAATACTCTTGTAATTTCAATTATACATATGTATTTAGAGCGAGAGTTCGCTATTGGCTGGAGGCAGAGGAGCCTCCCGGGTGATCTTTCAAAACAGTCAGGCGGGAGGAAGTTTCGTCTGATTTCCAAGGGAGGAATGTATGAATAAGCTTGCTATGCTGGCGGCTGTTGCTGCCTTTTCGTTGCCTGTTACCGCCATGGCGCAGGACGCTCCGGGTACTGTTAAAAAAGACAGCTATCGTTTCGTCATCGTGCCAAAGGTTGTTCATCCTTGGTTTGACAAGGTGAATGAGGGCGCACAGCAGGCCGCTGCTGCACTCAAGGCACAGACCGGCGCCAATGTTGAAATCGTCTACTCGGCACCACAGAGCGCAGACGTCGTTCAGCAGAACCAGATTATCGACAGCGCGCTTGCCACCCGTCCGGATGGTCTTGCACTCGATCTGCTTGATCCGTCGGGCAACCGTGCGTCGCTCGAAGAAGCACAGGGACAGAAGATTCCTCTCGTGCTGTTTGACTCCGTGCCGCCGGAAGGCATGACCATCACGCATATCGGTTCAGATTTCTGCGAGCAGGCCAAGATTGCTGCCCGCCGTCTGGTCGAAGTGCTGGGCGGTGAAGGCGAAGTCGCCATCATGATGGGCGTGCCTACCGCCCCGAACCATTCGATCCGCGCCGATTGCCATCGCGAAGTGTTCAAAGAACATCCGGGCATCAAGGTTGTTGCTGAAGGCATCGACAATGACAGCATCGAAATCGCGCAGCAGCAGGCAGCCGCCATCATGCAGGCCAATCCAAACCTGAAGGGCTGGGTTGCTTCGGATGCGGCTGGTCCGATCGGCATCGGTCAGGCCATCGTTGAAGCCGGCAAGCAGGGCAAGGTTACGCTGGTCGGCCTCGACAACCTGCCGGAAATGCTCGACATGATCCGCAATGGCGTGGCCGACAGCTCGTCCGCATCTCAGCCGGAACTTCAGGGTTACTGGTCGGTGATGACGCTCTGGGCACAGGCAACCGGCGCTCCGGTTCCTGATTATATCGACACCGGCAATGCGTTCCTTACCAAGGAAAACGTAGGCAACTGATCCGATCTGGCTTTGTTGCAGGGGCACGGGTTCTCCCGTGCTCCATTCTTTCCTGTCCTATCGGCTTTGACCGGCGGATTGCCGGACACACCGATAGTTTTCCAAGGTGTCCATCATGGCTTATCTTGAAACAAGCGGATTAGGCCGGGACTTTCCGGGCGTAACCGCGCTGGATGGTGTTGACCTGAAAATCGAGCTGGGTCGCACGCATATTCTTGCTGGCGAAAACGGCGCCGGCAAATCTACACTCGTTAAAATTCTAACCGGAACCGACAGCGCTTCGCGGGGCCAGGTGCTGATCGATGGTCGCGATCCGGTTACTGATCCTGCGCTCTATAAAAACGTCGCCTATGTTCCGCAGGAACTGACGCTGTTCCCGCAGATGAGCGTCGCTGAAAACCTGTTCATGCCATTTAGCCGAACCGGTCATGGTGGCTTTGTCGTCAACCGCAAGGCGTTGATGGAAGAGGCAAAATCCTATCTCGACCGTTTCGGCATCGAAGCGCAGCCGGATGATCTGGTTGCCAATATTTCAGTCTCCGACCAGCAGCTTTTGCAGATTGCGCGTGCCTGCACCAATGAGCAGATGAAGGTGCTGATCCTTGATGAGCCGACATCTTCGCTGACGCGTGTTGAAGTCGAGCGCGTCTTCAAGGTTATTAGCAGCCTTCTTGATCGCGATCACGCGATTGTCTTCATCAGCCACAAGATGGAAGAAGTCTTCCAGATTGGCGATGATTATACCGTTCTGCGCAATGGTACGAAAATCAAAAGCGGTCATATCAAGGACGTCACCGAAACTGATCTGATCCGCGCCATGTCTGGCCGCGATCTTTCCTTTGATGAGCATTTCCGTCCGTCAAAGCCTACCACTGAAACCATCATGGAAGTGCGCGGACTGTCCGGTTCGCGCTTTGAAGACATCAGTTTTGATCTGCGCAAAGGCGAGATTCTCGGCTTTGCCGGACTGGTGGGCGCTGGACGCACCGAAGTGATGCAGACGATCTTTGGCTTTCTGAAAGCCAAAGCGGGCCAGGTGAAGGTGGAAGGCGAGAGCTGGGCACTGAATGATACCTCGCGCTCGGTTTCCGGCGGTATGCTCTATCTTTCGGAAGAGCGCAAACATCATGGCATTCTGCCGCTTCTGTCGCTGCGCGAGAATATCGGCATTTCGGTATTGTCGCTGACCAGCGGCAAATTGGGTATCTCCGACCGCCGTGAACGCAATATCGTGCAGAAGATCATCGATGATTACGGTATCCGCACGTCTGGAATGGGCAAGCGCATCTCGCAGCTTTCGGGTGGCAATCAGCAGAAGGCCATTATCGGTCGCGCCATGGCCACGCGTCCGCGCGTCCTCATCTTTGATGAGCCGACGAAGGGTATCGATATCCGGACCAAGTCCGAGATTTATCGCATCATGAAAAATCTTGCCGAAGAAGGCGTCGGTGTCATCCTCGTTTCCTCGGAACTCAACGAACTGCAGAAATGCGCAAGCCGTATCATCACCATGCATAACGGCCATATCACCGGTGAGTTCTCCACCACCGATACCAACAATGAAACACTCGTGGGCGCGATCTTTGGAACAGAGGTAAAAGCCGATGCAAACTAGTCCCCTTTCCAATCTCATCCGCACGCCGCTGGCCGGTGTGTTTGTGGCGCTTCTGGTGATCTTTACCCTGTCGGCAATCCTTTCACCTTACTTTCTCACGCCTTACAATCTGTCGGTTGTTGCGCGCGGTCTCGCCTTTGTCGGCCTTATCACCATTGCACAGTCGATGCTGATGGTGCTGGGCGAGCTCGATCTGTCGCTTGGTGTGATTGGTGGCCTTTGTGGCGTGTTGTCCGGCATTCTGATGGTGCGGATGGATTTTGAGCCTTATTCGGCAATGCTGCTGGCAATACTGCTTGGCCTTTGCCTTGGTCTTTTCAACGGATTCCTTGTCACCTTCCTCCGCCTGCATTCGCTGGTGCTCACTATTGGTACGGCGGGCATTTTTGGCGGTGCCAATCTGGTGCTGACCCGCGGTGTTGCCATCACCGGCATTCCGCGTGATGTGCAATATCTCGGCCGTGGTGATTTGTTAGGCGTACCAGTGCCATTCATTATCATGTTTGTAGCTCTGCTGATTGCGACCTTCGTGATGCTGAAAACACCGTTCGGTCGTTACATGTATGCTATCGGCAATAACCGCGACGGCGCCCGCATGCTGGGTATTCGGGTGGATCGTACACGTCTCGTGGTGTTTGGGGCTGCCGGTGCGATCGCGGGTCTTGCAGGTGTGCTGATGGTTGCGCGTCTTGGTACGGCACAGCCATCGATTGGGGATAGCTGGGTGCTTGCTCCAATTGCTGCTTCCGTCATTGGTGGCGTTGCCACAACAGGTGGTATCGGTAGTCCGATCGGTGCGATCCTCGGCGCAGGCATTATCGCTATAATTGAAAACATCATCGTTCTGTTTGGTGTCTCTCCCTATTGGCAGGGCATTGTTTCGGGCGCAATCGTCGTGTTGGCTATTTCGTTCGATGCCATATCGCGTCGTTATCTGCGCCGGGATGCCCACTGATCTGACGAGCTGACACGATTTAGAAAGCCAGAAGTATGAATGAACAAGTCAAAACGAAGAAGCTGATCAACGCACCGGAAAATATCATTGCAGAAATGATCGAAGGCATGGTTGGCGCACATCCTGACATGCTGCGTGTTGAAGGCGAAACGGGTCGTGCAGTTGTGGCGGTCGATGGTCCACGCGAAGGCAAGGTCGGCATTGTGGTCGGCGGCGGTTCAGGTCACGAGCCAGCTTTTGCAGGCTATGTCGGGCGCGGCCTTGCTGATGCAGCAGCTGTTGGTAACGTATTTGCCTCCCCATCGCCTGCTCATATTGCGGAAGCGGCACGGGCTGCGGACGGTGGTGCTGGCGTGCTGATGCTCTATGGCAATTACACCGGCGACGTTCTTAACTTCACGATGGCTGCGGAAGAACTTGCGCAGGACGGCATGGATGTGCGTCATGTCGCGGTTGCAGACGACGTGGCCTCGGCTCCGATTGATCGCAAGTCGGAGCGTCGCGGTATTGCTGGCGATTTCTTTGTGTTCAAGGTTGCTGGTGCTGCCGCTGACTTGGGGGAATCCCTGCCGCGCGTTGAAGCGCTGGCTCGGGCTGCCAATGAAGCGACCCGTTCGATGGGCGTGGCATTGAGCGCTTGCTCACTACCCCAGACTGGCAAGCCGAACTTTGCCATCGGTGACGATGAAATGGAAATCGGCATGGGCCTGCATGGCGAGCCGGGCATCCGCCGCCAGAAGCTTGCGGCTGCTGATGAAGTAACTGACGAACTGATGGCCTTGGTCGTCGAAGAGCTGGCGCTCAAGGCTGGAGATCGCGTTGCTGTTCTGGTCAATGGACTGGGTGCGACCACTCATATCGAGCTTTACCTGATCTTCCGCCGCGTGAAGCAGATTCTGGATGGCAGAGACGTTCAGATCCACGCCTCATGGGTTGGCGAATATGCAACGTCGCTTGAAATGGCAGGTGCGTCGGTGACGCTGATGAAGCTCGATGCGACCCTACAGACGCTTCTCGATCATCCGTGTCATACGCCAGCCTTAACGGTTGGCGCTACGCAGGCAGCGGATCGTGAAGCAGGGGCACATCGCAAGACTCAGCGTGGCGCTGAACACAAGGGAGCTGCCGCGGACACGCCTCGCAAGCTCATCACTAAGGGCGACGTGACGCCTGCGCTTTTCAAGGCGATGATGATGAATGTCGGCAATCAGATTATTGCCGAGAAGAATTGGCTTTCGGAACTTGATGGAGTGATTGGCGATGGCGATCACGGCATCACCATGGAAATCGGCTGGAAGGCTGTGCAACATGCGCTCGAAGACGAGCACGGCGATGAGACCATTGAAGCCATTTGCAAGCGCATGGCTAAGGCGTTTCTGGATGCGGTCGGCGCTTCGTCGGGTCCGCTTTATGCAACGGCATTCCTGCGCGCAGGCACGGCCGTTAGCAATCGTCTGAACCTTGATGGAACCGGCATTGCCCAATGGCTAACAGCCGCATCACAGGGCATCCTTGATCGCGGTCGGGCTGAGCCGGGCGACAAGACTATGATTGACGCATGGGTTCCGGCGGTTGATGCTGCGAATGAGGCTGCGAAGGCTGGCAAATCCACGCTCGATGTGCTGATCGCTGCACGCGATGGTGCGGAAGCGGGCATGAAGGCGACGGCTGCGATGGAATCGCGTCGTGGCCGTTCAGCCAAGCTTGGCGAGCGTTCCATCGGCCATATCGATCCGGGTGCAGCGTCTACATTCGTAACCTTGCGTGCCATGGCAGAAGCGCTTGAGGCCAAGGCTTAATCAAAGAGCACAGGGGCTGTGTTAACGCGGCCCCCGTAATAATGCGTGGGCGACACCTTCATTCGTGACGAGGCGATTGACATAACCGCCGCGCAGAATGGCCCTAATAATCGGAATTTTGTTCAGCCCACCCGAAACCAGAATCGATGCGGGTTTGAGTTTGAGTTTGTCCGGTGGCAGGGCAATGATTGATTCATTGAGGAAATGGTCAATCGGACGTCCCTGAGCATCGAGAAAATACCCCAGAAATTCACCGACCGCCCCCAGCTTTAGTACGGCATCAAGGTTGTCCTTCACCACGCGGATATGGGTGAGTGACGTTTCCGAGGTTAGTGCGCCGCAAGAAACAAGACCAACTTCAGCAATTTCCGTGCGTGCCAGAACGTCTGTCAACTCGTCGCTCAAAAGAATTGCATCGCGGCTTTCGCGGTTGGCGCAGTAAATCGGCGCGGTTAGATAATGACACTCCACACCTAATGTACGAGCAAATTCAGTTGCGACTTCAAATGTATTGGTTGATGAGCCGCTGGTCACGCCGCCGGTTAGGCTGACTACCCAGCTTTGAGGTTTGGGGCGCGTTTGCAGACTGCGTACCGCGAAACTTAACGTGCGGCCGGAGGCGATGCCCACGCCCATGTCGCGCCCTGCAATAAGTTCACTGGCCATCTTTCCCGCAGCCTCACCTATCACACGTTTCTGCTCCAGGTAATCATCTAGATCGGGTACAACGACGGCTTGCACCAAGCCGTAGCGCGTCGCAACTTTCTCTGCAAGTTCAATACAATCTACAAGCGGCAGGGTGACATTCACATGCACCTGTCCAGATTCACGAATCTGACCTATGATTTTGTTGACTTTCAGACGCGTTATGTTGAGACGTTGTGCAATCTCATGCTGGGTCTGGCCGCCAATGAAATAGAGCCATGCCACGCGCGCACGTACTTGTTCGTCGTCGGTGACTGGAGAGTTCTCGTGCATCTATCGGCCTGTTGGTGTGTTGTCCATGATACGGTTTCCGACGTGATGGAAGTGTTAATTGTATTCTGGGATGCAATCAACACTCGACCTAGGCCGTGGTGATGATTTAACTATTTAAGCCAGATGGTGATAGCGGCGAGTTTGACGAAGCCCATGAAGTTGGCGAGAAGCTTGTCATATCTGGCGGCGACCCGGCGGAACTGTTTGAGCCTGTTGAAGAACTGACCTGCCACGGGTAATTTCCTCCAGATTGGATTAGGTTACATACCCATAAAATAGTTTTCGGATTGAATGGTTTGTGATTCACTGTCTCCATCGACATGGAGGCAGTGATGGCGCGTTTTGATTTAACAGATTTCGAATGGTCCGTGATTGAACCGCTTCTTCCGACCAAGGTGCGCGGTAAGGCCCGCGTTGACGATCGACGTGTTTTGAACGGTATATTCTGGCGGCTGAGAACAGGTGCGCCATGGGCAGACATTCCAGCCCGATATGGTCCTTAACGACCTGTGTAAATCGCTTCAACAGATGGCGTCATGCGGGGCACTGGGCGCGCATTCTCAACGCGATATCAGAAGCTTACGACGGCGATATCCAGATGATCGACTCCTCGTCAATCCGCGTCCATCAACATGCGGCCAACGGTCAAAAAAAGACGAGCGATCCGGTTGCATGGGTCGCTCGCGCGGCGGCCTGACAACCAAAATCCATGCACTTGTCGATGCGGATGGTCGCCCCATTCGACTGAAACTAACTGCCGGACAAGCACATGATGGACGTTCGGCAGCCGATATGTTTGAGACGGTCGGGTCCGGGCAGATACTATTGGCAGATCGCGCTTACGACAGCGACGGTTTGCGCCAAAGCCTCAAAGAACGAGGAGCATGGGGCTGCATCCGCCCCATGCCAAACCGTGTGAATATCCCCGCCTTCAGTCCATGGCTTTATAAGCAACGGAACGCGGTCGAAAGGTTCTTCAACAAACTCAAACACTTCAGGGCCATCGCAATTCGATACGACAAACGCGACGACAATTTCCTCGCATCTATCCAGCTTGCTGCAGTCGTATCTGGCTACGGTCTTATGAATCAATAAAAGCTAATAGATCGCCGTATTTATAATGTATAGCTTTACCCACTTTTCGATAAGGTAAATTCTCAGTCCCCTGGACCCGCCAGTTGGCAAGGGTCTTTGGACTTAAACCTGAAACACCAGCGGCTTGCTCAGACGTCAGCAGATGGTCAGGCGCATAGTTTGTTGAGGGCAGGGGATGTTCTCGAGCACTGTCAGTCTGCGTCGTGAGAAAGCTTAATGACATATTGTATTTTCGAACAAGGTGCTCGGTGAGGCTGAAATAGAGCTGCTCAAGGCAGGCTGCTCATTTTTATTATCAGGCTTTTTCGCCATTTATATGAGCTCACATAACATGGATGGTGTCCGATTACGAAACGCGATGAAAGTTGTTGTTAACATAACGACAAGAATAGTCAGGTTCGACAATACAGAAATTGAGAAGCATTAATTGTAACCACGTGCGGCTCAGGCGGGTTCTGTATGTTCCCAAACGTTTTTCCACAGGGATTTTATGCTGCTTCAAAAGGCAGTTTGCAGTGCAAATTACGAATACCGAAGGTGATTGCTAGCATCAATATGGTGAAAACGAAAACTAGCTAAGTCCTTGATTTTTTGGTGCCGCTTGCGTGACTCGAACACGCGACCCCATCATTACGAATGATGTGCTCTACCAACTGAGCTAAAGCGGCCCGGAACGTTGCGTTCCAATTTCCCGAAGGAACCAGTCGTTTTCGGC
>Ga0180222_1000327_pt1 | contig 74330 bp, 67 predicted proteins | sample eDN5th37CKraftOP_FD_151336 | JGI IMG/M metagenome (GOLD analysis project Ga0180222, IMG submission 151336) | Enriched Organic Plus compost microbial communities from Emeryville, California, USA - eDNA 5th pass 37_C Kraft OP (version 2) (version 2) ... | reverse complement strand
CCAGCGGATCGCGCAGACTTTCGAACTGCGCCGCCAGCACCAGGAAAATGATGATCAGCGCGAAGCCGAAGGCGATCGCAAGCTGGTTGCCTTCCTGCACATACTGCCGCGCGTCGGCGAGGTAGTCGTGACTGAAGCCCTTGGGCAGGTTTTTGGCCTGCTCCTCGAGGAACTCGACCGCCTTGCCCACCGTCACGCCCGGCATCGGCACTGCCTGGAAAGTCGCGGCGTTGAGCTGGTTGAAATGAGTCAGCGCATTGGGGTCAGTCCCGACATCGATCGAGACCAGCGTATTCAGCGGAATCTGCTGCCCGGTGGCGCTCGGGACATAATAGCCGTTGAGCGAGTCGGGGGTCAGCCGCAGCGCGCGCGGCACCTGCGGGATGACCTGATAGGATCGTCCCTCGAGATTGAAGCGGTTGATGTAGTTGCCGCCAAGCAGGGTGGCCAGGGTCGTGCCGATCTGCTGCATGGTCACGCCAAGATCATTCGCTTTGGTCCGATCGATCGCCACCCGCACCACCGGCTGGTTGAAGTCGAGGTCGCTGTCGGTAACAATGAACAGGCCGCTCTTCTGCGCCGCCGCCTTGAGCTTGTTCATCTCCTCGTAGACGGTGCGGAAGCTGGACGTCGTATTGATCACCATCTGGATCGGCAAGCCACCCGGACCACCCGGCAGCGGCGGCAGATTGAAGGCGAAGGCACTTACACCCTCAATCTTGCTAAGGCCCTCCTGCACCAGCGGCTTCAGCGCCATCTGGGACCGCTTTCGTTCATCCCATGGCTTCAGCAGCATGCCGGCAATACCGCTATTGATGCCGTTGATGCCATTGATCATGAAGCGCAGATCGGTCTCGGGGAAGCTGGCATAGACCTTGTCGAGCTTGTCGCTGTAATAGTCCATGTAGTCGATGTTGGCGTATTTCGGCCCCTTCACGATCGAGAACACGATGCCCTGATCCTCGTCCGGCGCCAGTTCCTTCGAGGAATGGGTGTAAAGAAAACCGACCAGGCCGAGGATCGTCACCGCAAACAGCGCAGTGACGGGGCGATAGTCCAGCGAGCGATCAAGCCGGCGGCCATACCAGTCCGTGACCGAGCTGAACACCCGGTCGACCTTCTGCGCGAACCAGCCCTGCGACTCGTGCTTGAGCAGCACCGAGCACATCATCGGCGACAGCGTCAGCGCGATCACGCCGGAGACGATCACGGAGCCCGCAAGGGTGAAGGCGAATTCGCGGAACAGAGCACCGGTGAGACCGCCGAGGAAGCCGATCGGCGCATAAACCGCGGCAAGCGTGATGGTCATCGAGATCACAGGCCCGACGATCTCGCGCGCTCCCTGCAATGAGGCCTGGACCGGCGTCTTGCCCTCCTCGAGGTGGCGGTGAATGTTTTCCACCACCACGATCGCATCGTCCACGACCAGACCGATCGCCAGCACCATGGCCAGCAGGGTGAGCAGATTGAAGCTGAAGCCGGCCGCCAGCATCAGCGCGCAGACGCCGACCAGCGACAATGGAATCGTAACCACCGGGATGACCACCGAACGCAGCGACGCCAGGAACAGGAAGATCACGACGATGACGATAACGACGGCTTCGATCAGCGTCTTTTCCACCTCGTTGATCGATGAGGTGATGAACTTGGTGGAATCGTAGGCCACCTGCATCTTCATCGACGGCGGCAGATTGCGCTCGATATCGGGAAACAGCGCGCGGACGCCCTTGACGATGTTCAGCGGGTTGCCCTGCGGGGTGGCCTGCACGCCGATGAAAATCGCATGCTGCCCGCTGAAAGCCACGCTGGCATCGGTGCTCTGCGCGTCGAGCTGAACCTCGGCGATATCCTCCATCCGCACGAAGCCGCCGTTTTTGGCCTTCACTGTCATGCGCTTGAACTGCTCGACGCTCTGCAGGTCGGTGTTGGTCGAGACGTTCGAGATGGTGTAGTAGCCCTTGGTCTGTCCGGCCGCGGCTTGGAAATTGTTTGCGGCGATCGCCGCCGACACATCCGTGATGGTGACATTGCGTCCCGCCATCTTCAGCGGATCGAGCCAGACACGCATGGCGAAGGTCTGGCCGCCGAGGATATCCGCCGACGCCACGCCATCCACGGTCGAGAGGATCGGCTGCACGACGCGCGTCAGATAATCGGAGATCGCCGAGCCGGACAGCTCGTCGCTGGCAAAGCCGATATACATCACCGCGGTGGTCTCACCGGTCGACTTCAGGATGACCGGGTCGTTGGCCTCCTTCGGGATCAGGTACTTCACCGAATTGACCTTGGAGAGCACCTCGGTGAGCGCCGCGTTCGGATCGAAGTTCAGCTTGACGTAGACTTTGATCTGGCTCTGGCTCTGCGTCGAGCTCGACGTGATGTAGTCGACGCCTTCGGCAGAGGCGACGGCCTGTTCGAGCGGGGTCGTGATGAAGCCCTGCATCAGGTCCGGCGACGCGCCCGGATAGGCCGTCGTCACCGTGATCACCGTGTTCGACAGCTTCGGATATTGCCGGATCGGCAGATTGAACGCTGCCGCGGCGCCGATCAGCAGGATCAGCAGGCTGACCACGACCGACAGCACGGGCCGCTTGATGAAGATATCGGTGAATGCCATTTGCAGGCGCTCCATTGACGCAGCCACGACGCGCGGGGCGCCGGGTGCGGTTCATTCGATGGCGGAGGCCGCACGCCGCGGCCCCGCGATGTCAGTTCAGCGGCGGCTTCTCCGGGATCGGCGGCGGCGGATCCTTCGAGATCTCGACCTCCGCGCCGGACTGCAGCTTGAGCTGGCCCAGGGCGACCACCTTGTCGCCGGCGCTCAGACCTTTCAGAATCACAGCACGTTCGTTGATCCGTTCGCCGGTGCGCACGAAAGTCCGGTCGGCCACCAGCACGGTCTTGCCGTCATCCTGCTTCTTTTCCTTGATGAGGTAGACGGAGTCGCCATACAGCGTGTAGTCGACCGCCGTTTCAGGAACCGTTATCACCGCGGGCTTATCCGGCAGCACCACCGTGGTGGTCGCGAACATGCCGGGCTTGAGGATGCCGTCGGGATTCTCGATGGTCGCCTGCACGCGGATGTTGCGGGTTTCGGTCGAGATCTGCGGCTCGATGGTGGTGATCTTGCCGTCGAAGGTCCGGCCCGGATACGCATCAACGGTGACCCGCACCACCTGACCGACCGCGAGCGTGCCGCTGTCCTTTTCGGTCACGGTGAAGTTCGCGAACAACCGCGACAGGTCCGTGAGCGAGACGATCTGCGTCCCGGCGGTGAGGAATTGCCCGACCTCCACGTGCCGGACGCCGAGCACACCGTCGAACGGTGCCCGCACCAGCTTCTGTGAGATGATTGCTTCGGTCTTGGCGATGCCGGCGATGGCCTGATCATAGGCGGCCTGCGCCTGGTCGACCGTCGCCTGCGGCCCGAACTGGCGCGCCGCGAGCTGCTTGGCGCGATCGAGCGACAGCTCGGTGACCTTCGCCTGCGCCTTGTAGGTCGCAAGGTCCGCCTGTTCGGGCTGATCGAACAGCTGCACCAGCGGCTGGCCCTTGGTGACGCGGGTGCCGGGCGTGAACAGGATCTCGGTGATGCGGCCGCTGACGTCTGAGGTGACGTTGACCTGATGCACGGCCGCCAGTTCGCCCACAGCCCTCAGCAGGTTCGGCAACACCTCCGACTTCGCCTCCACCGCGGAAACGGTGATCGGCGGCGGCTTGTTGTTAGCGAAGAACTGCGCGATCATATGGCTGCGGAAAGCATTGAAGCCAACCAGCGCGCCAACGAGAATCGCCAGCAGAATGCCGACGATGATGAACCATCGCAGCTTCTTGACCGGCTTGCGCGGCGGCTCGCCGATCGAGCGAGCCCTCGTTTCATGGTGAATGGTTTCAGCCGTCGCCGGTCTGTTCGATTCCGTAGCTAATGTCATGTCATGCACTTTCCGCAACTCTGCGGCATCCAGTCCGGCGCGAGCTCGCGATCCAGATGCGCTGAGATGACTTTTTCCTTTAATCCGATTCCGCGAAGAATGAATTCGCAGACCTGCCGCTCGAACTGAGCGGCCTCGCCATATGACAAACAGACCTTCCCCGGGAGCTTCGTCAGCACCAACTGGAGCACCGTGTGGTGGGCAAACCAGAACAGGTTGATGGGCTCACTTCCGACGGCCGACGCCTCGCCCGCCTCAACGGCCCGATTGAGTGACGCCGTAAAGGCAGGTCCGATCAGCTCTCCTATTTTTTTGTAAAGAACGCGCGCAAATTCGCCGTCATCGAGCTGGCTCGTGACCAACAGCCTCAGCCGCTGGACTTCTTCCGCATCGGGCGCCTGGGTGATCTGGAGAAAATGTCCGACCATTCCGCGAATCAAAACGACGAGCGTTTCCGTGGAAGGGGGCAGCTCCAGCAGCTTCATCAGGCTCGGATCCGCCTCGCAGGCTTCCGTCAGAATCGCCGCATAAAGGGCAGATTTGGTGGGGAAATGCTTGAACAGCAGGCCTTCCGAGATGGACGCCGCCGCGGCGATACTCTTGGTTGTGGTTCCGGCATAGCCAGTTCGCGCGAAGCAACGCTTCGCCGCCGCAAGAATCAACTCGCGCCGCAGGTCACTGGTCAGGCGAAGACTGCTCATTTGCGTGAGTAACCACTCACTTGAGCCGAAGTCAAGTCAATTATTGCGTTGCAAAAAAGGCAGAAAAAGGCGCTTCGCAGGCGGGGCTAAACCTTATATCCGTTATAAAAATGAGAAACGCCATGACGGAAGCCCAGCGCGCCCTGGCGGCAGACTTCGACCTCGAGAAGCTGACCCCGGAGTTTTACGACGACCCCTATCCCACCTATCGCGCGCTGCGCGAATACGCGCCGGTGAAGCGGCTGCCGAACGGCAGCTATTTCCTGACCCGCTATGACGATCTCGTGACCGTCTACAAGACCACGCGGACCTACAGTTCCGACAAGAAGGTGGAATTTGCGCCGAAATATGGCGAGTCCCTCCTTTATGAACATCACACCACCAGCCTGGTCTTCAACGATCCTCCCGCACATACCCGCGTCCGCCGCCTCATCATGGGCGCGCTGTCACCTCGTGCCATCGCCGAGATGGAGCCCAGGCTGATCGCGCTGGTGGACCGCCTGCTCGATGCGATGCAGGCCAAGGGCGATGCCGAGCTGATCGCTGATTTCGCCGCAGCCATTCCCGTCGAGGTGATCGGCAATCTGCTCGACGTGCCACATGACGAGCGCGGCCCGCTGCGCGACTGGTCGCTGGCGATTCTCGGCGCGCTCGAGCCGGTGATCGGACCGGAGGCCTTTGCCCGCGGCAACGCCGCCGTGCGAGATTTCCTCGCCTATCTCGAGGTGCTGGTCGCGCGCCGCCGCGCGCAGCCCGGCAATCCGGACCGGGACGTGCTGACGCGGCTGATCCAGGGCGAGACCGATGGCGAGCGGCTCACTCCGAAAGAGTTGCTGCACAACTGCATCTTCCTGCTCAATGCCGGGCACGAGACCACCACCAACCTGATCGGCAACGGCCTCGTGGCTTTGCTGGATCATCCCGACCAAAAGCAGCGCCTGCTCGACCATCCCGAGCTGGTGCGCACCGCTGTCGAGGAGATCCTCCGCTACGAGAGCTCCAATCAACTCGGCAACCGCATGACCACCGAGACGGTCGAGCTTGGCGGCGTGACGCTGCCGCCGCAGACCTCCGTGACGCTGTGCATCGGCGCAGCGAACCGCGATCCGGCGCAATTCCCGGATCCCGAACGCTTCGACATCGCCCGCACGCCGAACCGCCACCTCGCCTTCGCCACCGGCGTGCATCAATGCGCCGGCATGGCGCTGGCGCGCCTCGAGGGCGCGATCGCAATCTCCCGCTTCCTGGCGCGGTTTCCACACTATCAGCTCGCAGGGCCGCCGGTGCGCGGCGGTCGCGCCCGTTTTCGCGGCTTCACCAGCGTGCCTTGCCGCGTGGCACCGTGACAGGCCATAACGCGGCACCGCTCATCTCGCACGCGAGTCGTCCGTGCCATCCTTGATCACCGAGCCGATGTTCTACGCCGTGGCGATTCCCGCCGTGCTGCTGCTTGGCCTGTCGAAGGGCGGATTTGCCGGCGTCGGCACCGCCGCGACGCCGCTGCTGGCGCTCTATCTGCCACCGCTCGAGGCTGCGGCGCTGCTGCTGCCGGTGCTCATCACCCAGGATTTGATTTCGCTTTATGCTTTCCGGCGCGACTGGGATGCGCGAAACCTGAAGATCATGCTGCCTGGCGCGGCGGCCGGCATGGCGCTGGCGTGGCTCACGGCCGCCTATGTCTCCGACAGCGCGATGCGCATCATCGTCGGGGTGGTCGGCCTCGCCTTCGTCGCCAACGTCTGGCTTAACCGCAAGATCGATGCGCCCCGCCATATGCCGCCGGCAGCCGGCGTGTTCTGGGGCAGCGTCTCCGGCTTCACGTCGTTCGTGATGCAGGGCGGCGGCCCGCCATTCCAAGTCTATATCCTGCCACAACGGCTGCCGAAGATGACGCTGGTAGGCACCACCACGATCTTCTTCGCCGTGGTCAACGCGCTGAAGATCGGTCCCTATCTCGCGCTCGGCCAGTTCACGCCCGTGAATCTCGCAACCTCCTTCGCGCTCCTGCCGGCGGCGATCCTGACCAACGTGGCAGGCATCTGGCTGGTGCGGCGGACACCGACCGCGCTGTTCTACCGGATCACCTACGTGCTGCTGTTCATCATCTCCGCCGCACTGCTGTGGCAGGGCATGCGCGAATGGCTGTTCGCCTGATCCTTCGCCAGCATCCTCGCGCCGAACTTCGCCCGCCCGCTACGTCGCCGGCGTCTGCGCCTTCGCCTGAATCAGCAGCGTCGGGACCCCGCAGGTGCCGCCGCGAATGGTCGCGACCTGCGTGCCCGGCTTGCGGCCCGGACGGGGCTCCGATACGCCGAGGCCGGCGGCGATCATCCGTGCGCGCGAAGCCGTGATGTCGGCGACGCGCCAGCACAGGCCCCATAGCCGGTCCTGTCCGGACGAATAATCCTTGCCGGCGCGCTGCACCGTCTCGACGATGACATCGCCGCAGCGGAAGAACATCAGGCGGCCCCAGTCGGGATGCGACCGATCCAGCCGCAGGTCGAGGCCGAGGCGCGCGCCGTAGAGCGCCGCCGCACGCTCGGGATCCGCCGTCTCGATCACCACGTGATCGAGACGCTCGACCGCGGTGGGCACGACCGCTTCCGATTGCGGCCGCGTCCCGGCCATGGCCAGGAAGAACAGGCGAATGCCGTGGCTCGCCTCGGTCGCCGCGCGGGTGCGTTGCCACGACAGCGTGGCCCCGCTCAGAACATCGCGGCTGCTGCCATCGGCAACCGGCTCGGGCCGCAGCCCAACCCGCTCCAGCCGCCGCTGCATGGCTGCGATATCCGTGACCCGGAAGCAGAGGCTTGCCAGCCCCTCGCCCTGCGCGGCGAGCGCGGCTGCGATGCGCTCGCTTCCCGGCCCCTCGCCCCCCGGCGCCAGCAGTTCCACCGACATGTTGTCGAGCGTAAAGAATACAGAAGCGGCGCCATCGCCAGCGCTGCGCCATGACGGCGCGCGACCGAGCACGGTGCGATAGGCCATGACCGCCGCCTCGATGTCGCGGACCAGAATGACGACGTGATCCAATCCCACGATCATTCCCGCCTCCTATGCGGGCTGCTTTGGCCGCAGGCCGAGCGCGCCGCGCCCGGCGAACGTCGCATCGCTGCCCAGCGCTTCCTCGATGCGCAAGCATTCGTTCCATTTCGCCATCCGCTCCGATCGCGAGAACGAACCGACCTTGAGCTGTCCGGCATCCCATCCGACAGCGAGGTGGACGATGGTGACATCCTCGGTCTCGCCGGAGCGCGCCGACACGATGGTGCCGAAGCCCGCCGCCTTGCCGGCCTCCAGCGCTGCCATGGTTTCGGTGACGGTGCCAGCCTGATTGGGCTTGATCAGCACCGCCGTGGCTGCGCCGTCCCTTGCCGCTTCATTCACCCGCGCCGCATTGGTGACGAGGAAATCATCTCCGATAATCTGACAGCGCTCGCCATAAGCGCGTGTGAAGGCAGCGAAGCCGGCCCCATCGTCCTCGGCCACGGGATCCTCGATCGAGATGATCGGATAGCTGTCGCACCACCGGCCGAGCATGGCCAGCATCGCATCGGTGTCCAGCTTGCGTTCGTCGAGCGCCAGCGTGTAGAGGCCGTCATGGCCGAACTCCGACGCCGCGACGTCGAGCGAGATTGCCACGTCGCTGCCGCCTTTGAAGCCTGCCCGGCGGATCGCCTCGACCAGCGTATCAAGCGCCTCCTCGTTGCTGCGGAAGGCTGGCCAGTAGCCACCCTCGTCGGCGACGCCCTGCAGCTTGCCGGCCTGCTTCATCAGGGCGCCCGCTGCGAGATAGATCTCGGCGGTCCATTCGAGCGCCTGCGCGAAGGACGAAGCTCCCGGACACATCACCATGAAATCCTGGATATCAACGCGGCGCGCGGCATGAGCGCCGCCGCCGAAGATCTGGATCTCCGGCAGCGGAATGCGCACCTTGCGATCGCCCGCGAGATGGCGCCACAGCGGCACACCGTTCGCCGCGGCCACGGCATGGAGCACCGCCATCGAGGTGGCGACGATAGCATTGCCTCCGAGCCGTCCTTTATTGTCGGTGCCATCCAGCGCGACCATCAGCTGATCGATACCGCGCTGATCCGCGGCATCCTTGCCGGCCAGCGCCGCCGCAATCTCGCCATTGACGGCCGCGACGGCTCGGCCGACATCATAGCCGCCGAGACGAGAGTCCCCGTCGCGCAGATCGACCGCCTCGCCGCTGCCCATCGACGCACCGGCCGGCGCGATCGCACGGCCATGCGCACCGCCCCGCAGCGTGACATCGACCTCCACGGTGGGACGGCCGCGCGAGTCCCAGACCCGCCGTCCATGTACTGCTGCGATCCGGGTATCCGCCATCATTCGATCTCCCGCTCCCAGGCACGGCGCACATCCGCAAGATGCGACGGCGGCGCGGCGACCAGGGGCATTGCGACCCGGCGCACACGCGCCTTGTCGGCCTCCGCGGTGATGTATTCCACCGGCGACTTCCCGTCGATGCGAGCCAATAGCAGCGCCGGCAGCAGCCGCGCAGCCCTGCGCTCCAGCGCATCGCGCGCTTCCCACGTCGCCTGCGCCAGATAGCTCTTGGCCAGTTCCTCGAAACAGCCGACCAGACGGCCGCGCGTGTCCGGTCTCGCCACGCACTTCAGCAGCATGTGGTTGAGGCAGAAGGCAAGGTCGAAGGCGGGATCGCCATACCAGGCGCATTCCGCGTCGAGAAACACGGGCCCTCGCGGACCGACCAGGATGTTCTTCGGGCTCACGTCGCCATGCACCAGCGCGACCTTGGTGCCGAGCGTTTCACGCGACAACCGCATCAAGGCCTCGGACAGGCCGGAGTGCTCGCGCGCGGTCGCCTCGAGGTAGGGCTCGAGCCGAATCGCATGGAACAGCGCATCGGTGGCGAACTGCCGCGCGATAGCCTCCGAACGCGCCGTGGCGGCATGAAGGGAGGCGATGGCCGCGCCGACCTTGCCGGCAAAGCCGGGATCCGCGCGCCCGGCAAGCAGTTCGGCCTTCCATACCGGATGCTGGGCGGGATCGAGATAATCCATCGCGAAGGCGCCGATGGCCGGATCATGCGCCAGCACCCGCGGCACCGCGTCGGGGATGATGCGGGCCGCCGTCCGCAGCCAGTCCACCTCGCTGACGTTGCGGCTCACCGGCACCTGCCAGTCGCGCGCCACCCGCAGCTTCGGCAGGGCCTGCTTCACGGCGAAACTGCGGCCATCCGCCTCGACTTTCCAGATGTCGGACGCGACGCCGCCGGCGAGCGGCGTCAGGTGGAGTTCGGCCCCGGGTGCGACCAGGCCGGCCTGGCCAAGCAGCCGCGCGATGGCCGCACGCGCCGTCTCCTCTCCATCGCCCGCCCGCGGCTGATCCATCAATGGCCCCGTCATTCTGCAGTCTTTACAGAACCGCACGCGCGCCGCAACATGTTGTCTCGCCTCGGCTTATCGCTGACCGGATATGCCGGAACCGGCCGGCGGTGGGGCGTTGCCCAAGGTCCCATTGCGGCCGCAAAGATGGCACACCCTCACAATAGCGTGTTGATTCAGGGGACTGGCGGCGCATTGTCCCGATTTGCGCCGCCACCTCCATTGCCCCGGACGGCGCCGCGCCGGTCCTGAAAACCACGATAGCGGACAATGATATGAAGGCGCTTTTTATCGGACAGACCTATATCGACGTCACCTTTCTCACCGACCATCTGCCGACCGGCGACGAGAAACACGTGGCCTCGGCCTATGCGGTGTCGTTTGGCGGCAACGCCGTCACCGCCGCGTTCTGCTGCGCCAAGCTCGGCGTGGTGCCGGACCTCCTGACCACCGTGGCCGACGACTGGCTCGGCCGCATGTTCCAGGACATGGCGATCAAGTACGGTATCTCGGTGCATGCCCGCAAAGTTCGGACCTCGTCACTGTCCTTCATCATGCCGAAGGACGGCAAGCGTGCCATCGTTCGCTGCCGCGACGACGATCACCTGCATCCGTTCCCGACCCTGAACATCAACGGCTGCCGTGCGCTTCACGTCGACGGGCACCAGCCGGACGCAGCGCTGCACTATGCACGACTGTGCCGCGAGGCCGGCATCCTGACCTCGCTCGACGGCGGCGGTCTGCGCGAGAACACCCACGAACTGCTGGAATTCATCGATGTCGCCATCGTCGCCGAGCGGCTCTGCGAACAGATGAATCTGGGACCACGCGCAATGCTCGACTATCTCAAGGGGCGCGGCTGCAAGATCGGCGGCGTGACGCTGGGCGAACGCGGCCTGGTCTATTATGACGAGAGCGGCGTGGTACGCGAGGTGCCAGCCCTCAAGGTGCCCTCCCCGCGAGTGATCGACACCAACGGCGCCGGCGATGTGTTTCACGGCGCCTATATGTATTCCTACCTCAATGATGCCTCGAAAAGCTGGCAGGAACACTTTGCCTTCGCGCAGGCGGCATCGGCCTACAAGATCCAGCACCTCGGCAACGAGGCTGGGCTGCCGGCACTGGCAGACGTTGCAACCGTCCGCGCCGAGTTCGACACCGCGCGCGACAACAACGTCCGCGCGCTCCGGCGCTGACCGCCCGCACCTTCCAATAACGTCGACGCCGCCACCGGCTCCGAAGGGCTCCAAAGCGTCGGCGATATGCCGACGATCCGCCGGGGCGAGCCGTGGCAGCCGGCCGCCTTCAAGAACCGAGCGTTCACTTGAGGAAATGAACCAGGCCGATGCTCAGCACGAGCAGCAGCGTCAGTGAAAGGGTCACCGCAGCCGTGACCCGGCCGCCGACCCTGGACAGCACACGCACATCAACGCCCAGTCCCAGTGCCGCCATGGAGACCACGGTCAACACACCCGCGACCCTCGCGATGGGGGCTACGGCACTATCAGGAATGACCTGAAAGGACCGCAGCGTCGCCATCACCACAAAGCCGATAATGAACCAGGGAACAGCCTTGAACAGCTGCAGGGACCTGGTTTTTGCAACGGAGCCGTTTCCCGGCAGGTGAGGCGCCAGCAGCGACATGAACAGCACCAGCGGTCCCAGCAGAAGGACACGCATCAGCTTGACCAGCGTCCCGATCTGCGTGCTCACCAGTCCGGCCGGCACTGTCGCGGCCAGCACCTGCGGAACGGCATAGACGGTCAGGCCGGCAAGGATCCCGTACTGGGTGGCGGAGAGCTGCAGCAGCGGAATCAGCAGCGGCAGCCCCAGCACCATCAGCACGCCCAGCACCGCCGTAAACGAAATCGAGGCGACGATGTCCTCGCTCTCCGCACGAATGACCGGGGCAACCGCCGCGATCGCGGAATTTCCGCAGATGGCATTCCCGCATGCGATCAGGATCGACAGCTTGGTGGACAGCCCGAGCATCCGGCTCAAGCCGAAGCTCGCCGCCAAGGTGACCGCGACCGTCAAAATCACGACGCCGACCATGATCAGGCCGGACGCTGCGATGGCTGAGAAGCTGATCGATGCGCCCAGCAGCATGACGGCGACTTCCAGCAGCTGCTTCGCACTGAAGGCGATGCCGCTGCTCCAGCGCTCGCCCGGATTGCAGATGGTCCTGATCGCCATTCCGATCAGGATCGCAATCACAAGTCCCTCGATATAGGGATGATCGAACGCGCGCTCTTCCAGAGCCTGAAGACCGATCGAGACCAGCGTGATCAGCGCGCAAAGCGCCACCCCGGGCGCCAGCCTCGTCATACGACCAAATCCATGAATGGCGGGCTTCCTTCCAAAGCATGCGAGGTATCGGATACGAACCCCCGGATGGAGAAAGTTCATGCGCTGGATTCAAATTATTTGGTAGTATATTTTACATATAGGCGAATAAACGGAAGTTATGCCCCTCAACCTGCATCTCCTCAGGCTTTTCTCCACGGTCGTCAAAACCGGCAGTTTTTCTCGGGCCGCGGCAGCGCTGCATGTCAGCCAGCCGGCGATCTCCAAGGGCGTGCGGGATTTCGAGCTCCAGCTCGGGTGCCGCCTGCTGGACAGGACCTCCAGGGGCGTGCTGCCGACGCGCGAGGGAAAGGCGCTGCTACGCCATGCCGACGTTCTCTTCGCAGCCGAGCGCGCTGCCGAGGAGGAATTATTGTCGCTGCGCAATCTCGATCGCGGCTTCCTGCGGATCGGCGCCAGCACGACGATCGCGACCTACATGATCGCCGAGTACCTCGGCATCTTTCACCGCAAGTATCCCGGCATCGACCTTCATCTGGTCAGCGCCAACACCCGCGACATTGCGGATCTCCTGCTTGAGCACAGCATCGAGACCGCGCTCGTCGAGGGTCCGGTCGACGACAGCGGCCTCTCGAGCAAGCCATGGCGCGCCGACATCATGGGTCTCATCGCGGCACCGGATCACAAATTCTGCACCTCACCTCATCCCATCGACCCGAAGGCGTTGCGAGATGAGATTATGATCGTTCGGGAGCCGGGCTCCGGTTCTCGCGAGATCGTATCGAAAGCGCTTGCCGCTCATGGTGTGAAGCCACGACGGACACTCGAGATCGGCAGCACCGAAGCCATCAAACAGGCCGTCGCCTGCGGGGTCGGCGTCGCCATCGTCTCCACCGCCACGGTTGATGATCAGGTCAGGCTCGGCCGGCTCACCGTCGTGCCGATGATGGATCTGCAGATCTCCCGCACGCTCTGGCAATTGAAAGTGCCCGGCCGGATCGAGATTCCTGCGGCGCTCGCTTTCGAGCGGATCATCCTGCAGGACTGACGCCGCAAGCGATCAGATAGCTGTCATCCGAGGCAATAACCTTCCCGGGCGAGGCCCGGGCTTGCGCTGTGCCCATGACATTCCATGGGAATGAGCCGAAGCCAGCCATCGCGGCCGATGCCACGTCTTACGGAAAGGCCGGCACGTAATAGATGGCGCGGGCCCCGACCACGATCACGACAAGAATCCAGAAGAGAGCGCAGCCGAGCCACGCCACCCGGCTGGCGCTGATGCCTCTGTCCGGTCTGCTGGCGCTGCCGGCGACGGCTTCACCAAAAGGATCGAAACTGCTCTGCGGCACCTGGGGCCCCTGCTCGACGTCAGGGACTCTCATCAGTTCCGCGCTTCGCGGCAAGAGTAGCGAAATTCTTTTGAGCGAGCGGACATGGCATGACCTTCTCTCGCAGGCCGCAACAAAGAAAAATGATACCGGACTGCAAAACGCGTCGACGATGCGGGCTGATCCGGCATGGCGTGCGGCCGCGTCGGTGTTCTGTTGCGGCAGCGCGACGCAGCCTGAACGCCCTGCCCTCCACCGTGCGAGATCCGGCGCGGGAAGACTGTCAGCTCATTCGTCGGTCTGGTTCTCTGTCAGCAGGTAACCCAGAATCGTCCCCTCCAGCGCGGCGAGATCGGCTGCGCCATGGCGGCGCGGACGCGCGAGACCGACCGAGACGTCATGGGTGACGCGGCCGTCTTCGATCACCAGCACCCGGTCCGCCAGCGCCACCGCTTCCGAGACATCGTGGGTGACGAGAATGGCGGTGAAGCCCTGCTCGCTCCACACCCGCTCCAGCAGACGCTGCATCGATATCCGCGTCAGCGCGTCAAGCGCGCCGAGCGGCTCATCAAAGGCGAGAACGCGCGGGTGGCTGACCAGCGCCCGCGCCAGCGCGACGCGCTGTTTCTGGCCGCCCGACAGCACGCTCGGCCATTGATCGCGCTTTTCCTTGAGGCCCACCTCGGCCAGAGCCAGCTCCGCACGCGCCTTCGCATCCGGCTGAACGCGCCCGCGTCCCAATCCGACTTCGACATTGGCGACCACGGTGGCCCAGGGCAGCAGCCGCGGCTCCTGAAACATGACCCGTATGTCTTCCGCCCGCGCCTCCTCGCCAAAACTGATGCTGCCGGCGGTCGGAGTCTCGAGGCCGGAGATCAGCCTCAGCAGGGTGCTCTTGCCGCACCCGCTGCGCCCTACCACGGCGACAAACTGCCCGGCCGGGATATGTAGATCGATGCCGCGAAGCACGTCGTTGTCCCCGAACGACTTTCGCAGGCCTCGAATGGTCAGGGACAGCCCGTTGGATTTCGGCTCAGCCAGCCGCCGCGCGACCCGCGCCTGCTCGCCAAGGTCAGCCGAGGGCAATACTGCAACGTCGGACGGTCGCACGCGAAGGGATTGCTGCATGGTCACATTCTCAATGCTTTTGGAAGGCCGGATGCCAGGACAAGGTCAGGCGCTCAAGGAGACGAGATGCGCTGTCGGCGAGCTTGCCGAGAAGCGCATAGATCAGGATGCTGAGCACCACGACATCGATCAGCATGAACTCGCGCGCCTGCATCGCCATGTAGCCAAGGCCGGAGGATGCGGCGATGGTCTCGGCGACGATCAGGGTCAGCCACATGATGCCGAGCGCGAACCGCACGCCGACGAAGATCGACGGCAGCGCGCCGGGAAAGATGACGCGCCGGAACAGTTCGCGGTTGTTCATGCCATAGATGCGCCCCATCTCGATCAACTGCGGGTCCACGGTGCGGATGCCGTGCAGGGTATTGAGATAGATCGGAAAGAACACGCCGAGCGCGACCAGGAACAGCTTGGCGGCCTCATCGATGCCGAACCACAGGATGACCAGCGGGATCAGCGCCAGATGCGGCACATTGCGCACCATCTGCAGCGTGGTGTCGGTGAGCTTGTCGCTCAGCCGCGACAATCCGTTGGCAAGGCCGAAGGCGAAGCCGATGCCGCCCCCGATCAGGAAACCGACCGCGGCGCGCCAGAAGCTGACCCAGATGTTGCGGATCAGCTCACCCGACTGCAAGGATTTCCAACCAGCGATCACAACGTCGGTCGGCGCCGGCAGAACGCGGGACGGCACATAGCCGGCGCCGCAAACGAACTGCCAGATCGCCAGAATCGCGATCGGGACCAGCCATTGCGTGAGACCCGACAGGCGCGGAACGCGAAATGTGCGAAGGCGCGGAAGCGTTTCGACGATGCTCATGACTGCGCGGCCGGACGTTCGAGCGGGCGGCTGGTGCCCGGGCGGTGCTCATTGGCGATAGTCTCGCCGAACGGACCGGTGTTGAGACGAATGCGGCGCACGGAGCCATGCTCCTCCGGAGCCAGCAGGGGAAACACCAGTTCGGCGAAGCGATAGGCTTCTTCCAGATGCGGATAGCCGGACATGATGAACGTGTCGATTCCGAGCGCCTGATATTCGCGCATCCGCTCGGCAACGGTCTGCGGATCGCCCACCAGCGCGGTGCCGGCACCGCCACGGACGAGCCCAATGCCCGCCCACAGGTTCGGGCTGATCTCGAGCTTGTCGCGGCGGCCGCCATGCAGCTGCGCCATGCGCTGCTGACCAACCGAATCCATCCGCGAAAAGATCTTTTGGGCGGCGATCACGGTGTCGTCGGTGACGTGGGAAATCAATTCATCGGCGGCCTTCCATGCCTCTGCGTTGGTCTCGCGAACGATGACGTGAAGCCGGATACCGAAGCTGAGCTCGCGCCCGCGCGCCGCAGCGGCGGCCCGAACACGGTTGATCTTGCCGGCAACCTCCGCCGGAGGCTCGCCCCAGGTCAGATATTTATCCACGGTATCGACTGCGACATCGATGCCGGCTTCGGATGAACCTCCGAAATAGAGCGGCGGCCGCGGCTGCTGCACCGGCGGAAACAACAGCCGCCCGTCTTCGATACGGATATGCTTGCCCTCGACATTGACCACCTCGCCCGCCAGAAGCGACCGATAGACGTCGAGAAATTCGCGCGTCACGTGATAACGCTCATCGTGAGCAAGAAAGATGCCGTCGCCTTTGTTCTCGACCGGATCGCCGCCGGTCACCACGTTGACCAGAAGACGTCCGTTGGAGATGCGATCGAGCGTCGCCGTCATGCGCGCGGCGACACTGGGAGACTGCAGACCAGGCCGCACCGCCACGAGATAGCGCAGCCGCTCCGTCCATGGCGCGACGGACGACGCGACGATCCAGGAATCCTCGCAACTGCGGCCGGTCGGCAGCAGCACGCCGTAATAGCCGAGCTGGTCCGCGGCCTGCGCGATCTGGCGCAGGTAATTGAAATTCACCTCGCGACCGCCCGTCGTGGTTCCAAGGTAACGGCCGTCACCGTGCGTCGGCAGAAACCAGAGAACGTTGGGTTTGGAGAGCGTCTGTGCAGTCATGGTGTCATAACCCGGGTTTGCGCTGTACGTCGGACACCTTGATCGCTTTGGGCAACAGCCCGAGGCTGGTGAAGGTGTCGGCAATCTCCTGCTGGCTGGCGATAACGGCATCGTCGATCGGCTTGATCCCGTAGGCCTGGCGCTTCAACGCCACCTCCACCACCGGGACCGGAAGCCCGATCGAGGGTCCCAATTGCTCCGCCACCGCCTTGATGTCGCCCTTCGCCCAGCCATCGACCTCGCTCAGTTGCTCCAGCACCCGATCGACGACCTTCGGATTGGCTTCGAGAAACTTCTGGGAGGAAAAGTAGAACTGGTAGTTGGCGACGAGACCGGTGCCATCAGCAAGCGTCCGGGCACCGGTTGCGGCCTCCGCGGCCGCCTGGAATGGATCCCAGATCACCCAGGCATCGACCGCACCGCGTTCGAAAGCGGCGCGCGCGTCAGCCGGCGCGAGGAAGACAGGCTCGATCTCCGAATATTTGACGCCGGCTTTCTCCAGCGCCTTCACCAGCAGATAGTGGACGTTGGATCCCTTGTTCAGGGCGACCTTCTTGCCTTTGAGATCGGCAACGCTCTTCAGCGCGCTGTTCTTCGGAACGAGAATGGCTTCGCCGCGCGGCGCGGGGGGCTCATAGGCGACATATCGCAACGGCGCACCCGCGGCCTGCGCAAAAATCGGCGGCGTCTCGCCGGTGTTGCCGAAATCGACCGCACCGACATTGAGCGCCTCGAGCAGCGGCGGACCCGACGGAAACTCGATCCACGTGACCTTGTATCCGAGGGCGTCAAGTGCCGGCTCGAGCGTTCCCTTGCTCTTCAGCAGCACCAGCTTGCCATATTTCTGGAAGCCGATCCGGATCACCTTGTCCTGGCCGTAAGAGGCGCCCACCGAAGCGGCGACCACGCCGATCGACAGGATGGCAGCGGTGATCAGTCGTCCCAAAAGCTGCATGTTCACTTCTCCCGATTGCGGCCTTGCGTCAGCTCGGCGTCGGCCGCCAGACGATGTCCCGAACCACGATACGCTCAGGGATCAGGCCGATCCGATGAAAGCGATCGGCGACGTCCTGCTGCGCAGTGATGATCTCTTCGGTCATCGGGCCGATGATGAATGACGCCCGTTCCGCGGCGACCGTCTGCACATCGAGCGGCACACCGGTGACGGCGGCGAGCGCCTTGGCGACATCGCCGCGATGGTTTTCGGCCCACCGCGCCGCCTCGCTGAGGCCATCAATGACCTCCCGCGTCTCGGATGGATGGCTCTCGGCAAAGTCGCGATTGGCGATGTAGAACGAATTGGTCTTCGCGACCTCGTAGGCATTGACGAGAATCCGGCCGTTCTGACGCTTCTCGCCGATCGCGAAATAGGGATCCCACACCGCCCAGGCATCCAGGCTGCCATTGGCAAAGGCCGGCCCGGCATCCGGCGGCGACAGATAGACCGGCACAATGTCCGAATAGTTCAACCCCGCCTTTTCGAGCGTGGCAATGACGACGTTATGCGCGCTGGTGCCTTTGCCGAATCCGATGCGCTTGCCCTTCAGATCCTGGATCGTTCTGATCGGAGACGCGGCGGGAACGAGAATGCCCTGGCCATTCGTGATCGGCGCGCCGGCGACATAGACGACGTTTGCCCGGGCGGCCTGCGCAAAAATCGGCGGGGAATCGCCGACTGCGCCGAAATCGATACTGCCGTTGCTCATCGCCTCCATCATCGGCGGCCCCGAAGTGAACTCCACCCACTTCACGGCAATCGCCCGATCCGCGAATTTCTTCTCCAGGATGGACTGCTGACGCGCGACGACAAGAACGCCGGTTTTTTGATAACCGATCCGGATTTCCTTGACGACCTTTTGCGCACGCGCACGCGATGACACGGCGCCGGCAATGACTGCGACTGACAATTGCAGAAACTGGCGACGCCTCATCTCGGTCTCCGGACCATGCTTTCATGCTGTTGCGAAACTCAGTGTACGGAATGATGGCGTCGGATTTTTCTCGTGTCGATGGCTGCTCGAAAATAGCGACAAGCGCACTGGCGAATGGCCTTCTGGAATGTCTTTATTTCAGCAGAGCAAATCAGCGCAGGCTATTGTTCCAAAATGGCCTGCAGGCCCATGTTGCCATCACGCGGCGTTGATGCGGCAATCCTCCGAACCGGATTCTGAAGAAGGAGCCCTTCGAGGAGCCGGCATCCCTTGGCGCAGCGATGCAGTATTCGGATCAGCGGAACTGGAGCAAAAGAGATAATGATCCGAAGGACCGTGTTCACCCAGGGCTTAGAGGCCATGACGCTTCGTCGCGGATTCTGAAGCCGCGCCACAGGGCCCTCCGCCGCAGTTCTCTCCGCCGTCAGAATTCGCGGAGTGCCCGCGCGGTCGGCATGCTCACGTCGGATAGAATCCTGACGTCTTCGTTGCCTTCGAGCGTATGGTACTGGCCGTTCCAGTACGCAAGGCCACCGTTCTTCTCGGCAAACAAATCCACTTCAAGCACATTGGCAATGAGAAGGAAGTGGGTGTGATATTCGATCGTTTGATCGACCTTGCAGACGAACGCCGCCAGCGCATTGGTCAGGAGCGGGACACCGGACCGGCTTGGCGCCCATGCCAGCCCCAGAAATCTCTGTGCACCATTGAGACCGCTCTGACGGGTGAATCGCTTGGCGACCTCGACCTGATCGCTGGTCAGGATATTTGCACCAAACACCCCATGCTTCTCGATCAGAGGCCATGACGATGCGGTGCGCCCGATGCTGACGATGACTGATGGCGGCTCTACCGAGAGAGAGGAGAAAGAAGTCACGGTCATTCCCGAAATGTCCTGGCCGCGACCGGCAGTGATGACGGTGACGCCGCCTGTCAGCTGGCGCATGGCGCTCTTGAAAGCAGCCGGATCAACCTGTTTCTGCCGCCTGCCAACGGAGATATCGACCAACGACTCCATGTCTGTCTCCAAAGCTCTTGCCGCGCTCAGCAAGCGGCGATGCCGCCAGCCACTATTTGATGCAAAATGAATTTCGGAGTCATCGTGGGAGATGTCGAGGCCTGCCGGCAAATAACAATGCACTGCTATCGAGCCGCGACAGGCGGCATATCCATGCTTTGCATCCGCAGGCACGCGACAGGTTTATGTTACGGGCAGGATCTGGTGTCCGGCACGGTCCCATTCCGGCACATGCCGAAAGCTGCATCTTGAAGCCGACTCTCCGTGAGAGAGCCGCGGATTGCAGATGCAGCTAAAGATGCTTCAGCACATTCGAGCGGAAGGATTCGATGTGGTGGCGCATCGCCGCCTCCGCGCCAGCACCGTCGCGATGGCTGATGGCCCGAAAGATCTGCTGGTGCTCCTCGTGCACGTTCGACTGATGGTCGGAAGCGGCAAGCGAAATGAACCACAGCCGCAATGACCTCTCATGCAGCTTGAGCAGCACATCGGCCAGCACCACGTTATGCGCTGCCCGCGCGATCAGACGATGGAAGTCGCGATCCAGCAGCATCATCTGCTCGGTATTTCCCTGATCGGCCATCTCGTCAGCGCGAGCGATGACATCGCGGATGGCCACGATCTCCGCTGCACTCGCGCGCTCGGCTGCGAGGCGAACAGCGAATGTCTCGTTGAGCAGGCGCGTCTCGATGATATCGATGACTTCGTCCAGATTGATCTTACGGACGACGACTCCCTTGCGCGGCTGTACATCGACAAGCTCGTCGACATGCAGGCGGTCGAAGGCCTGATGAACCGGCGTGCGACCGATCTTCAATGCGCTCGCAACCGCGCTCTCGCTCAGTTCCTCGCCAGGCTTGTAGGCGCAAGTGATGATGCGATGCTTGATTGCCCGATAGGCTTTTTCCTTCAGCGACTCAGCCGGCCTGGCTTCGTGCTGCCAAAACGCCTCGGTTGCCGTCAGATGCCCCGTCATTCTTGATTCCATCAGGCTGCGATTCGACTGGAATAGCCGTCCCTCGTAGGGCCGGCTCTCTTTCACATACAGGACCACCTCAAGGTAACGAAAGGGTCCGCCGTCGGGATGAAACATGGATTTGCGATCGATGACTTGCGATCAATCCAAGACTGATCGCCTCCCTCCCGCTTCTGCTTCACCCTGTCCGCCCGCTCCCTTCGATCAGCCGAACGTCCTGACGCGGGAGCCACTATCCCCTTGAGCCACACGCATCCCTACAGGTGGCCGTTCCTGCGTCCGGGGCGCCGCGCTGGCCCCGTCATCTGATATTTCAGTTATTCGCTCAGAAGTCTCATATTCGATCCCAACTTAATCCAAGCTATCAAATTTAGGGAATGGCGCAAGCTTTCTTGACGTCGAGTGATATTTTAGATTACTTGAAAACCAGCGGATGTCCTGCTTGCGCAAGACGAAAAGGATAGTCGATGCCCGTCAACAAGCTGCATGATGAATTTCACACTCTCGACATGAACGCCGGATGGCAGGTCCCGGACGGCTATCCGTCCGGCATCCAGCAAAAGATTCTCTCGGGTGCACTGGACGAGACCAACAAGCGCGGCAGCCGCACCCGGCTGCTCAGATTCGAACCCGGCGTCTATACCACCAAGCCCTTCGTTCATGACTACTGGGAAGAGGTGTTTCTCGTTTCGGGGGACCTGACCGTTGGCAACGACGAGGCCGGCAACGGCGGAAAGGCTTTTGCTCCGTTCACCTATGCATGTCGGCCGCCCGGCGCCGTGCATGGCCCGTTCAAGTCCGAGAAGGGCTGCCTGCTGCTTGAGATCCACTACTTCGATCCGGTGTAATCCTGCTTTCGCCAAGCCATCGCCCGCCGCGCATCGGCGGGCGATGGATTTTACATCGACCATCGAGAGGCAAGAACATCGTCGCGGCATCCATCGCTCAGGAGGCCTGATCGCCGAGAAACTGCAGCACCTGCGGGCCGAGGTCATCCACCGCCGTCCCTATGCCGAGTACATAAGAAACGTGATTGTGGCCGCAGAGGCGGATCAGCGGCGGACAGCTCCCCGCCCGCGTGTAGACCGCCGAAGCCAATTCCAACGTCGGCTGACCGAGAAAAACGGGATCGTATTCGGCCACCACCAGCAGCAGCGGCAATTCGCTCCTGCCTGCATGAGTCAGGGGCGATCGCTGCGGATAGGTCGTGGTATCTGCCGAGAAATATCGGGTGATCCCCGATTCCGAATCCGCCGGCGTGATGCGGTAGATGCCGCTGGCAAGCACTGCGGCCCGCACTGCCGCCATGCTGCGCGGACGCAGGTCGGGATCGAACAGTGCGCCAGCCGCATGGGTTGCACCGGCCGACTGACCAAAGACGAAAATCTTCGACGGATCGCCACCAAGCCGGGAAGCCTGCCGCGCCGCCCAATCGATCATGGCCGCCACATCCTCGGCACCGGCGGGCCATTGCACTTCCGGGGCGAGCCGGTAGTTGCCGATCAGCGTAAGGTATCCATTGGCGGCGAAATAGTTGCCAAGCCGGCGGTAGCCGGACTTGTCGCCCGATACAAACCCGCCGCCGGGGACATAGAGCAGGACCGGCCTCTCCCGCCCGTCCGGCGTATAGATGTCGATCTGCTGACGCGGATGATCGCCATAGGCTTCGCTGACCGGCCCATGCTGCGAGGCGCCCTCACCCGCCAGCGCTTCGATCGCGGCGCGAGTCTGCGCCAGCACATCCGGATTGAACTGCGCGCCGAGCGCCGCAATTCTCGCCAGCACGTCCTGGCACGACACGGTCTGCGGCGTCATGCTTTCGCCTCCGAGGTTTCGGCAGGCGGGTGCGCTCGCCGCGAGAAAACATAGTCGGTCGGGTTGAGCGCCCAGGTCAATTTCCAGTAGTCGACCAGACGCCACGGCGAAAGCGCCGCGACCCGCCCCTTGTCGTTCTTGTACCAGCTCTTGACATTCTTATGGGCCCAAACCATCCGGCTGTGCGCCTCATCGACCTGGCGGTTGTATTCGTCGTGCGGTTCCACACGGCATTCCATCGCGTCGTATTTGCGCTCGATCAGCTCGCGCAGGCATTGCGTGATGTAGCGGACTTGGCACTCCGCAACGAAAAAATAGCTTCCGCCGTGCGATAGTCCCGTATTGGGACCCGCAAGCATGAACAGGTTCGGGAATTTCGGCGCGGTAATTCCGAGATAGGCGCGCGGGTCATCATCGTCCCACACTTCGCGGAGGCTGGCGCCACCGAGACCCTTCACGTTAACCGGCCATAGCGGACGCGTGGCGAGAAATCCGGTAGCAAGCACCACGATATCGACCTCGTGGCGCTGTCCTGCCCCGTCGATCACCGCGTCGCGGGTCATCTCCTTCACGTGTTCGGATACAAGCTCGACATTGCTGCGCTTCAGCATCTTGTACCAGTTGTTATCGCGCAGCATCCGCTTGCCATAGGGAGGGAAGTTCGGCGTGACCCGCGCAATCAGATCGGGACGATCACTCAGCTCCGACTGAATGTAGTCCAACAGACGCTGGCGGAACTGGTGGTTCTCCGCATTGAGCGAGATATCCGGCGTTGGCCAATTTGGATCGACCCGCAGCATGCGGTGAAGCACGTCGCCTGCCGCCCAGAACAACAGGAAGCGATACCACTTCGCGAAGAACGGAATGTTCTCCAGCGCCCATTTCATCCCGTCCTTGACCTCGAGATGGTAGTTGGGGTGCGAAATCACCCAATGCGGTGATCTCTGAAACACCAACAGCCGCTCAACGTCACCAGCGATGGTCGGTCCGATCTGAATGCTGCTGGCACCGGTGCCGACCAGCGCAACGCGCTTGCCTTTGACGTCAACGCTGTGATCCCATTGCGCCGAGTGAAACAGCGCTCCCTTGAACGAGGACATTCCTGGAAGATCGGGGATGGCGGGCCGATTGAGGACACCGACGGCCGTGACCAGCACCGGGGCCGAGATCACGCGCGACTGTCCGGACTTATCCTTCAGCGTGACGTTCCAGCGCAGCGAAGCCTCATCATATTCGGCGTCCGTCATCTCGATACCGAACTCGATGCTCCGCCGCACATCATACTTGTCAGCGCAATGCTCGAGATAGGACCAGATTTCATCGCGCTTGGCGAAGTGGCGCGTCCAGTCATGCTTGGGTTCGAACGAAAACGAGTAGAAGTGGTTCGGAATATCGACGCCGCTGCCGGGATAGGAATTCTCGTACCAGGTGCCGCCCACGGTCTCGTTCTTCTCGTAGATCGTGAATGGAATTCCCATTTCGCGCAGCTTGATGCCCATGCACAGTCCGGAAAGACCGGCGCCGATGATGACGACATGAAAGTTCTCCAGGCTCGGCGTCGAGGGCAGCCGCCACGTCACATTGCGCTGGTCGGTGGACGAGGAATCCGACGGCATCTCCTCCAGGAACATCGCGGCATAGTCGTCGGCCAGCATCTCGCCTATGCCGACACTCGCGATGCGTCCGAGCTCGGTTCGCGTCGGAATCAGCGAGGAGGAAATGCGTCCCGCGGCGCAGGCCTTCAGGGTCTCTATCAGACGGGCCTGGATCTTCGCCCGCAAGGCAGCCGGAAGCGCTTCCATGAAGCTCCAACCACCGCTGATATAGCCCGCCGCCTCGCTCAGAAGATCGGTGTCACCGGAAAGATGGGCCTGCAGCAATAGCTGCGGCACGATGTCCGCTTCCTCCAGCGCCCGCGCAAGCGCCGCCTCGTCGGCGACCGCCCTGGCAAATCGCGCGATCCGGCTGCCCCTGTCATCGATGCCCGGATAACGGGGAAAAACTGACGCGTTGTGATTCATCGTGAAAACCTTTCATCGAAGCACGAACCTCACGCCGGCATCCCAAAATGCCGATGCGGATGATCCCCGGCGCGCCCGGTATTGGTAGACTGGTCCTCAATGCGCAGCCGCAGCGAGACGCCCTGACCTGCGAATGGCGGCAGGCGCTAGACCAGCCCGAGAAACTTGGTCGAGAATTCCGGATCGTTCTGAATCTCGTCGCCTGAGCCTTCCATCACGCCGCGTCCATTCTCGATGACATAACCGCGCTGGACGAACTCGAATGCTCGATGCACGTTCTGCTCCACGAGAAGGATGGTGGCGCCATCCGCTGCGATCTTCCGCAGCGCCTCAAGAACCGACTTGATCACGATCGGCGCAACGCCGAGAAAAGGCTCGTCGAGCAGCAGCAGTGATGGATTCGACATCAGCGCGCGGCCAATCGCGACCATCTGTTGCTGTCCGCCGCTGAGCTGGCCCGCCGGCTGCGAGCGTTTCTCCTCAAGAATCGGAAACAGCCCGAACACCCGTTTGAGCTGTGGCTTGACCGACGGGCGCGCCAACTTGGCATAGGCGCCCATCTCGAGGTTTTCCTGCACGCTCATCGCCGGGAAAAGATGCCGTCCCTCGGGAACAAGCGCAATGCCGGCCGCCACCCGCTCCGCAGGCGATAGACGGCCGATATCGTCCCCACGAAAGCGGATCGTCCCGGCGGACAATGGATAGACGCCCATGATCGCACCGAGTGTGGTGCTCTTGCCGGCACCATTGGCGCCGAGCAAACCGACCCGCTCACCTTCCTGAATATTGAGCGAGATGTCCCACAGCGCAGTCATGCTGCCATGTTTGACGGCAATGTTCTGAAGCTCGATCATGCGGCTTCTCCCTTGCTGCCAAAATAGGCTTCCTGAACGCGCTGGTTGTTGACGGCCTCCTCGATAGAGCCCTCCATCAGCTTGGTGCCGCTTTCGAGCACGACGATGCGATCGACAATCTCGGCAAGCGCCCAGAAGATGTGCTCCACCCAGATGATGGTGACGCCATACTGGTCCCGTGCCGCGCGCAGGAGCGCGATGAAGCGGTGGACCTCGGTCGGGGTGAGACCGGAAGCCACCTCGTCGACCAGCAGCAGCCTCGGCGCGCTTGCGAGCGCACGCGCGAACTCGAGCACCTTCTTGTCCTGCAGCGACAGCGTATCCGCTCGCACCGACAGCTTGTCGCCAATCCCGGCAAACTCAGCGAAGCGTCCGGCTTCGACCAGCGCCTGCTTGTGGTGCAGCGGGTCACGGCCACGGAACATCAGGGCGATCGCGATGTTCTCGATCACCGTGAGGTCGCCGAAAGGTCGCGGATTCTGATAGGTCCGCCCGATGCCGAGATGTGCCACCTCGTCACGGCGCTTGGAGGCGAGCGACTGTCCTGACAGCACGATCGAGCCCGAGGTCGGTTCGTATACTTTGGAGATACAGTTGAACAGCGTCGTCTTGCCGGAGCCGTTGGGACCAACGAGACCGATCACCTCGCCGGGCTTGATCTGCAAGCTGACGTCGTTGACGGCGGCATTGCCGCCGAACCGCATCACCACGCCCTGCACGTCGAGCACCAGCGATGCATTCTCCGTACGCGCGTTCGGACTGAACAGCGGCGTGGCGCCCAGATCTCCGGAGAAGCTTGGAGCGAAATCGTGGTGCTCCTGTGCCAGCGAAGCAAGAAACGGCACCTTCTTCAGCAGCTTGGTCCGCAGCAGACCGCCCGGCAGAAAACGCCCGATCAACAGCACCAGGAGACCGTAGGCAGTCGTCTGCAGCACCGGCAAATGCGTGAGCAGGAGGTCATGCACCGTGCCGAGGATAAGCACGCCGACCAGCGGCCCCCAGATCAGACCCGAGCCGCCGAAAAGTGCCATCGCGATCGGGATCAGCGCCACGTCGAGGCCGAACACCGTCGGCGGGTCGATATAGCCGAGATACCAGGCCTGGATCGCTCCCGCGAAGCCCGCGAATGCCGATCCCAGCATGAAAACGGCGCACTTCATCGGAAAAATGCGGATGCCGCTGGTCTCCGCCACCTGCTCGTCGTTGCGGATCGCCTTCAACGCGAACCCGAAGCGTGAACGGTCCAGCCAGAAGCTCACGCCAACGGCCGCGAGCGCGCCGCCGAGCAGAAGGCCGTACAGCAGATTGATCTGGCGCGGCAGCGACAGTGGAATGCCATCGGCGCCTTTGGTGATATCGGTCAGGTTGAAGGCGAGGATTTCGAACAGCGGCAGCAGCGCCAGCGTCGCGAAGGCGAAATAATTGCCTCGCAGCCGGAAGAGCGGAAAGCTCAAGACCAGCGCGGTGATCATTGCGGCCAACGCGCCCGCGGCAATTCCCCAGTAGATTGCCACGCCCTTCGAGCTCAGGATCGCAAAGGCATAGGCCCCGACCCCGAAGAAGGCAAAATGCCCGAGATTGGTGTAACCGGCCTTGCCGTCGAGCCAGTCCCAGCTCTGCGCCAGGATAAAAGCCGACAGCAGCGATATCGAGAAGGCAAGGCCGTAGCTTTGCGTTACGAATGGGACGGCGGCCGCGGCGACGAAAACCAGCGGCATCAGCATATTCGCCTTGACGGATCCGTTCACGCCGGCTTACCCCCGAAAATGCCCTGCGGGCGGACGACAAGAATGATCAGCAGCAACATGATGCTGATGCCCGGCGCCCATTCCGAGCCGATCAGGAAAGCCGCGAGGCTTTCGACGACGCCGAGCAGGATGCCGGCAAGAAGACTTCCGGTGAGGTTGCCGATGCCGCCGAGAATGATGATGGTGAAAGCCTTCACCGTGAGGGAGAAGCCCATATAGGGATCGACGGGAAACATGGTGGCATACAAGACGCCGGCGATGGCGACGAGACCGCAGCCGAACGCGAATGTGTTGCCATGCAGCGTCTTCCCGGGAATCGCGGAAATGGTCGCACCGAACGCATCCTGCGATACCGCGCGTATCGCTCGCCCGAACCAGCTGTAGCGCAGGAAGAAGTGCAGCGCGACGGTGAGAAGGATGATTCCGGCCAGCGCGTAAACCTGTGTCGACGACAGGATCAGATCTCCGAGCTCGATCGGATCAAAGCGGACAGGAATGTTCTTGGGTGTCGGGCCGGCCAGGAAAGCCGCAATATCGCTCATCATCAGGAGCGCGCCGACCGTCACCAGAACGACGCCGATCTCAGCCTCCTTCGGCGTGCGGGCGGATAGCGGCTCCAGCAGGAACTGGAAGAACAGCCGCCCGAACAGGCCAAACGCCAGCACCAGCGCAATGCCGCTGACATACGGGGGCAACCCCAGGTCCGTATAGGCGAGGCTCGCCAGGATGCCACCGATTGCGACCAGCGTGCCGTGGCTGAAGTTGAGAATCCGGACGACGCCGTAGATCAGCGACAGACCGAACGCCACCAGCGCATAGATTCCACCAAGCAGAATCCCGCCGATCATCAATTGCAGATATATGGTGATATCCATGACGAACCTCGCCAGACGGCTTATTGCCAGCTAGGGGACGGATAGATGAACGGCTTCTGAGCGACTGACGGAGGCGCGACGATCACAGCCTTGCCATCCTGCACCTGCGTGGTGAACGCCGGCACATCGGAAATGCCACCCTCATGGAAAGTGATGGGCCCGACGGGCGACTTGAACGTTCCCTTGTCGAGCACGTCACGCACCTTGTCACGGTCGAGCGTGCCAGCGCGCTCGACCGCCTGCATCATCACGAGGTAGGCGTTGAGCCGATTGATGGTCCAGAGATAGTCCATCACATCGACATCCGATGCCTTGAGCACACGCTCGATCAGTTCGCTGTAGTCACCCTTGGTGCCGGGCAGCCAGCTCAGTTCGCCGCTGAGGCCTTCGGCATCCTTGCCGAGCGTGCGGATCAGCTTTCCGGTCGTCATGATCTCATGAACGCCGTTGGCCTTCACTTTCATCTGACGCATCTGCTGGATCAGCGGCAACGCGGGCGCGTCATAAGAGGCAATATAGATCAGGTCCGGCTTCGCCGAACGCAGCTTCAGCGCCAGCGCGGTGAAGTCCTTCAGCTCCGGCGAAAACACTTCGCTGCCGATCACCTTGATGCCCTGTGCTTCCGCCTTCTTGGAGAAATGCGCCACAACGTCCTTGGTGAGCAGGTTATCCTGCGCCACGAAGAAGATCGTCTTCGGCCCCGGCGACAACCCCTTCAGCATTTCGAAGTAATTGTTCGACCAGCCCTCCGCTGTCGACTGCACACCAAAAATGTACTTCAGCCCCCGCGTCCAGATGTTCGCCGCCGACGCATTCGACATCACGGTCGGGATCTTGTGGCGCTCGACCACCTGGGACACCGCAAAGCTCACTGCCGACCAGTCGGGCCCGAGGAAGAAGTCGACATTGTCGCCGGTCGCAAGCCGCTCATACAGCGTCACTGCGGTCGCGGGCGTGCTCTGGTCATCGTAGCTGATGATCTTGATCGGCAGCGACTTGTTGCATTCCTTGATGAAGATGCCGCCATCCTTGTTGAACTCGGTTTCGAAGACCTCGGTCATCTTGACCCAACGATCCGCCAGCGTGGAATTGCGGCCGGTCGCAGAGATCGTGGTCCCGAATGTGATCGGACCGGCGCACTTGTCCGTCCGCGGCGCGGCGCTGGCCGACGACGCCAGACCGGCGGAGATGCTGGCGATGGCCGCGGCAGCCATGCCCAACAAAGCAACCCTGGATAGTTTCATTGAGGTCTCCATTGAAATATCAGAAGGCGAATTTTGCTGCCAAACGCATTTATAGCAAGCTTAAAATCTACGCAAATCTTAGTGATAGCATGGGCAATCCTCTCTTCACGCAACAAATTACGCATATATTTCAGAATATTGCTCGAACAGATCAGCAACGCACGGAGTCTCGTCGCCACATAGGGCGCCACAACGCCGCAGCCTCTTCGTGATGTGTCAGAAAACCTGTCATGCGACATGCGCCGTCTCAGGCCGACAACTACGTCGGCGCGATCGCGATTTTTTCCAAAGTGCCGAGTGTCGCCGCACCATATTTGCGGCCTAGCTCATCACCGAGCCACCATCGACGGCAAGTGTTTGCCCCGTCATGAAGTCGCTTGCGGAAGATGCGAGGAACAACAGAGTGCCCACCAGATCATCGGCGGTGGCTTCGCGCTTCAATGCGCGTGACGCGATATTGTTGGCGACGATGTCGCCCCTCCAGTCCGGATTTTGAGCGACGACGTCAGTCATGGTCAAGCCCGGCGACAGCGCATTGACGCAGATGCCATCGTCCCCGAGTTCCCGCGCCAGCGCCCGCGTCATCGAAATGACAGCACCTTTCGATGCGACATAATGCAGAAAGCCCGGCGCGCCCTTGACGGCCGTGCCGGAAGCAAGGTTGATGATCTTGCCATATCGCTGCCGTTGCATGATCGGCGCGACCGCCTTTGCGCATTCGAACACGCCGCGCACATTAACGGCCATGACTCGATCCCACGCCTCACTGGTGATGCTGGTGAATTTCTGAATCGGCAGGTTGGTGAACAGGCCGGCATTGTTCACCAGAATGTGCAGAGCGCCGAAGGACTCAACCACCGCGTTGACGCAACGCGACACCGATTCCGGATTGGTGACATCCAGCGTGAATGCAAGGCATCTGCCGCCCTCGCCCTCGATTTCGCCCCTGAGCGCCTCGGCATCGCGGATGTCGCCGACGGCGACCACGGCGCCGGCTCTGGCAAGCGACCGGGCGAACTCCGCCCCCAATCCCTGCGCTCCGCCTGTCACCAGCGCAACTTTTCCTTCCAGCGATCTCACAGACACCTCCGGCAGCAGAAACTAATATAAAGGACACGCTTAAAATATCACAAATTCAGGCGGTAATGCACGTTATATGTGCATTATATGCAAGGATTGACAGCTATACACCCGGCATGAAATATCAGATGTTGGTTCAAACAGCATCGGATCCCTTTTCGCAAGAGGCGATCTTATGGCAGCCGCGCGCCCGTGACGGCAGATGACGGCATCAGCCTTGGAGGCATCGAAAGCAGCATGAGTACCGAGCGCGTCATCATCGCAGGTGCCGGACCTGTCGGACTGGTCGCCGCGGCGAAACTGGTCGCTGAAGGCATTCCCGTCCTGGTGTTGGAAGCCGGAAAGGATTTGAGTGCGGAATCGCGCGCGTCGACGTTCCATCCGCCCACGCTCGACATGCTGGACCAGCTCGGCGCGGCCAAGCCTCTCATCGCCCAGGGTCTGGTGGCGCCGAAGGTGCAATATCGCTCCAAGGACGAAGGCATCATCGCCCAATTCGACTTCGGCGAGATTTCGGACCTCACCGCCCACCCCTATCGCCTGCAGAGCGAGCAGTTCAAGCTGACGCGCATCCTCCATACGATGCTGCGCGACAATCCGTTGTTCTCGCTGGAATTCGAAGCGACCGTCGATAACGTTGTTCAAGACGAAAGCGGCGTCCGTGTCACCATCGATCGCAACGGCAAAAGCGAGCAGCGGGAAGGACAATGGCTGATCGGCGCTGACGGGGCGCGCAGCACGGTGCGCAACGCGCTCGACATCGATTTCGAAGGTTTCACCTGGCCCGAGCGCTTCCTGGTGCTGAGCACCAATTTTGATTTCGATGCAGTGATCCCCGACCTCGTTTCAGTCAATTACGTCGCCGATCCGCAATTGTGGCATTTCTTCCTGCGCATCCCCGGAATGTGGCGCATCATGTTCCCGATTCCTCAGGACGTCAGCGACGAGGCGGCGACCACCCAGGACTACGGCCAGTCGTTGCTGGCGATTGCCGCGCCGGGCCGAGGCCCGTTCGAAATTCTCCATTCGACGCTGTATCGCGTGCATCAGCGCGTCGCAAAGCAGTTTCGCAAGGGCCGCTGCTTCCTCGCCGGCGATGCCGCGCATATCAACAATCCGCTCGGCGGCATGGGCATGAACGGTGGCATCCACGATGCGCTCAACCTGACATCGCGGCTGGCACAGGTGTGGAAGGGCGAGGCACCAGAGACGGAGCTCGATCGCTACGATCTGCAGCGCCGCCTCGTCACGCTCGAATACGTGCAGAAGTACACCATTCAGAACAAGAAGAACCTCGAAGCGCGCGATGCCGAAGGTCAACGCGCCTTCCGTGAAGGGCTGCGCAAGGAAGCCTCGACGCTGGAGGGTCGCCGCGCGCATCTCGAGCGCATTGCGATGATCTCCAGTCTGCGCCGCGCAGCAGAACTCGGATAAGCCGGCACCACGCTTCATGCCGCGCTGCTGCGGCAACGGGCGAACCGCAACTGCCTTGCAATGATCTCTGGAACAGCCATGACCGGACACTCCTTTCGCCTGCAGCTCGAAACGTTGCGAGGCATCCAAGACAAAGACGTCCTGATTTCCTCCTGTGTGATCGCAGGCTGGACGGGACGCGATGCGGCGGCGCTCGAAAAGCATATCGCCGAGCTCGAAGAACTCGGTGTCAGGCGGCCGGCCTCGACGCCGATCTTTTACCGTGTGGCCGCCTCGCGTCTCACGACATCGAACGTCATCGAAGTCTTGGGCGAAGCCTCCGGCGGCGAAGTCGAATACACGATCCTCGCGCACGGCGGAAAGCTCTGGGTCGGCACGGGCTCGGACCATACCGATCGCGAGGCCGAGCGCATCACCGTCACGCTGTCGAAGCAGATCTGCGACAAGCCGATTGCACCGCGGTTCTGGGCATTCGACGATGTCGCCAATCACTGGGATGAGATGATTCTGCGTTCCTATGTTATCGAAGACGGCCAGCGCCGCCTCTATCAGGAGGCCCGCACCGGCGCGATGCTATCACCGCAGGATTTGATCGCGCGTTACACACACGACGGCGGGCTCGCCGACGGCACGATCCTGTTCGGCGGTACCGGCGCCGCCATCGGCGGCGTGCGCGCCACCCATGAATTCGAATACGAGATCGAGGATCCGGTGCTGAAGCGCAAGATCGCGTCCCGCTACCGGACCGTGATTCTACCTGTACTGGGATAGCGTTTTGTCATCTTTCCGCTGTGCGGTCCGATCGGAGCAGCCGGATGATCACTGACGAGTTTCCAACGGTCCGGGTCGCCGCGGTTCATGCGGCCTCGGCCTATCTCGATCTTGACGCTTGACCCTGCCGTCATAGTCGGGGGACAGCACTTTTTTCGCCCGCCCTTCCTGCCGCGGATCATGAATCGCATTATTCCGCATTCTCTTCGAGGTCCCATAGATCGCCATGAGCCTGTCCTTCGATCCCGATCAACTGTCCTTTCCGAAGGACTCGTTCATCAACGGCAAGCCCCTTTCCGGCACCGGCGCGGATATCGGCGTCCATCGCCCTTCGGATGGCAAGCTGGTACACAGCTTCAGGGAAATCGACGCGGAGGATGTCGATGTCGCAGTCACCAGCGCCCACCAGGCTTTCAGAACATCCGGCTGGGCCAGCGGCGAGCCGCGGGCCCGGTCGCGGGTGATGCGCCGCTGGGCCGACCTGATCGAGCAGCACGGCGATGAACTCGCCCGCATGGAGGCAGCCTTCTCCTCGCGCCCCATCGCCGAAACGCGTACGCGTGACGTTCCGGTCACCGCGGAGATCGTCCGCTTCTACGGCGAATGCGCCGCGCGCATGGACGGCGAGGTTCTGGCCACGCGTTCGGACATCTACAGCCTGACGATTCCGGAACCCTACGGCGTGGTCGCGGCGATCTCGCCGTGGAACGTCCCCATGATCCTGGCAATGATCAAGGTCGCGCCGGCCCTTGCAGCCGGCAACGCCGTCGTCATCAAGCCTTCCGAACTGACGCCATTCTCACTGCTACGGATCGCGGAGCTGGCGATCGAGGCGGGGCTCCCGGCTGGCCTGTTTAACGTGCTGATTGGCACAGGTTCCAAAACCGGGAGCGCCCTGGTCCGCCATCCGCTGGTGCGGTATGTCAGCTTCACCGGCTCAACTGCGACCGGCGCGGCAATCATGGCCGAAGCGGCAAGGCATGGTCTCAAGCCGGTCTCGCTCGAGCTCGGCGGAAAGAATCCACAGATCGTGTTCGCGGACGCGCCCGATCTCGATCAGGTCGCCCGCATCGTGGCCAATGCCGCAACCCGCAACAGCGGCCAGCTCTGCTTCTGCGGCAGCCGACTCATCGTCGAGCGCAGGATCGCGGACCGCTTCCTCTCGGCGGTCAAGGCCGGCATGCAGGCGGCGATCGCTGGGCCGACGTGGGAGGAAACCACATCCCTGCCCCCCATCATCAACAAGACGCAGCAAGACCGCATATCCAATATCGTGTCCCGCGCGCGAGATACCGGCGCCGAAGCGCTGATCGGCGGAGAGGCATTCGAGGCTGGCGGCGGCCATTTCTACAAACCGACCCTGATCACCTGTCCCTCGGACAGCAATGTTATCTTCGAGGAGGAAGTGTTCGGTCCTGTCCTCGCGGTTCAGACTTTCGACGATGCCGAGGAAGCACTTAAGCTTGCCGATCATCCGCTCTACGGCCTCACCGCCGGCATTCACACCTCAAACATCGACCGGGCATTGCACACCGCGAAGGCGGTTGATGCCGGCATGGTGTGGGTCAACTGCTACGGCAGGAGCATGGATATCGCCAGTCCCTTTGGCGGGCATAAGCAATCCGGATTCGGCAAGGACTTCGGCGTTGCCGGCTTCGAGAAATACTTCAACAAGAAAAGCGTCTGGGTTCAATTGAATACACCCACCTGACGGGGCCATTCTCACCTGCGCGGCGCGATAACTCCGCACGCGAAATCACGTCAATGGCGGATACGGGAGAGAACGCATGGATGACCATCTTGCCTTCGCATCAGCCTCAACGCTGACGCGCCTGATCGAATCCCGGCAGATCGGCTGCGTCGAGCTGCTCGATCTTTTCGTCAGACGCATCGAGAAATACAATGCAGCGCTGAATGCTGTGATATCAAATCAGATTTCGGATGCACGACAGAAAGCCGCACAGTGCGATACCGCACGCGCCAAGGGCGAACGGATCGGACCGCTGCATGGCCTTCCCATGACGGTGAAGGAATCCTTCGATGTTGCCGGCCTCGCCACCACATGGGGCGTGCCCGAGTTCAAGGGCAACATTGCCAAGCGTCCCGCGACCGTGGTCTCCCGCTTCGAGAGCGCTGGCGCAATCGTGTTTGGCAAGACCAATATCGCGGCCAACCTCGCCGACTGGCAGTCCTTCAACCCTGTCTATGGCTGCACCAACAACCCCTGGGATGTCACCCGCAGCCCTGGCGGTTCGTCGGGAGGCAGCGCGGCCGCGCTGGCCGCAGGACTGACCGCGCTCGAGGTCGGCAGCGATATCGGCGGATCGATCCGCAACCCTGCGCATTACTGCGGCATCTATGGACATCGTCCGACATTCGGTGTGGTGCCGCAAACCGGTCACGGCCTGCCCGATACCTACTCGCACGGCGACCTCAACGTGATCGGGCCGCTGGCTCGCTCGGCGGAAGATCTTACGCTCGCTCTGCAGACGATCGCAGGTCCGGAAGACGCGGCCGCGCGAGCATGGTCGCTGCAGCTTCCAGAAGCGACGGCAAAGCCATTGTCGCGCCTGCGGATCCGCGTCAATCTCAGCGCAGCGGTGGCCGAGGTCGATCGAAGCATCCAGGATGGAATCAGCCGCCTGGCCGAGTGGCTGGCGCAGCACGGCGCCCAAATCGAACACGGCGGCCCCCCTGCAGATGAAGCGCTGCTACAGGAGATGTACATCCTGCTGCTGCGGGCGGGCACCAGCCGGCGGCTCACGGAGGCTCAGCGTAGCCAACTGCTGCAGGATCGCGCCGCATCGGAAGGACGGCATGATTATTTCGCACTTCAGGCGCGCGGCAACACCATCAGCCACTGGGAATGGCTGAAATGGGACAACCTGCGGCACCAGTTTCAGGCAGCATGGCACGCCCTGTTCAACGACATCGATTTCTATCTCTGCCCGGCGGCTGCCACCGCGGCAGTGCCGCACAATCATGTCGGTCCGCGCTGGGAGCGGATGATCGACGTCAATGGCCAGCCGCAGCCCTCCACCACGCAGATGTACTGGGCAGGTCTGGCGGTGGCTGCCAATCTCCCGGCCACGGTCGCACCGATCGGCGCGACGCCTGAGGGGCTGCCGATTGGCGTCCAGATCATCGGCGCACCGTATCAGGATCTGAGCTGCATCCACTTTGCCGGAATGCTCGAGCGCGATTATTACGGCTTCCACATTCCACCAGCCTTCGCACCGGCCTGACTCATAGATGCGCCGATAACGCATCGGCTGCTTGCTGCGAACGGAGGATGCCTCAGCCACGACAAGCATCGCTAGAGATAGGACGCCTTCACGATCGGCGAGCGACGAAGCTGATCGCTGGTGCCGCGCAGCGTCACCTCGCCCAGCTCCAGCACACAGCCCGATGCCGCAACGTCCAGCGCGATCGCGGCATTCTGTTCCACCAGCAACACGGCGGTGCCCTCGGAGCTGATCCGGCGGATGATCGCGAAGATTTCCTCGACGATCCGCGGCGCCAGACCCAGCGACGGCTCGTCGAGCAGAAGAAAGTCGGGCCGAGCCATCAGCGCGCGGGCAATCGCCAGCATCTGCTGCTCGCCGCCCGAGAGCGTCCGCGCCGGTTGAGGCAATCGTGCCCGCAGGCTTGGGAAAATGTCCAGCAGGCGTTCGCCTTCGGCAGTGATATCGGCCGAGCCGCGCCGAAGAAAACCGCCAAGGCGGAGATTGTCGGCAACACTCAGGCCAAGAAACAATTCGCGCTGCTCCGGCACCAGCGCTACGCCTGCCTTGAGGGCGCGATGGGGCGCAGCATCGGCAAGCGGCCTGCCGTCAAGCGTCACCGAGCCGGCAGCGCGCGGCAGCAGCCCGACGATGGCTTTGAGGAGCGTCGATTTCCCGGCACCATTGGCGCCGAGTACGGTCACGACCTGGCCGCGCGGGACATCCAAGCTGACGCCACGCAGCACCATCTTGTTGCCGTAGCCGGCGTCGAGATCACGCACCGAAAGCATGAGCGCCCTTCTCTCCCAGATAGGCTTCAATGACTGCCGGCGCGCTTCGCACCTCTGCCGGCGTGCCTTCGGCGATCTTCCGGCCGAAATTCAGAACGCTGATGCGGTCCGAAATCGCCATCACCAACGCCATGACGTGGTCGATCACCAGAATCGTGATCCCGCGCTCTGATCTCAGATCCAGGAGCACCCGGTTGAGCACTTCGATCTCCGCTGCGCGCAGACCGGCGGCCGGCTCGTCCAGCAACAGCAGCTTCGGCTCAGTCGCGAGGGCGCGCGCGATCTCGAGGCGACGCTGCTTGCCGAACGGCAGCGCCGCGGCAAGGTTGCCCTCATCCTCCGCGAGCCCTACGAGACTCAACAGCTGCCGTGCCTCACGCCGGGCCGCAATTTCGCTCCGCCGCCATCCGCCGTCATGCAGTGCTGCATCGAGCGGATGACAGGCATGGCGCCGGTCCAGCCCGATCAGCACATTTTCAAGCGCCGTCATTTCACCGAACAGCTCGGTATTCTGGAAGGTCCGGGCGATCCCCATGCGATTGATGCGGTGCGGCGCCATCCCGCCGAGGCTCTGCCCTTCAAAGCTTACATTGCCACTGCTGGGCTGGTAGAGGCCCGTCACGACGTTGAGGAGCGTGCTCTTGCCCGCACCGTTCGGACCGATCACGGCATGGATCGCACCGCGGGCAACCGCCGCGGAGACGCGGTCGAGCGCGATCACCCCGCCGAACTGAACCGTCACATTCTCGGCATTCAGCAGAGGCGTGTCACTCATCGCCCGTCTCCTGTCCGCGCCAACGCGCTGGACAGCGCCCGCGGCAAGTTGAAACTCGCCAGGCCATTCGGGCGCAGAACGATGAAGCCGAGCAGCAGCAGGGCGAAGACCAATCCCAGATAGGACTGGAAGCCCTGCAGGAAATCGGGAAGGAACACGAAAATCGTGCTCCCCACCAAAGCCCCGAGCGGCGACGCCATGCCGCCGACCACCGCGACCGCGAGGAAATAAACGCTATGCGTGATCCCGAACTGCGCCGGATCAAGATAGGTCGACAATGGCGCCAGCAGTCCACCGCCGATCGCCCCGAGAAATCCGCTCGCGCCGAATGCGGCCGCCTTGTAGCGCAGCACGTTCAGCCCCATCAGCTCCGCCGCGGTCTCGCTCTGGCGAATCGCGGCGAGTGCGCGCCCGTAATGCGAGCGATTGAGATTGTGAACAGCCAGGAACAGAGCGGCAGTCACCGGCACGATGACATAGTAAAGCTGGCCGCCGGTGGACAATGCATATCCAAAGATCTCGAACGTCGGCACCGGCATCCCGGCCGCCCCGCCCGTGATGCTGTCGGAATAGATCAGAGCGATCTGAACGATGGCGGTGACCGCCATGGTCACCAGCGCGAGATAGTGGCCCGACACCCGCAACGTCATCTGGCCCAGCAGGAAGCCCACCACCGACACTGCCACCGCAACGACAGGAATGCCGGCCCATAGCGGGAAACCCCAGCGTGTCGCCAGAATCGCCGAACCATAGCCGCCAAGCGCCACGAACGCCGCCTGCGCCAGCGAAATCTGGCCGGCGAAGCCGGTCACTACCACGAGGCCCAGCACGACGAGCGCCGTCCCCGCAATAAGACAGATCTGAAACAGATGAAATTCGGCCAGCACGTGTGGAGCCGCAAGAAAAGCAAGGGCCGCAACCATAGCGAAAAGCGAACGCGCCAGCATGCTACACCTTCTTCATGGCGAGGACGCCGAGCAGTCCCTGCGGGCGCACCAGCACCACGGCGATCAGGATGCCATAGCTGATCATGTCCTTGAGCGCGCTTGACACATAGGCGCCGGCGAGAGCCTCCAGGACGCCCAGCAAAATTCCGCCGATCACCGCACCGGGCAAGCTGTTGAATCCTCCCAGCACCGCAGCAGTGAAGCCCTTGATGCCGATCAGCCCCATGTCCGGCGACAAGGTCAGCAGCGGCGCGACCAGCACGCCGGCGACGGTGGCCAGTACTGACGATAGAATCCAGATGGCAAGGAACACCATGGAAACCTGGATTCCAATCAGGCTGGCGCCGATGCGGTTGTCGCAGGCTGCCATGATCGCGCGTCCATAGAATGTCCGCTCGAACAGAAGAAACAGGAGCGCGAGAACACCCAATGAAACGCCGACGATGGCGAGGTTCGCCGGCACGACGAAGACACCGAAGACCGCGACCGGCGCAGGCGACAGCAAGAAGGGAAACGGCCACGCGCTCGGCCCCATATAGGCCCGCACGAATTCACGCAGCACCGTGCCCACCGCCAGGCTGGCAATGATCTGCGCCAGCAGCGAGGCCCTGCGAAGCGGCCACATCAAGCCGCCATAGATCAGCGCACCGAGCAAGACCGATGCGGCCAGTGCCACCACGACCGCGGGCCAGAACGGCAGCCCGAACAGGGCCTGCGCGATCAGCACCAGATAGGCACCGAACGTCACCTGGTCGCCATAGCCGAAATGGACCACGCCGGTGCCCTTGTAAATCAGCACGAAGCCGAGCGCGACCAATGCATAGACCGCGCCGGCCGTGATCGAGCTGACAAGAAGCTGTGCAAGCATGGCGTCCCTAGAGCGAGGCGATCCCCTTGATTTCGATCAGCGCGTCCGGTCGGATCAGCCCACGCACCACGACGCCGGTCGCTGCAGGCCACGGCGGGCCTTTGAACAGCTCACGGCGGAGATCCGCCGTCCTGTTGTAGTCATCGAGGGAGAGGACGTAGTCGGTCGTCTCCACGATGTTGTCGAGGCTGCCGCCGACCTTCTCGAGAATCAGCGAAAATTTCTCGAAAATGCGTCGCGTCTGGACGACGATGTCGCCGGGGCCAACGATCTTTCCCTTGTCGTCCGTGGCCGTTGTGCCGGACAGGAAAACAAGGTTGCCCACCCGCACCGCTGGCGAGAAGGTGAACTTTTCAGGCCACGCGTCTCCCGGGAAGATAGGCTCATAGCGCGGCATCACGACATCCTTTCAGGCACGCTGGCGCAGGGCAAAGCGCTGGATTTTTCCGGTTTCGGTCTTCGGCAGAGAGGTAACGTATTCGATCTCGCGTGGGTACTGATGACGGCCGACATTGGCCTTCACAAGGTTGACCAGATCATCACTCAAGGCCTCGCTTGCCGCAAAGCCCGGCCGTAATACAACGAAGCTCTTGACGATCTGGCCACGCAGCGCATCCGGCTTGCCGATCACCGCGGCTTCCGCCACTGCGGGATGCTTGAGAAGCGCACTCTCGACCTCGAATGGGCCGATGCGATAGCCCGCACTCTTGATCATGTCGTCGGCGCGGCCTTCAAACCAGAAATAGCCGTCGGCATCCCGGCGTCCAAGGTCGCCGGTGACGATCCAGCCATTGCGCACCAGCTCGCGTGTGGCCTCAGGATCATTCCAGTAGGACAGCCAGTAGCGGCAATCAGGACCAGTTTTCTTGCCGATGTAACCGATCTGGCCCGAGGGCAATTCATTGCCCTGATCATCGACGATCGCCATGGTGTAACCGGGCGACGGGAGCCCCATCGAACCCGCCTTCACCTCCATGTCGATCGCATTGTAGTTGCCGATCGGAAGGGCATATTCCGTGGCGCCGAAATGATCCATCGGCGTGATATTCCAGGCCCGCCGGAACGACTCGACCACTTTCGCATTGAGCGGCTCCCCGCAGCTCGACACCGCATGGAGCCGCAGGCGCGGGGCGCGCAGCACGGCATCATCCAGCGTCATCAGGCTGCGCAGCAACGTCGGCGTGGTCGCAAGGTTGGTGACGCGGTAGCGCTCGAGAATGCTGAGACAAAGCTCGGCCGTCGGGTTCTGCTCGACGGACACCACGGTCGCACCCGCCGCCAAAGCCCCGAGATAGCAGATGAAACCATATCCCCATCCTGGATCACCGGTCGGCCAAAGGATGTCGTCGCGCTGGAGATCGAGACCGTAGACGATGTAGGGCCAGATCGCGGCCAGGAAATTGACGGCGATCGCGCCGCCCTTCGGTTGCCCGGTCGAGCCTGATGTATAGATCAGGGCCGCCGGCTCATCCCGATCGCGGGCCACGGCGGCAAACTCGGCGCTTTCGCCGGCCATCGCGACATCGAAAGCGAGCGCGCCCTCCGGAATTGCGGAGACATCAGGTCCGGCGACGATCAGTCGTGCCGAAACGTCTGACGGCACCTGCTGCAAGACGCTCTGATGCGTAACCAAAATGCGAGCCGAGCAATGATCGAGCCGGTAACGAACCGCATCCGGACCGAAGCCGGTGAAGATCGGTACATAGATGGCACCGACTTTCAACGCCGCGATGATGGCGATCATCACTTCGGCGCCGCGCGGCATCAGGCCGGCCACGCGGTCGCCCGGCTTGACCCCGAGCCGCCGCAAGACGTTGGCAAAACGATTGCTGGCCTCGGACAACTCGCGATAGCTCAGCCGCTTCTCGGAACCATCGCGGCCGATCACGATCAGCGCGGTACGGTCACTGCCGACATGCCGATCGACGATCGATGTCCCCAGCGAAACTGCCTCGCGCTGCTGCCAGCCCAGGGCTTCATGAACGTGAGCCCAGTCGAACGACCGGGTAGCATCGGTATAATTCGCACGCTCACGCAACATCTGGACGTCCTGCGGCATTTCCATTGATCGGGCGACAAGAAAGAAGATAGATGTGATGGCCTTCGAGCACGGTTTCGTTGCGCCCGTTGGTCAGACACACATTGAACCGCACCTTCGCTGCACCGCTTCCCTCCTTGCGCTCGATCGCGGCAACCTCGAAGCGGCTGGTCAGCGTGTCGCCGACGAACACGGGCTTGAGAAAGCGTGCGCCCTGATCGATGAAGGCGATCATGGCCTGCTCGAGACGGCGCGACATCGGGGTGGCTCCCAGAGCCGTCATCGACATCACCAGAAGGCCGTGCGCGAGCCGTCTTCCGAAGCGGGTCTTCGCGGCATAGTCATCGTCGTAATGGATCGGATGATCGTCCCCGGTCATCTGCGCGAACGCAGCGAACTGGACATCAGAGACCTCACGGGGGGAGCCTTCAAAGGTCTGCCCCACCGTGAAATCCTCAGCAAAGAGCTGAGGCACAGAAGCGCGTGTCACTTGGCTTCGCCCTCTGTCGCCTGCACCACCACCGGCAGCATCTTGCGGCTCAGATCACCTTCGATCTCGACGACCTTGGCCGCCTGGTTACCTTCACGGATATTCGGGCCGAAGGTGGTCGGAAGGATCAGCGGCGCCTTGAACTCCTTCAGCGACTCCAGCGCTTTGATGAAGCCAGCCTGCGTCAGCTGCGGACCGGCCCGCTTCAGAGCCTCGATAAAGACGTGGGCTCCGCCATATCCGAGCACGTCGCCGAGATCCGGACGCCCCTGACGCGCCAGGTCCGGAAAGTGCTTTTCGAATGTCGTGCGGAAGGCCACCGCGGCCGGATCATCGCTTTCGGGAAGCACATTCAGCGTCACGATATTCTGCGTTCCTGCCGCGGCGGCGCCGACGATCTCCGGATATTTGCGGCTTCCCGCGGAGTTCGCGCCCATGATCGTCGCCTTCAGGCCGAGCTGCTTGGCCTGACGGGTGATGATGGCGGACGGATTGGGATAGCCGTAAACGATCAGCACGTCCGGCGAGGCCTGAATGACGCGGCTGAGCTGCGCCGTGAAGTCGGTGTCGGCGACGTTGAACGTCTCCTCGCTCACCAGCGCGACCTTGCGCTCGGCAAGGCGCTTGGCAACGCTTTCACCGCCGCGCTTGCCATATTCATCGGACTGCTTGACCAGGGCGATTTTCTTGGCCTTGAGGTGATCGAGCACATAGTCGGCAATCGCCACTCCCTGCTGCCGGTCGTTCATCGGGCCGGTGCGGAAAACATTGGGAATGATCGGCTCCGTCACCGCAGGCGTGGAGAACACCGAAATGAAGGTCGGCGTATTGCCGGCCTTGAAGATCGGCACCAGCGCCTGGCCCACCGCACTCGCAGCGGGGCCGAACACCGCAAACACCTTCTCCTGCTCGACCAGACGCTTGTAGGCCGCAATGCCCTTCGGCGGTGACGACTCGTCGTCAAGCGACACCCACTCCAGCTTGCGGCCGTTGATGCCGCCGGACGCATTGGCTTCCTCGAAGGCGATGGTTGCGCCGGCGAGATTGCCGGTGCCGAACACCGCCAGCGGTCCGGTCAGACTGCCGAGAATGCCGATCTTGATGGTCTTTTCGGTGACGCCGGGCTCCGCCGCACGCGCGGCAATCGACCACACCAGCGGCGCAATCAACAAGCCAATGGCTGCGAAGCGCGTTGCCCAACCAAACCGTCTTGAAAAAGCCACGGCGACCTCCATTTCTCGATAATCGGAAAAAGTTTTTGATTAATGTAAATAATAGATCGCGTTCAACGATTGTCAAGCGAGTCTGGCCACAGCTAGATTCCGCGCGAATCAAGGACCCTGGCTTTGAAGACCGAGACCGAATCTCCACTGGAGCGTTATTTCAGGGCGCTCGAATGCATCGCGATATCGACCCACGGCCTGAGCGTGTCGGAGATCGCACAGGCCTGCGACCTTCCGGTCGGCACTGCGCATCGCCTGCTGCAGAACCTTCAGCGCGCCGGCCTCATCACAACCAATGGGGAGAAGCGAAAGGATTATCGGCTCGGCGAACGGCTGCTGCGCCTGCTGCACGCCGGCTCGGACAGTGCGTGGCTCGCAATCGCCGTCCAGCCGATCCTGAACGACCTTGCCAACAGGCTCGACGATACGTGTTACCTTGCGCGCCTTGCCGGGCACGAGGTCGCGTCAGCGGCCTGGGCCGCGCCGAGCAGCGGGCTGCGCGGCTACGTCGTGCCCGGGCACAAGCTGGCGCCGAACGTCGCAGCCTCGGCCAAGGCGATCATGGCTTTCCAATCCGCTGAGCTGGTCGACAAGGCCCTGAAGGCTCCGCTGCCGAAGCTCACCAAGAATACCAAGACCGATCGCAGCAAGGTGGAGCGTGAATACGCCCAGGTGCGACTGCAGGGTTATGCCACCTGCTGGAACGAGATGGAGATCGGGCTCGGCGCCATCGCCGTGCCGATCGAACTGCCAGGCGCTGGCATCATATATAGCGTCGGCACCGCCGGCCTGATCGACCGCCTGACCCGCCGCTCCGAACGGGAGACCGTTGACATCCTGCGCTCGGTGGTGCCGCCGCTGACCCGCGCCCTGCGGGACCTCGCTCCGCCCGAGGTGACGCCGCAGCTGGTTCATCGCAGCGTCGCCGCCTTCCGCACGCGCTAATTGTCTGTCAGCAGATAGCTGGACAGGAAGTCCATGAAAACCTGGGTTTTCCGCTGCACCCGGCGCCGACCGAGATAGGTGGCATAAGCCTGCAGACGCGGGCTCTCCCAATCCTCGAACAGGCGTACCAGACGCCCCGTCGTCACATCGTTACGGCACATGACATTCGGCAGAATGCCGACGCCCATCCCGGCAATCACGATCTCGCGCGCCATGCCGATATTGTTCACCATCACGCGCGGCTCGAGGTTCATCACGTTTCGCGTGTCACCTTTGCCGAGATTCCACACCCCTTCCTCCGCCTGATGCGTCGTCATGATCACGTCGTGGCGCAGCAGATCGTCCAGCGTCCGGGGAGCCTCTATCTGTGTAAGATATTCCGGAGCGACATAAATCCCGCGTGAGAGCGACGAGAACCTTCGCACCGGAAGGCTTGTATTGCGCGGCAACGAGAGGTGGATGGCAATGTCGTAAGGCTCCTCCGAAACGTCGACCCAGCGGTTGTTGATGTCGAGCACCAGACGCATTTCGGGATGATTGCGCGAAAAGTCTGCGACCAGCCTGCTCAGCCACGAAATGCCGAAATCGACCGGGAGGCTGATGCGCAGCACGCCGCTGAGCTTGGACTGCATCTGCGTGGCATGGAAGCCGGCATCCTCCAGCTCGGCCACAATGCGCTGAGCGTGGTTGTAAATGACGTAGCCGATCTCGGTGAGGGACGAATTGCGCGTGCCCCGCCGCAGCAGCGTCGCCCCGACCTGATGCTCGAGTACCGCAATTTTACGGCTGACCGTGGATTTTGGCACACCCAGCTTGGCGGCGGTCGCCGAAATGCTGCGCATGTTGGCGACCTCATAGAACAGGATCAGGGCGTTGAGATCGGTCTTGGGCGTCAGCTCCCGATCCCTGTCCGCCGGTCGCTTGTGTGGCATTGCTCATCTCCGGGCACGACTGCGACAGTTTCGCACCGGCCGGTCAGAAGCTGCGTCCCAGAGCGCGCAACGTCAAGCCACTGTGACCAACTTCGTCACCAGATAGGGGTCCATCCCTTCGCTTCCCCCTTCACTGCCATAGCCGCTCATCTTCACGCCGCCGAACGGTGCCTCCGGATGCGAAACCGCGACATTGTTGATCCCCAGAAGGCCCGCTTCAACCTCCTCCGACAGCTTCCGCACGTTGCGCGTCGATCCGGTGAAAGCGTAGGACGCCAATCCGAACGGAAGCCGGTTCGCCTGCGCGATGGCGTCATCCAGCGAGCTGAAGCGGCTGGTCACAGCCACCGATCCGAACGGCTCGTCATTCATGATCCGCGCATTCGTCGGCACATCGGCCAGCACCGTCGGCTGGAAGAAGTTACCGCGATTGCCGATCCGCTCGCCGCCCAGTACCAATCGTGCGCCGTTTGCCACGGCATCACCGATCAGCGCGTCCATCGCTGCCGTGCGCCGCGGATTGGCCAATGGCCCTACATTGGTCGCAGCATCGAGGCCGTTGCCCACGACCAGCCGCTGCGTCGCCGCGGCGAATTCCTGGACGAAGCGATCATGCATCGAATCGTGGACATAGAATCGCGTCGGCGAGATGCAGATCTGCCCCGCATTCCTGAATTTCGAGGGGACCAGCACCGACACCGCCTGATCGAGATCGGCATCGTCGAGAATCAAGACGGGCGCGTGCCCGCCGAGCTCCATCGTGCAGCGCTTGACCCCGGCATCCGATGCAAGCTTCGCAAGATGCTGGCCCACGACCGTCGAGCCGGTGAAGGTGATCTTACGGATCGCCGGATGGGCGATGAGGCGGCACGAGACGTCATCCGGAATACCGAACACTACGTTGACCACCCCCTTCGGAAGTCCTGCATCATGCAGCGCCCGCACAATGGCGAGCGCCGTCGCCGGCGTCTCTTCCGCGGGCTTGATAACAACGGTGCAACCCGACGCAAGCGCAGCGCCGATCTTGCGCGCGGGCATCATGGCGGGCAGATTCCACGGCGTGAAAGCCGCGACGGGGCCGACCGGCTGGCGATTGACGCGGATCTCCATCTCCCGAACCGGCGAGGGAATGATGCGTCCGTAGATCCGCCGCCCCTCCTCGGCACACCAGTCAAAGGTGTCGGCGGCGACCATCAGCTCGATGCGCGCCTGTGCCAGCGGCTTGCCCTGCTCAAGCGTCATGAGGCGCGCGATCGTATCGGCCCGCTCCCGGATCAGATCGGCCGCCTTGCGCAGAAGGCGTGACCGCTCCAGCGCGGTCAGCGCCCGCCAGCCGGCGAATGCGGCGTTCGCCGCCTCCGCCGCACGGTCGAGCTCGTCGGCGGTCGCGCTCGGGAGTTGAGCCAGCACGTCGCCGGTTGCAGGATCATGGACCTCGAGCTGCGGACCATTGGCCCGCTCGATCCATGCTCCGTCGATATAAAATCCGAGCCTTCCATAGCCGGCCTTCGTCATCACACATCTCCCTTGGTTCGCGATCTCAGTGAGTGATCCCGGACCGAACCGCCTCGAGACCGCCATGGGCTGCGGTGATCGCCATGCAGCGCTTGAGGTAGAATCCGATATCGAGCTCGTCGGTAAAACCGATCGCCCCGTGGAACTGGATAGCCTCGCGGCAGGCAAGATGGGCGGCCTGCCCTGCCCGAAGGAATGCAGCCCCCGCCGCGAAGGACTGCCGCGGACCTTCGAAAGCGCGGGCCGCCTCGAACAGCAGCGCATCCGCCGCGGCGATCTGGACATAGACTGACGCCATCCGCTGCTGGATCGCCTGGAAGCTCGCAAGCGCCACGCCGAACTGCCGTCGTCCCTCGAGATGGGCCAGCGTCCGCCGTAGAACCTCGTCCCCCAGCCCGCACAGTTCGGCGGCGTGAAGCATGAACCCGACGTCCCTGGTATCCAGCGACAGGGTCCGCGCGGAGCCGCCGCTCGCCACCGTCTCCGCTGCAACGTCCTTGAGCAACAAGCGGCCGATATCGCCGCCATCCAAAGTCGCGGCCGTCTCCACCTCGACACCTGGCTGTTCGCGATTGACAAGGATCACACTGTTGGATGCGCCGTCGAAAAGCAGGATGGTGTCGGCGGCGCCCAAGCCCGGCAGCGGAGCGCTGTCACAGCACAGAGCCCCTTGCCGACGGGTCACCCGCGCCCAGGCTGGCAGAACGATCCGCTTGCCCGAGATCGCTTCCAGCATGATGCCGCGACACGCCGGCAGGGCCACCAGCGCTTGCGCTGCCGCGATCGCACCCGCCAGCGGCTCGTTCGCAACAGAGCGTGACGCCTCCCGCATCAGGACCAGCCCATCGCGCAACTCGAGGCCAAGGCCGCCAGCGGATTCCGAGATCAGCATGCCGATCCAGCCCTGATCGGCGATGTCCTGCCAAGTTGCGCGATCACGGTGGCGATGATCGCGCAGCCGGCGAATCCGATCAGTGCCGCCCTGTCCCTTGAAAAAATCCGCAACGCTCTGGGCGATCATGCGCTCCTGTTCGGACCAGACCGGCATCAGCTTCGCCCTCCGCCCATTCCCATGCCGAGAACACGGGTCGCCAGGATCGACCGTTGGATTTCATTGCTCCCGCCATAGATCGTCAGACGTCGCGACTGCAGGAACATCTCGTTGACATCGATGCGCTGTCCCTTCACGTGAACGGGCTGGCACAAGGCTGCATCGGCGCCGGCTACCTCAAGCGCGCTGTCGAGGATCGACTGAACGGCTTCGGTCGCCAGTATCTTTAGATAAGAGCTTTCATTCTCGACGCCGACACCGGCCTCGAAACGCTCACTGACATCGAGCCAGGCCGCTGTCACCGCCTCCACCGCCATCTCGGCATCGACAACTCGGGCTTCCCACCTGATCCGATCCTCGACGCGCAAGCGGCCGACCAGCCGCTTCAAACGAGCAAGAGCGCGATTGGCCGCGAGCGGCGAGCCAAGATGCATACGCTCGTCGTCGAGCAGCGACGTCGCGACCTTCCAGCCGCCGTCGATATCGCCCACCACGTTGGCCAGCGGCACCCGCACTTCATCGAAGAACACTTCGCAAAATTCGTCATCGCCGGCGATGGTCAGGATCGGACGGCGGGTGATGCCGGGACTCGCCATGTCGATCAAAACGAAGGTGATGCCTTGACGGCGCGGGCCGCCGGTTCGGACCAGAGCGAACATCCAGTGGGCATGATGACCCCAGGTCGTCCAGATTTTGTGACCGTTGATGACGAGTTCGTTGCCATCGATGCGGGCCCGCGTCGCTAGCGATGCCAGATCGGACCCCGCATTCGGTTCCGAATAGCCCTGGCACCAGATCACATCGCCACTCAGGATTCGCGGCAGATGGGTCGCCTTCTGCTCCATCGTGCCGGCCTTGATCAGCATCGGCCCGATGTGATTGAGCCCCTGGCTCGGCAGATCCGGCGCGCCCGCGCGGGCCAGTTCTTCCATCAGGATGACCTGCTCGACCGCACTCGCCCCCATGCCGCCGGCGGAAACCGGCCAATGCGGCGCAATCCATCCGCGGCGCGACAGTGACTTGTACCACGGCATGATATCGGCCGGCCGTGGTCGGAATGTGAGATCGCGCAGCTCGTTCGGCAGATTGGCTTCGAGCCAGCCCCTCACCTCCGAACGAAAGGCGCTTTCGCTCGTGGACTCATTTCTGATCATGATGATCCTATGCGTTGAGCCTCAGCGCTGAGATTGCTTCTCCAACCAAGAGATGCTTGAGCACCTTCCCCGTCGCATTGCGCGGCAGCGTCTCGACAAAGAAAACATGTCTCGGCTTCTTGTATCCGGCGATCCGCTCGCGACAGTGCTCGATGATGGCATTCGCATCGAGATCGCAGCTTTCGAGCTGCCGCTCGACGAAGGCAACAACGGCTTCGCCATAGAGGTCGTCAGGAACACCGACGATGGCCACGTCGCGAATGCCGGAGAGCTCGCCGATCGTCTGCTCGACCTCCTTCGAATAGACATTGAAGCCGCCGCTGACGATCATGTCTTTCTTTCGATCGGCGATGTAGATGTAACCGTCGTCATCCTGGCGGGCCAGATCACCGGTGTAGAACCAGCCGTCGCGCAGGGCCGCGGCGGTCTGCTCCGGACGATTGTAGTACGACTTCATCACAGTGAATGCGCCGGGCATTCCGGTGCGGACGAGCAACTCGCCAATCTCGCCGGCAGCCACATCGCTGCCGTTCTCCGCGACAATTCTCACCTCGACCCCGGGTGACGGGCGCCCCACCGTCTCCGGATGGGTGAATTGCTCCTCATGCGACAGATAGGTGACGCCGCCAGCCTCCGTCATTCCGAAGAAGGATACGAGGCGGGCCTGCGGCAAGGCAGCGATCAGCCGCTTCTTGAGTGCGACCGGGAAGGCCTCGCCTGTGACTGCGATCCGCCGCAGCGAATGGCACCGCTGCGGATCAGCCTCGATCGACGGAATCAGCATGCGGCAGACTGTCGGCACCATGCCGAATACCGTCACCTTCTCGCGCTCGATGGTGGAGATGATCTCCTCGGCATCGAACTGCGGGATGATGCAGAGTGTCCCTCCGAGCATGGTAGAATTGACCAGACGGCCCATGCCGGCGCGATGCGCCATCGGCGTGACGACAAGATAGCGATCGTCAGCTCCAATTCCCCACTCGCATGCGTTCATGTAGCCGTGCTGGATCAGCAGATTCGCGTGGGTGACGACCACGCCCTTCGGCTGCCCGGTGGTGCCGGAAGTGTAAAGAATCGCCGCCTCGTCCTGTGTCACCGGGATGGCCGGTAACGACCGATCATCCTCAAGATGCAGCGTCGCGAAATTCTCGAGACCGCCATGCGCGCCTTCGATGGAAAAGCCCAGCATTCCGGGATGCCTTGCCACGATATCCTGAGCAATGGCCGCGGCGCGATCCGGCGCACAAACCAGCACCTTCGCACCGCTGTCCTGGCAAAAATAAGCCAGTTCAGAGAGAGTCAACCGGGTGGTGACAGGAATGGCGATCGCGCCGGCGGCAAACGCGCCGAACATTCCCTCCACAAACTCCAGGCAGTTCGGCAGATAGAGAACAACTCTGTCTCCCGGCTTCACACCGCGTGCCGCCAGCGCTTTGGCAATCGCGATGGCACGACGGCCGAACTGACCATAGGTCACCCGCCGCTCGCCCAGAATGAAAGCCTCCTTGTCGGGAAACCGCCGACAATGAGAAAACAGAATAGTCTCCATCCGCACAGAACATCACTCCTCAGACCAGGCGAAACGCCGGGTAGTAGACATCATCGGCAAGATGATCCCACACCACCTCGACCGCAGCGCCGATCTTTACGTCTTCCGGCGGACTTCCGACAATGTTGCCAAGGACGCGGGCACCCTCTTCGAGATCGACGGTGACGACCGGCAGCGGAAGCCGGCCATCCAGCCCTGGCCCTGGAATCCGAATCACCGTATGAGCATAGATCTTTCCGCGGCCGCTGACCTTGCGCCATTCCAGATTGCGCGATCCGGTATAGATCGAGACCGGTCGCGGATAGTGCTGGAAACGCCCGGTATCCTTGCAGTATTGCAGGAACAGCTCCTTGCGCTTCATTCCCTCCCAGAACGGTGTCGTATCGACATAGGTATTCGGTTTCGGGACCGGACGCCCGACCTTCGCTGCTTCAGACATTTATACCTCCAGGATCATCGCGGCGCTGGTGCCCCAGTTGCGGGCAAACGGGATCACGCCAATGCCCGTCACGAGCGCATTCTTTGGATTCTTCACCTGACGCTTGCCGCCCTCGCCAAACAGCTGGCGAACCGCCTCGGCCAGATTCAGTCCGCCGCTGGCGAGTCCCGGCTGCCCCGCCGAGATCTGGCCGCCACCGGTGTTGAGCGGCAGTTTTCCGTTGAAGGAGAGGTCAGTATTCAGGATGAAATCGCTGCCTTCGCCGCGGCCGCAGAAGCCGAAGTCCTCGAACTTCATCAGGATCGCGATGGTGAAGTCGTCATAGGGCTGGAACATGCTGATATCGGACGGCTTCAGGCCTGCCTGTGCGAACACCTTGGGCGCGATCTTGGAGAAACCGGTTTCCGTGATGTCGGCGAGCGGGTCGGTGCCGTTGACATTGGTCAGTTCCGCATAGGCGGTCGGATAGACATATTTCTTGATGCCCATCTGCTCCGCTTTCTGGCGAGTCATCACCAGGAAGGCATTAGCGCCGTCGCAGAACATCACCGAGTCGAGCACGCGCAACGGATCGGCGACCATGCGCGAGTTGAAATAGTCCTCCTCGGTAAGAGGCTTACGGAATTTCTCCAGCGCATTGTCGTTCAGCAACGCATGCTTGCGCTGGGTGACCGCGATCTTGGCCAACGCCTCCGGCTTCAGCCCGTACTGATGCGCATAACGGCTCATCAACAGGCCGAACACTGCCGGCGGCCCCTGTACGCCCACCGGATCCTGAAACTCACCGCGATAGGCCGCATAGTTGGCATTCCACCGCGTGCTGGGCGCATCGGCCGACAGCACGACAGCAACCTCGCAGTGGCCATCGCGGATAGCCGACATCGCGCGCGAGACGCCACCGGTGGCAGAGCAGCCGCCGATACCGCCGTAGTTCAGCCAGGTCGGACTGAGGCCCAGCCCTTCCGCCATATAGACCGCGAAGAACGGATTGGCGCATTCCGACAGCGGCACGGTGACCGACATGCCGTCGATCGCCGCTTTTTCGATTCCGGTTCGTTCGATCAACTGGGCCAGGGCTTCGCCCGCGAAATCGTAGGCGCTTCGCCCCGAGCGATAGAGCACCGGTGTTTCAGCGTAACCGGCGATGACGATATCTGACTTTGCCATTTCGGATCACTCTCCTTTGAACTTGGGTGACCTCTTTTCACGGAATGCGGTCAGGCCTTCCTGCCGGTCCTTGGTGAAATAGAGCATGAAGGAAACGTCCCCCTCCGCGGTGAACCCGTCGGGCAATGCCATGTCGACGCCACGGTCGATCACGCCCTTGGTGAACATGACTGACAGCGGCGCGTTCTCGCCGATCGCGCGGGCGATCTCGCGGGCCTTCTCCAAAGCGCCGCCGGCTTCTGTGACGTGATTGACCAGGCGATACTCTTTTGCCTCGGCCGCGCTGATGCGGCGGCCGGTCCACATCAGTTCTTTCGCCAACGGCTTGCCGATCAGTCTCGGCAAGGTCTGTGTCCCGCCGCCGCCCGGCATCAGGCCAAGGCGAATCTCCGGCAGGCCCAGCTTGGCCTTCTCGCCGGCGACGATCATGTCGCCGACCAGCGCCAGCTCGAGGCCTCCGCCCAGGGCAAAGCCCTCGATCGCCGAGACGATCGGCTTGGTGTAACTCGGGAGATCGCGAAACAGCGTGTTTACCTTGCGCGACCGCCGCCGCAGCCGATAGAAATCGAAGTATTCGTTGTCGGCGATCTGAAACTCACTGGTGTCGATGCCGGTGCAGAATGCCTTCTCGTTGCCCTTCAGGATGACAGCGCTGATCGACCGATCGAACTCCGCCTCCGCCAGCGCATCCAGGATTTCGCTTGCGGTCTTCTCACGCAGGGAATTCAGTTTCTCCGGGCGGTTGATCTGGATTTCCGTCCAGCTTTCGACCCGTTCCACGATGATATCTTCAAAACTCATTGGTCTCTCTCAGTCTCCTACTTAGATTGCAGCTAGGTGTCGGATGCCGGTCCCACGCTCATTCGGTCCGCGATGATGGTGTGAAGCTCCTGAAGACGGACGGGATCGGCCCTCAGCGCCGCATCAATCGACCGCTCCAGCGCGATGCCAGCTCCCGGTCGCAACACGATGACGCGGTCGGACATTTCAAGTGCGTCCTCGATGCGATGGGTCACAAACAGACAAGTCTTGTTGTATTGACGCGCCACCTGGGCAAAATCCTCGCGGAGCGTCTTCGACGTCACGTGATCCAGCTGGCTGAACGACTCGTCCAGCAGGATCAGCTCCGGATCGACACACAGCGCCCGCGCCAGCGAGACGCGCTGGCGCATGCCGCCGGAAAGTTCGTGCGGATACTTGTCTTCGGCACCCGCCAGCCGGACTCGATTGAGCCAGGTAAGTGCCCGCTGCCGGGCCTCGGCTGCTGAAACGCCGAGGATCAGCAGGCCAAGCTCGGTGTTCTCGACCGCGGTGCGCCAGGGGAGCAGCCGGTCGGTCTGAAAGCTTACTGCGAGCTTACCCCTCAGCTTTTCAAACTCCTGATACGGATCATGCCCCGCAACTCTCACTTCGCCGCTGGTCGGCTGCAACGTGCCCATGATCATGTTCATCACAGTGCTCTTGCCTGCTCCGGTCTGACCGAGCAGCGCGACGATCTCGCCGCGATCGACCCGCATGGTCAGCTTGTCGGCCACCAGCAGGCTCCCGAACGACTTGCTGACGTCGCGGAGTGAGATGACGGTCTCCACTGCTGCGCTCATCGGACGCTGGCCTCCGCACGCCACTTCAGAAGATGCTTCTCGAGCGCTGTCAGCGCGGCCTGGAGCATCAGGTTCAACACGATCAGGATCACGGTCCATCCCAGCACGGAGTCGATGCGGAACATCGACTGCGCGAGACTCATGCGCGACCCGATGCCGACGGCGGAGGCAATCAGCTCGGAGAAGATCACCATGCGGACTGCATAGCCGATCACGGATTTGGTCGTCGTCAGGACGTAGGGAACGATGTGCGGCAAGATCAGATAGCGCAGAACCTGCCAGCGCCTGGGGCGGAAGCTTTCGATCATGTCCACCCAGTCGCGCGGCAGCGAGCGTATGCCATCGAAGATGCTGAGCGCGTAGAAAGGGACGAGAATGACCGAGAGGATGAAAAAGATTCTGACCTCTGGCTCCCCGAACCAGAAAATCGCCAGCAACATCCAGGAGAGCGCCGGAATACCGGTATCGATGATCACCAGCGCACGGATGTATGGGCGGATTCGCGGGAAGATGCCCATCACGATGCCGAGCAGAACGCCGAGCGCCATCGCGAACAGGATGGCGACCAGGAGACGCAGCGCCGTCACGCCGATATGGACATAGTCGGTCTGCAGGATCTCGATTGTCGCCTTCAAGATCGTCAGAGGCGACGGCATGACGAATGGCGGCAGGTAGAAACTTGCGATCTGAACCGCAACCACCAGCCCGACCACCACCACGAGAACCGGGATGAGACCCTCGCGACGGATCGGCTCCGCCGCTGCGGGCGAAGACACCGGCTTCGGGACGGCAGACACGCCTGTCCGCCTGTCGTCAATTTGCGACACGGCCTACTCCGATAGGTTGGCGGAAGGCGGCCGGAACGGACGCCCTCCCGTTTGGCTCAGCGCGATCAGCCTTTGAAGAAAAAGCCTTCGTCAGGTTTTGAAGCGATCAGTTGATTGCGCACGCAGAACTCGATCGCCGCGTTGGTCGCCTTGCGTGCGGCGGCGTCTGTCATCGAGGCGTATTTGAAACTTAGGCGCTTCGAGTTGATGGCCTCCGCAAGCACCTCCGGCTTGAATCCCGTCCGCTCTCCGACGATCTTCACCGCGCTCGGCACATCGCCGAGGATACCGGAGATACAGTCACGGAAGACGGCGTCGATCCGCGCGCCGATTTTGCTGTCCCGCTCCAGCAGGTCACGGCGGGCGGCGACGCCGAAGTATGGCAGTATCTCACCGGTCGCTTTGGTATATGAGGCTCCGATATTCAATAGGACCTGCAGGTTCGGGTCCTGCGCGATGCCATTGGTCACATTCGGCTCCCAGGTCAGGGCGGCCTGCGCCGACCCCGCCCGCAGCAGCGAGACGGATGCAGCCGGATTGGTCACGTTCTGAACCTTGGCCGCGGTCTCAAGATCGATGTTGTGGAATTCCTTCAGCACGGCACGGGCCATGCGATAGGTGCCGGTCGATTGCGGCGCGGCGATCACCTTGCCGACGAGATCATCAACCGACTTCAAGGGACCCTGCGAGGACGACATGATGTTGATCATATCGCCGGTGGTAATGGTGCAGACGTACTTGCATGGCACACCGCCGAGATAGCGCACCGCAAAGGTATCCCAGCTGCCGATGCATACGTCGTAATTGCCGACATCGAAATCGCTGTAATAGGTCGGGACCGACGTGTAGGAGGTCGGCGTTCCAAGGGTGAAGCCGTTCTTCTGATCCAGCTTGTGATAACGGATGAATTCGGTAACCAGCACGGTGAAGCCCGGCGTCAGTGATGCCCAACGCACCTGGGCTGCCTGAGCTGTCGCAGGATTGGATGTCAATGCCGGTAATGCTGCGGCTGCGCCGATACCTGACTGCAGAAAGCCACGCCTATTTAACGCGTAGGTCATTTGTTCCTCCCCTCCCTGTCATGGATTGCCCGGCAAGGACCGTCGCGCAGACGATCCACCAGACATCTCCTTGATGCCGTGCTGTTGTGCCTCCCGGCCATGGTACTGGGAAGCTGCGAATATGACCCGATAGCGTTCCAGTATTGGAACAGTGGCTGGATAGAAATCGTGTGACCTCGCGACGCAGCCCGCGATCGAATGCCAGCAAGGATGTACGGAGATGCACGATGTCTGGGCGACATGGCGGATCGGCCACGGCCGTGGAAGCGGCTGCACTCGCAGCATTATTTCACGGCTCGGGATAGATGCACAGGCGCTGCACGAGCGCTCTCGGGTTGAATGTGAGAGCACAGCGCGAGGATCCGCCGATCTGCCGCAAGAACGCGGGCCTGCCTGATCAGCGGTAAGCCAAAGAGCGTCCGTCCTGTTGATCGCCTATGGACTCAGAATCTGCGAGCCGGGACCGATGTCCTCACCCCAGCGGCGGACAAGAGCGCTTTCGATTCCGAACAGATCGAGGGCGCGGCCGACGGTGTGGTCGACAATATCGTCCACCGTTTTCGGTTGGGTATAGAACGCTGGCACCGGGGGCAAGATGATCGCGCCGATCTCCGTCGCCTGCGTCATGCTGCGCAAGTGACCCAAATGCAGCGGAGACTCCCGCACCAGCAGCACCAGCCGTCGCCTCTCCTTCAGCACGACGTCGGCCGCCCGGGTGAGAAGGTTCGACGTCACTCCCGTGGCGATCTGCGATAGGCTGTGTATCGAGCATGGTGCGACGATCATACCCAGCGTCGGAAACGAGCCACTGGCAATGGAGGCTCCGATATCGTCAACGTTGTGCGCCTTGCGACTCAGTTTCTCGACATCGGACACCTTCATTCCGCACTCCTGAGCCAGGGTGACCCGTGCGGACCGCGTCATCACGAGGTGGGTTTCGACCTCCGCCCGCCGCAGCGCTTCGAGCACGCGGATGCCATAAATGATGCCGGAGGCCCCGCTGATTCCGACGATCATACGCCGCGAGGATGTCGTCATGCGTTGCGCCACCGATGCAGGACTCCGCCGTTCTCCATATCTCTGATAACGCGCCGTCTCAGGTTAACGCCGCTCATCTGCATACCACCCCTTGGTCGTCATCAAGGTACTGCCTTCTGCGATATAAGCCTCGGGATCGATGCTGTCCTGCCCCGGCACACGAATGCGCTTGAAGCGGAATTCCGGAGACCCGATCGGCACCGTTGCATCAAGCCCCATCTTGGCGCCGAAACCCTCGTCGGATGACGGATCAAGCTTCGATCCCTGGGCCCCGCCGATGACGACAAGATCACGATCAGCCTGAAAGCGCGTCGCGACCGCCCATTCCACGCTGCGCGGATCGTGAATGTCGACATCCTCATCGACCACCACCACATGCTTGATGTCATAGTGGGCCGCGAAACAGGCCATGATGACATTCTTGGCCTCGCCGCGATGTTGGGCGCGCATCTGAACATAGAGATGATACCGACCGACGCCACCGAGCGCGAGATGAATATCTTTCACCGAAGGAAAGCTGCGGCGGATCGTCTCCAGAATCGTCGCTTCGCGCGGAATGGCTCCCAACAGCAGATGCTCGAGGGCGCCCCCGACGATGGTATGAAACAGCGGATTCCGCCGATGGGTGATACGGTCGACCGCGATGGCGTGCCGTTTGGCACGCTCGCCGTAATACTGCGGAAATTCACCGAATGGCCCTTCCGGCGCACGCTCATGCGCCCTGATGCGGCCTTCGATCACGATTTCCGCATCCGCGGGCACGCGCAAGTCGCTGCCGATGCACTTCACGACCTCGAGCGGAGATCCGCCAAGCGCACCGGCGATCTCCAGCTCATCAGTATTCAGAGGCACAATCGCCTGCGAGGCCAGAAGACAGGCCGGGCTCGCACCAACGACTATCGCGACGTCGAGGTCATGGCCCGCCGCCTCGGCCTCGTTGAAAAACGCCAGCGTATGACGCGGCAGCAGCAGCACACCGAGTTCTCTCGGACCCGACACCTGCAGGCGGTGGATCGCGACGTTCTGAATCCTTGTGCTGGGACTGCGCGCAATCAGCAGTCCCGCGGTGATGTAAGCTCCACTGTCATGCTCGTTATGAACAGGAACTGGAAGCCGCGACAGCAGATCGCCGTCCTCGTGTACGATCTCCTGGCACGGCGCCTCCTTGACCTCGGTCCAGGGCAGCGGCCTTGCTGCAGCAGCCTGGAACACCTGCAGCAGCGAGGCGCCATCGAGTCCCAGCGCTTCCGCCATCCAGTTGCGATCCGACAGCAGTCCCGAAATCACCGCGATATCGCCGCCGCCCGCGGCGGGAAAGAACGAGGCTTTGCGGCCATCCAACCGATTGGCGAGAGCGGCCAGCTCATATCGCAGCCCGACTTGCGGCTTCATGATCGCGAGGCGACCGGTCTGTTCGAGCCGTTCAAGCCATCTGCGTAGCCCGATTGCCGTGCGGCCCTTTGCCTGCGCTATCGTATCTTCAGTCATGAACGCGATCCTCTTCAGAAGCCGCGCCAGCCTAGCCAGACCCACGCCGACTGCTATTAATTTAAATCGATATGGGCCATAGTTGCGATTGATACCCGGTGCCAATGATGGAATTGCGCTCACTGCAATATTTCGTAGCCATGTATGAGGAGCGCTCCATCTCCCGGGCAGCGCGCCGCCTCAACATCGTGCAACCCGCCATCAGCCATCAGCTCGCCAAGCTGGAAGACGAGATCGGCGATTCGCTGTTTCAGCGTACCCCGAGGGGGCTGGTGCCAACCCAGGCCGGCCAAGAGGCCTACCGGCTCTTTCTCCCCATCCTGCGGTCGGTGGAAGATGCGCGCCAGGCCTTGTCTGCCCCGCGCGATACGGTGAAAGGCCACGTCGCCATCGGCGTGGTCGCTTCCGTTGCTCATAATGCGCTGCCGGGAACCCTGGCGGCGTTCAGCGCGAAGTTTCCCGAGGTGACGCTTCGCGCCACCGGCGGCTACACGCGCGAATTGCTGCAGATGCTGCGTGCGGGCGATCTTGATCTCGTGGTGGTGAACGGCCCGGTCGATCAGGAGGAGTTTCAACAGATCGACCTGATCACCGAAACCCTCGCGGTCATCCAAGCAGCTGATGCGGATTCCAAACGAGAGATCGGGTTCGTCGAGCTGGATCAGCATCGTCTGGTCGTTCCTTCGCGACGACACGGTCTGCGATCCGTTCTCGAGGATGCCGTGGCGCGACAGGCACTCCGCCTGTCGCCAAGATACGAATTCGACGAGATCGGGACGATCGAAAACTTCGTGGTCAATACCGATTTCTTCACCATCCTGCCTCCAATCGCAGTTACCAATGCGCTGCGGGCCGGATTGCTGCAGGCCCTCCCGCTCTCGCCGCGGATTTCGCGCCAATTGGTCGGCATCCATCATGTTGCCCGCCCCTTGAGCCGGGCCGCCACCGTGCTGCTCGAGGAATTGCGCGATCGCCTTGTCGCCGTGCAACGGGAGTTGAACTTATAAGCCCGCCGGTTCGGTATCCTGCGGTTCGAACGCGGCTTGCTCTGGCTTGCTCTCCTGTGCGGCTGATGCGCGCGCAGTCGGGACGAGGAAAGAAATCCCACGTCGGCACCTCAGCTTTGCCGTTCCATAGTCGATCCTGAAGCCCGAGACATCCGGCCGGACGGACGACGGGGCGCATTCAACATGGCGGGTCCGGCCCGCAATTTCTTTCCCGGGAGAGTTGAGACCCGGCGGCTTTCATGGGAAGACGGTGACAATACATACCCAACAGCGAGAGCCATGTGATGACCTATCGCGCCCCCTTCAATGACATCCTGCTCGCCCTCAATCACGGCGCCGGCCTCGAGGCCGCGACCGCCGCGGGTCATCTCGGCGATTATGACGCCGACATCACAGCCGCGATCATCGAGGAAGCCGGCAAGTTCGCCAGCGACGTGCTGGCGCCGCTGAACCGGATCGGCGACGAGAACGGCATCAAGCTCGCTGACAGCAAGGTGACGACGGCACCGGGCTGGCCGGATGCCTACAAGCGCTGGACCGCGGCCGGCTGGAACGCCGTGTCCGGCCCCGAGGCCTTCGGCGGCCAGGGCCTGCCGTTGGCGATCAACGCCGCCTGCACTGAAATCTGGAGCGCCGCCAATCTCGCATTCGGCCTCTGCCCGCTGCTGACGCTGAGCGCGATCGAGGCGCTCGATGCCCACGGCAGTGACGAGCTGAAGAAAATCTATCTCGCCAAGATGATCTCCGGCGAATGGACCGGCACGATGCAGCTCACCGAGCCGCAGGCCGGCTCCGATGTCGGCGCCCTGCGTACGCGCGCCGAGCGCGCCGCCGACGGCACCTACCGCATCAGCGGCACGAAGATCTTCATCACCTATGGCGATCACGACATGGCTGACAACATCATCCACTTCGTGCTTGCCCGGCTGCCCGATGCCCCGCCGGGCACCAAGGGCATTTCGCTGTTCCTGGTGCCGAAATTCCTCGTCAATGCCGACGGCTCGCTCGGCGCGCGCAACGACATCCATCCCAGCGGCGTCGAACACAAGCTCGGCATCCACGCCTCCCCTACCTGCACCATGACGATGGGCGATCATGGCGGCGCGGTCGGCTATCTGATCGGCGAGGAAAACCGCGGCATGCACTGCATGTTCACCATGATGAATCAGGCACGCCTCGGCGTCGGCCTCGAAGGCGTCGGCATCGCCGACCGCGCCTATCAGCAGGCGCTCGCCTATGCCCAGGAACGCAAGCAGGGCCGCGCCCTCGGCAGCAAGGCCACGGTGTCGGATCCGATCATCACGCATCCCGACATCAAGCGCATGCTGATGCAGATGCGCGCGATGACGGCGGCGGCGCGCACCATCTGCTACGCCACCGCGGTCGCGCTCGATGTTTCCTTCCGCGCCAAGGATGCCAAGGCGCGCAGCGACGCAGCCGCACGCGCCGCGCTGCTGACGCCGATCGCGAAGGCGTTCTCCACCGACATCGGCAACGAGGTCGCTTCGCTCGGCGTCCAGATCCATGGCGGCATGGGCTTCATCGAGGAAACCGGCGCGGCGCAGCACTATCGCGATGCCCGCATCACGCCGATCTATGAAGGCACCAACGGCATCCAGGCGATCGATCTGGTGACGCGCAAGCTCGGCGCCAGGGGCGGCGAGTCGGTGTGGGCGCTGCTCGACGAGCTTTCGGCGATCGTCAAGCGTGTCGAGGCGTCCAACGATCCGGCCTTCGGCGCGACCGCCGAGAAGCTGCGCGACGCGCTGGCCGCGCTCGAGCGCACCAGCCGCTGGCTGCTGGAGCGGCTCGACAAGGCACCGAACGAGGCGCTGGCGGGCGCGACGCCCTATCTGCGGCTGTTCGGATCGGCGCTGGGGGGTTGCCTCCTGGCGAGCGAAGCGCTGGCCGCGCGCGATTCCGGCGAGCGCTTCGGTAACCCGGCGCGCTATGTCACGGTGGCGCGCTTCTTCGCCGAGAACCTCACCATCCAGGCCGGCGCGCTGGAGCGCGTGGTCGTCGATGGCGCCGACGCGGTGCTGAATGCCGACGGCGTTTTGCTGTCCTAGACCTTGCGTCAAAGCTGTGGCGATCCGGTGACCGGGCCGCCGCATCATTTTTTCCGCCGGGAGCGCCATGACCGAGCATCTGATCATCACCGACGAGGACGCCGTCCGCACCATCACGCTGCAGCGGCCGGACAAGAAGAACGCGCTGACCCAGGAGATGTATCGCGGTCTCGCCGCGGCGATCGACGGTGCGCAGCAAGACGCCTCGATCCGATGCCTCGTCATCACCGGCGGCCCTGCCGTGTTCACCGCCGGCAACGATCTCGCTGATTTCCTCAAGGACGGCACCGCGAGCGGCGAGCGGCCGCGCGCCTCGGCGGCGGTCGCCTTCCTGCATGCGCTCGCCCGCAACGCCAAACCGCTGGTGGCCGGGGTGGATGGTCTCGCCATCGGCATCGGCACCACGATGCTGTTTCATTGTGACCATGTCATCGCCGGTGCAGGCGCATCGTTCTCGACGCCGTTCATCCATCTCGGGCTGGTGCCGGAAGGCGCCTCCAGTCTTCTGGTGCCGCGGATGATCGGCCATCAACGCGCCTTCGCGCTGCTGGTGATGGGCCGCGCGCTCGACGCCGAGCAGGCCCGCGAGGCCGGCTTCGTCAACACTGTCGCCGCTGCCGGCACCGCCGGCGCGGAAGCGCGCAAGGTCGCTCGCGAGATCGCGGCGCTGCCTGCCGAGGCGGTGGCGCTGTCGCGCAAGCTGCTGAAGCCGGCACCGGACGAGGTGATCGCCCGCATCGATCACGAGAGCGCGCTGTTCGGCGAGCGGATGCGCTCGCAGGAGGCGATCGAGGCGTTCCAGGCGTTCTTCGCGCGCAAGAAAGGCTGAGCGCCGCCGCAACGAAGGATGGCGCATCACCGCACATTGACGCATCACCTCGGCCGTCGCCCTTCGAGGGCGTCGCTGCGCTCCGCCGCCTCAGGGTGACGCTCTGCGCGCGCATCCCTGCGGCGGCGTTCTGGTTTCGAGTGTCATTGCCGGGCCTGACCCGGCAATCCACCCTTTTCAAGACGATGGATGCGCGGATCGAATCCGCGCATGACGATGGACGGGCAAGCGGAAGCGACGTCGTTCCGCTTGCGGCTATGGGCGGCAATGACGCTCCGGGGTCTTTCCGTTTCAGGATGAAACGCTCTAATATAGCCGCTCCTCATTCGCGCCCCCGGCGTGCCGGACAGCTTCATGACCACCTTGCTCGTCACCCATCCCGCCTGTCTCGCTCACGAGATGCCGTTCGGCCACCCCGAATGCCCGGACCGGCTGCGCGCGATCGAGCGCACGCTCGACGACCGCCGCTTCGATGCTCTGGTGCGCGAGCTCGCGCCGGAAGGCTCGCTGGAGGACGCCGCGCTCTGCCACAGCGATCACCTGATCGACGAACTGCGCCACATCGCGCCGAGTCGCGGCTTCGCCTATATCGACGGCGACACCTCGATGTCGCCCGGCACCTGGGAGGCGATCCTGCGCGGCATGGGCGGCGCGGTCGCAGCCACCGACGCGGTGGTGCAGGGGCTTCACAGCAATGCCTTCGTGGCGATCCGCCCGCCCGGCCACCATGCCGAGATCGGCAAGCCGATGGGCTTCTGCTTCTTCGACAATGCCGCCATCGCCGCGCGCCATGCGCAGCGCAAGCATGGCATCGGCCGCGTCGCGATCGTCGACTTCGATGTCCATCACGGCAACGGCACCCAGGACATCTTCTGGGCCGATCCCACGGTGATGTATTGCTCGACGCATCAGATGCCGCTGTTCCCCGGCACCGGCGCGCGCAGCGAGCGCGGCGAGCACGACACCATCGTCAATGCGCCGCTGGCGTCCGGCGACGGCGGCAAGGAGTTTCGCGCGGCCTTCGACGACCTGATCCTGCCGCGGCTGACAGCTTTCGCGCCGGAGCTGATCGTGATCTCCGCCGGCTTCGATGCGCATCGCCGCGATCCGCTCGCCACGCTCAACCTGGAGGCCAGGGATTTCGGCTGGGTGACGCGGCGGCTGATGGATGTCGCCGCGGCCAGCGCCGGGCACCGGGTCGTGTCGGTGCTGGAAGGCGGCTACGACCTGGAGGGGCTGCAGGAGTCCGTCGATGCCCACGTCACCGCCCTGATGGGGCAATAGGGACGCCGCGTTTCGCCATAAAACGTCCGCACCGCGCGCTATCATCGGCACCGGAACGATCACACCAGACATCGAGGAGGCCGGCGATCCGGCGCCTTGCAGGAGCAAGACCATGGCCGATACCGCCCATGCCGATATCAAGACGCTGAGCTTCGAAAACGCGCTCGCGGAACTCGAATCGATCGTGACGCGCCTCGAGGGCGGCCAGGTTGCGCTTGAGGAATCCGTCGCCATTTACGAGCGCGGCGAAGCCCTGAAGCGGCGCTGCGAGGATCTGCTGCGCCAGGCCGAAGCCCGCGTCGACAAGATCACCACCGACGCCAAGGGCCAGCCGAACGGCACCGAGCCGCTCGACGTGCAATAGGCGTCCGCATAGATAGGGAGGCTTGGCGAACCTCTCACGCTTCCCCTTCTCGCTCGCTCCAACTCGCTCGCTCCAAGCCAGACGCAACGCCGATGGCGGGTCCCGGGCGCCGCGCCGGTGACGCGACGCAGACCCGGACGGGCGCGGGTTCGTCCGGGTCGCGGCAGCGACCGGCGAGTGCTTTATCTGCTGTCAACGGGTTGACCTGCTGCGCTTGCCTCGTCCAGTTAGGCGCGAGGGGGCGCACGCCGCATTGCAGCCGGCCTCCCCGTTCTGCGGCGTTTTCACCGGCCGATCCGTGGATCGTCCGGCCGGAAACGCCTGAGCCAGAGGATCGCACAGAGTGCGGGTGCAACGCCGACACATCATCTATGTCCAGGGCTACGACCCGCGCGGGCTGGCACAGTATTATCGTATGTTCCGCACCGAGCTGCGCAAATCCGACCGCGTCTACGGCCAGTCGTCGCGCATCGGCCGCCCGCGCCAGAACGACGATGCCAGCATGGCGACATGGACCATCGACGTCGCCGGCGAGGGCTGGATCACCCACGTCACCTACGATTTCCTGCGCTGGGAGGACCTGATCCAGGACGATCTCGGCTGGCCGATCTGGCGCACCGTGCTGCAGGGCTCGGCCACCTTCTGGCGCGCCGTGGTGATCGGCGTGATTCCGCGGATCTGGCGCGCGCATTGGCGCTTCGGCGCCTTCATCACCTATCCGCAGTTCATCCTGCTCAACCTGATGATCTGGTCGGCGGTGGCAGCGCTGGGCATCGGCGCCGCGGCCACCGCGCTCGGAGCACCGGCGGCGGCCGGCTGGGCGCTCGGTCTCGTCACCTTCCTCGGCGTGCTGTGGGGCCTGCTGAAGACCACCGAGAAGCGCACCTATGCGCTCTACCTGATGGCCGACACCATTTTCACTTGGCAGTTCGCGCATCGGCAGCGGCCGGAATGGGACATGCGGATCGCGCGCTTCGCCCGGCATCTCGCCAAAACCGCCCGCAGCAGCGACGCCGACGAGATCGTCATCGTCGGCCACAGCTCCGGCTCCTTTCTCGGCATCGAGATTCTGGCGCAGGCGCTCGATATCGACCCCGATCTTGGCCGCCATGGCCCCCGCATCGTGCTGCTGACCCTCGGCGGCAACCTGCCGATCGTCGGGTTCATGCCGGTCTCGGACCGGTTCCGCGGCCATCTCGCCCGGCTGGCGACGGAGCCGACGATCGACTGGATCGACGGCCAGTCACGAAAAGATGTGATGAATTTTTATCCATTCGACCCGGTGACCGGCCATGGCATCGCCAGTGCGGCGCGGCGCAACCCGGTGATCGTCCCGGTCCGGTTCCGCGACATGGTCGACCCGGCCCATTACAACCGCTTCCGCTGGCAGTTCTTCCGCGTCCACTTCCAGTTCGTGATGGCCAGTGAGAAGCCTCATCCCTTTGATTTCTTTGCGATTGTCTGCGCCCCGCAGGGTCTGCGCGACCGCGCGGAACAGGCCCGCGCCGCGGCCGCCGGGTCCGCCCCCGCCGGGCCCGTGGCGGACGGCGCAGCGCCCTGACCGGCTGGCAGGCTTCCGCAGGCGAACGGGAACGGCAGGGCCCCGCCAACCGTTATCATGCCGGAACCTGACGCTTTGACTTGAACCTGAGGCCGCTCCGACCGACCTATTGACAGCGCCGAAAATTGGCTTACCGGAGGAGGCTTGGTATAAGATTGGAAACACTATAGTTCAGCCTGCTCAGCCCGAGCCGCTTTGCTATTCGGCTAAGGGACCGAGACGGCTTGTGTAACCGCCAGGAAATCGACCGCGCAGCAAGCGTGACAGATATCACAGTTCACCATTGCCGCGTCTTCTAAGGCTTTGAATTCTAGGCTTCGAAATCATGTGTTCCCCGCTCAGGAGGCTGGATCAGGATGTTGGGTTTCAGATGCGCGATGGTGGCGCAGGGCCCGATTCATCCCGGCAGGCCATCTCCTGACATGAAAACTGGAAGTCCCCCGTGACCAACTTCAGCAAAACGCCTCTCCTCGATACGATCCGCACCCCGGACGATCTGCGCAAGCTCAAGGTCGAGCAGCTGCGCCAGGTCGCCGATGAGTTGCGGCAGGAGACGATCGACGCCGTCTCGGTCACCGGCGGTCACTTCGGCGCCGGCCTCGGCGTGGTCGAGCTCACCACCGCGATCCACTACATCTTCGACACGCCGCGCGACCGCCTGATCTGGGACGTCGGCCACCAGGCCTATCCGCACAAGATCCTCACCGGCCGCCGCGACCGTATCCGCACGCTGCGCACCGGCGGCGGCCTGTCCGGCTTCACCAAGCGTTCCGAGAGCGACTACGATCCGTTCGGCGCAGCGCATTCCTCGACCTCGATCTCCGCCGGCCTCGGCATGGCGGTGGCGCGCGATCTTTCCGGCGGCAACAACAACGTCATCGCCGTGATCGGCGACGGCGCGATGTCGGCCGGCATGGCCTATGAGGCGATGAACAATGCCGGCGCGATGAATTCGCGGCTGATCGTCATCCTCAACGACAACGACATGTCGATCGCCCCGCCGGTCGGCGCGATGTCGGCCTATCTGTCGCGGCTCTATTCCGGCAAGACCTACCGGACGCTGCGCGAGGCCGGCAAGCAGCTCAGCAAGCACCTGCCGAAGGCCCTCGCCGACCGCGCCAACCGCGTCGAGGAATATTCGCGCGGCTTCATGACCAACAGCGGCACGCTGTTCGAGGAGCTCGGCTTCTACTATGTCGGCCCGATCGACGGCCACAACCTCGATCACCTGCTGCCGGTGCTGAAGAACGTCCGCGACATGGAGAACGGGCCGATCCTGGTCCATGTCGTGACCCAGAAGGGCAAGGGCTATCCGCCCGCGGAAGCCGCCGCGGACAAGTATCATGCCGTGGTCAAGTTCGACATCGCCACCGGCGCCCAGGCCAAGGCCAAGCCGAATGCGCCGGCCTATCAGAACGTGTTCGGCCAGTCGCTGGTGAAGGAAGCCGAGAAGGACGACAAGATCGTCGCCATCACCGCGGCGATGCCATCGGGCACCGGCGTCGACATCTTCAACAAGGCGTTTCCGGAACGCACCTTCGATGTCGGCATCGCCGAGCAGCACGCGGTGACCTTCGCCGCCGGCCTCGCCACCGAGGGCTACAAGCCGTTCTGCGCGATCTACTCGACCTTCCTGCAGCGCGGCTACGACCAGGTGGTGCATGACGTCGCCATCCAGAACCTGCCGGTGCGCTTCGCCATCGACCGCGCCGGGCTGGTCGGCGCCGACGGCGCAACCCATGCCGGCTCGTTCGACAACGCCTATCTCGGCTGCCTGCCGAACTTCATCATCATGGCGGCCTCGGACGAGGCGGAGCTGGTGCACATGGTGGCGACCCAGGTCGCGATCAACGATCATCCGAGCGCGGTGCGCTATCCGCGCGGCGAAGGCCGCGGCGTCGAGATGCCCGAGGTCGGCGTGCCGCTGCCGATCGGCAAGGGCCGTATCATCCGCCAGGGCAGCAAGGTGGCGCTGCTGTCGTTCGGCACCCGGCTCGCGGAATGCGAGAAGGCCGCCGACGAGCTCGCCGCCCACGGCCTCTCCACCACCGTCGCCGATGCGCGCTTCATGAAGCCGCTGGACGTCGAGCTGGTGCTGAAGCTGGCGCGCGAGCACGAGATCCTGATCACCGTCGAGGAAGGCGCGGTTGGCGGCTTCGGCGCGCATGTGATGCAGACGCTGACCGATCACGGCATGCTCGACAGCGGCCTGCTGCGCTTCCGCGCGATGGTGCTGCCGGACGAGTTCATCGACCACGACACGCCGGCGGCGATGTATGCCTATGCCAAGCTCGACGCCAAGGGCATCGTCGCAAAAGTGTTCGAGACCATCGGCAAGGACAAGACCGGCACCGTCAAGCTCGCCGGCGCGTGATCGTCACGCAGGAATCGACAGGCCCCCGCTTCCGCACCCCGGCAGCGGGGGTTTTTCTTTTGCCGCCCTCGTCATGCGCGGACTTGATCCGCGCATCCATCTTCTTAAGAAAATGATGGATTGCCGGGTCAAGCCCGGCAATGACATTGGTGTTTCCGTCGGACCATGAAACGCTATAAACTGATCGCGCCATGACACAGACACCCAAGCGCGCCGACGTGCTGCTCGTGGAACGCGGTCTGTTCGAGAGCCGGGCGCGGGCGCAGGCGGCGATCGCCGCCGGTCTCGTCACCGCCGATGGCCGTCCCGTCGCCAAGCCCTCCGAACTGCTCGCGGCCGACGCCGTGCTACAGGCCGAGCCGGCGCATCCCTTCGTGTCGCGCGGCGGCGTCAAGCTTGCCGGCGCGCTGGCGCGCTATCCGATCGAGATCGAAGACCATGTCTGCCTCGATGTCGGCGCCTCCACCGGCGGCTTCACCGAAGTGCTGCTGAGCGAGGGCGCGGCGCTGGTGTTCGCCATCGATGTCGGCACCGACCAGCTCCACGACAGCCTGCGCGGCCATCCGCGTATCGTCTCGATGGAGAGAACCGACATCCGCAGCTTCGAGGGCAGGCGGCTGCCGCAGCGGCCGGACGTGGTGGTGATCGACGTGAGCTTCATCTCGCTGAAGCTGGTGCTGCCGGTGGCGCTGCAGCTCGCCGCCGCGCCGATGAGCCTGCTGGCGCTGATCAAGCCGCAATTCGAGGCGCCGCGCGCCGCGATCAGGAAGGGCATCGTGCGCGACGCCGCCGTGCACAAGGCGGTGTGCGACGACATCGCCGCCTTCGCCGCCGCGCAGGGCTGCACCGACATCGCGGTGTTTCCTTCCGACATTCCGGGCGGCGACGGCAATCAGGAATTCTTCATCGGCGCCCGCCGTGGCTGAAACGCTTCTGATCGATCACGTCGGCCAGCGCGGCGACGGCGTCGCCTATTCCGGCGCCGCCGCCTGCTTCGTGCCCTGCACGCTCCCCGGCGAGACGGTGGAGGCCGAGCCGCTCCCCGATCAGCCGGAGCGGATGCGGCTGCGCGCGGTGCTCACGCCGAGTCCGGAGCGGATCGATCCGTTCTGCCCCAGCTTCGGCAGATGCGGCGGCTGCGCCATCCAGCACTGGGACAGCGCCGCCTATCGCGCCTGGAAGCGGCAGCTCGTGGTCGATGCGCTGGCGCGCGCCGGCATCGCCTGCGACGTCGACGATCTCGTCGATGCCCACGGCGCGGGGCGCCGCCGCGTCGTGCTGCATGCGCGCCGCGCGGCCGACGGCACCGTGCCGGTGGGCTTCACCGCGGCCGGAAGCCACGCGGTGGTCCCGATCGCAAGCTGCCCGATCCTCGATCCCGCCCTCGATGGCGCACTGGATGCCGCGCGCGCCCTCGCCGACCTGCTGCGGCCGGTCAACAAGCCGCTCGACATCCACGTCACCGCCACCGACAACGGCCTCGACATCGACGTGCGCGGCTCGGGACCATTGCCGGCGCCGACGATCGCCGCGCTGTCGCGCCTCGCCGGGCGCCACCGGCTGGCGCGGCTGACGCGGCATGGCGAACCGGTGCTGATGCGGGCGCCGCCGGTGATCACGATGGGCACGGCGACAGTGACGCTTCCCGCCGGCTCGTTCCTGCAGGCCACGGTGGCGGGCGAGGAAACGCTGGCAGCGCTCGCCGTGCGTCATTGCGGCAAGGCGAGGCGCATCCTCGACCTGTTCTGCGGCGTCGGGCCGTTCACGCTGCGGCTCGCCGCGAAGGCACGCGTCGCAGCCTTCGACAGCGACGCGGAGGCCGTCGCGGCGCTGCGCAAGGCGGCCGCGGCGACGCCCGGACTGAAGCCGGTCACCGCGGACGCGCGCGACCTGTTCCGGCGGCCGCTGGTGCCGCAGGAGCTGCGCGATGTCGATGCGGTGGTGTTCGATCCGCCGCGCCAGGGCGCCGAGGCACAGAGCCGCCAGCTTGCCGCGAGCCGCGTGCCGGTGATCGTCGCGGTGTCGTGCAACGCGGCCACCTTCGCGCGCGACGCGCGCATGCTGATCGACGGCGGCTATCGGCTCGACAGCGTCACGCCGGTGGACCAGTTTCGTCATACTCCCCATGTCGAACTGGTGGCGCGGTTCAGGCGCTGACGCCGTCGGACGCACCTCGTGTCGTCGCGCTAAGCCTCGACCTGATCGGCCGTCAGCTCAACCTGGATTTGCCGGATCTGCTGCCAGATGAAATCCATCACCACGCGCGTGCGCGGCGCCAGATGCCGCCGCGACGGATAGACCAGGCTGAAGGCGGTGGTCGGTGCCGGACAATCGCTGAGGACATGGATCAGCTGGCCGCTGCGCAGATCATCGAAGATCTCGACCAATGTCAGATAGGCGATGCCGTATCCGGAGCGGGCTGCCAGATGCACGGCGCGCGCATCGTTGGCGAGGAATCCGCCGGACACCCGGAAACCGCGATGCCCTTCCGGCGTGATGAAGGTCCACACGTCTGAACCGGGGCCGATATTGTGCACGATGCAATTGTGGTGCACGAGGTCTTCCGGTGTCATCGGCGTGCCCTTGTGCTCGAGATAGGCCGGCGATGCCACGGCAATGCGCACGGCCTCGCCCCGTCGTCCGACCACGAGCGATTCATCCTTGATCTCACCGACCCGCATGGCGAGGTCGAGACGCTCCTCGATCAGGTCGCCGAGCCGATCGCCGACCACCAGTTCCACCCTCAGTCCAGGATTGGCCGCGAGCAAGGTCGGCAGGCGCATCGCCAGGAACCGGCTCGACGCCACTGTGATCCCGACCCGCACAAGCCCGACCGGGGCGGCGCTATGCTGCCGGAGCGCGGCCTCCATTGCCTCCACACCCTCGAGCACCGGCTGCGCCATTTCGAGCAGCATCTCGCCGTCATCGGTCAGGCTCAGCTTTCGCGTGGTGCGGTGGAACAGGCGCACGCCGAAATGATCCTCCAGCTGTGAAATCTGGCGGGCCACGGCAGCCTGGCTGAGCTCGCGTTCACGCGCCGCGGCGGTGAATGAGCCGGTCTTCACGACCCGCGCGACGAGATCCAGTGCGCCGAGCATATCCATCGATTTCCCCGAAAAATGCAAAGATCATTCACGACAGGACGGGCTTATCACCTCGCGACCGCAGTCCTATGTGGCAAACCGCATACCGGCCTTGCGCTCCGCGCGCCTGCATGCCGCCAGGCGCGCCCTCATACGGCAGCGCCGGCGCCTGTTGCGAGGGTAAATCATGATCCATCTCGTCAAACTGCAAGCTTACCTGACACCCATCCTGGTCGCCGCCGGCATCGGCCTGACCCGCGGCGATACGCTTCCGGTCATTCTCATCTCGAGCCTGTTCAGCGGCGCTAATCCCGCCACGAGCGCGAAGAAGCAGGCTGCGGCGCCGCATGCCGGGATGGAATCCGCCGCCGCCGACGGTCGCTGATCGGCTTTGCTGTGCGAGGAATCGTCGCGCGCGGCCCGTGATCCGTTCACGGCGGGAATGCGGCGAAGCGCGTCGTCATTCCCTCGGAAAACGCAAAAGTCTTGAATGCAAAACCGGAATTATTCTGCGCACGGAAGCTGCTTAAACAACAAGCATCAATAACAAACGGAGTAATCGTGATGATAGGTTTTAAGACATTCTCCGCAGCCGCATTGGGCCTCGCGATGCTGACATCGCAAGCCTCCGCTCAATGCGTCGATTGCGCGATCTATCCGAATCGTGACCATCTCAACGGCGGCGCGGAGACCCCCGCTGCGAAGATGGGCCTCGAGCACGCCGGCGGCGGCGCTCCCGTCTATAACCCCGATGCCGCGGCCAATGCCCACAATGCCTATGTGGAGAGCCAGAACCGGGCCACCCACCGCTCGATCCATCACCGCAAGACGAGAGCCGTGCGCAAGACCAGATAACGATCTGCCCGCGCCCGCAGCGGCGGTGTGATCTGCATCCGCTGGCGCCATTCGCCGCGCAAGAAGACGCGACGCGCCTCAGTCATCTTCCGACGGCATGCCCCCCTTCAGGAAGATGCCCGGTCCCTCCCCCGCCTATCGGGGGAGGGATTGGAGAAACCGGAATCCGGCTTTCCTTGCAATCCGGCTTTTCTTGCTTGCCGGCTTTCCTTGCTCGCGCGCCGTCGCGGCCGCAGCCGGCCTCATGCCATCGGCGCCAAGCAGGCGCTACCGCCCCCAGCGCTCCTGCCAGATCTTCTCGCCGACCATGCAATCGACGCGCGGCTCGTGACCGGCCGCGGGAACGAGGCGCGGCGACGGCGTGCGTCCGGCCACTTCCATCACCAGCTTGGTGCGGATCGCCTCGCTGAAGCGGCTGCGGTCCTTGATCGGCACCACGAAGGAGCCCGGGCCGCCGATCACGCAGTCTTCGTAGTAATAGTCGAGATGCTCGATATCCATGGTCGAGTAGGACAGCTCCTTCACCATGATCGGCAGCCCGTTGATGACGATGCCCTTCTCCAGCGCCGCGTCGCGTGCCGACGTCACCGGCATGCCGTTGTTGTTGGGGCCGTCGCCGGAAATGTCGATGACACGGCGCAGGCCGCGATACGGATTCTGATCGAACAGCGGCACCGCGAAGTTGATCGCGCCGGAGATCGACGTGCGCGCGGCGCGGCGCACCGGCGTCTTCATGATCTCGGCCGCCACCGCGTCCGCGGATTCCGGCCCGTCGATCACCCGCCAGGGAATGATGATCTTCTGGTCGTTGGAGGCCGCCCATTCGACATAGGTGACGGCGACCTTGCCGCGCGGCCCCGTCTTCAGCGCCTGCAGAAATTCCTTGGAGACGATGGCCTGGGCATAGCCCTCGCGTTGCACGCCGAGCTCGTCGAGGTCCATCGAATAGGAGACGTCGACCGCGAGCACCAGTTCGACATCCACCGCCGTCTCCGCGTCTTCGGCGGCGCGGGGCGGCGCGGGCGCGGCAATGCCGGCCACGTCGCCGGTCATCAGCCCCGCCATCAGCATCACCACGATCGAGACATCCCGGCGCATCGCGGCCCTCCTGTCGATCAATGCGGATGGTGGCATCCAAAATGGGGCGGGAAAAGGAGGAACCGTTGCGTTTTCAGCATCGGTGTCCGCTGAAAACGCCTACTCAGGCCGGGCTCCCCGCATTATCTGTTATGATCAGACGATGGGAACAGGTGCGCATGAGCGATACCGTCACCAAGCCGCGGACCAAGGGCCAGACCAAGACCGCGCCCAAGACCGAGCGGCCACGGCTGCACAAGGTCATCCTGCTCAACGACGACTTCACGCCGCGCGATTTTGTCGTCACCGTGCTGAAGGCGGAGTTCCTGATGGCCGAGGCGCAGGCCACCAAGGTGATGCTGACGGCGCACCAGCGCGGCGCCTGCGTTGTCGCCGTGTTTCCCCGCGACGTGGCGGAGACCAAGGCGACCCGCGCCAGCGAGGCCGGCCGCGCCAAAGGCTATCCGCTGCAGTTCACCACCGAGCCCGAAGAATAGCGCGACGCCGCGATCCCGAGTGCCGGACCGGAAAGTAATATCGCATCGTCGTGGAGAGACGCCGCGGTGCGCCGGCTGTCGAGCAATGTCGCGCGTCCAACCGATTTTCCCGTCAGACACTGACGCGCGCGGGCTCACCCGCGCGGCGGCAGCGCCTCGTCGATCAGCCCATAAACGCGCTCGGCGCGGCGGAATCCTGCGATCGGAAACTCGCCGAGATTGATCCAGCTCTCCGGCGCCGCGGCGGCAAAGCCTTCCGAGGCGACGATGGTGCGGTTGAGGTCGCTTGCGATCTTCTCCAGCCGCGCGGCCAGATTGACCGCCGGCCCGATGCAGGTGAAGTCGAGCCGGTCGCCGCCGCCGATATTGCCGTAAAGCACCTCGCCGACATGCAGCGCCAGGCCGTAGCGGAATTTGTCGAAGGTGACGCCGGCGTGACGGTAGCTCATCGCCGCGACGCGCGCGCGGCTGGCCCGCGCCGCCGCCAGCACCCGGCCGCAGACCTCGGCGGTGTCGGCGCCTTCCGCGATGGGAAACACCGCGAGCAGCCCGTCGCCCATGAATTTCAGCACCTCGCCGCCATATTCGGCAATCGGCTCCACCTGACAGTCGAAATAGAGATTGAGCACCTCGACCACCGCCTGCGGCGGCAGCATGTCCGACAGCCGCGTATAGCCGCGCAGGTCCGACAGCCAGATCGCCGCCGACATGGTCTCGGCGTGGCCGCGGCGGATCTGCCCGGCGAGGATGCGCTGGCCCGCGCGGTTGCCGACATAGGTGTCGAGCAAGGCGGTCGCGGTGCGCTCGAGGCGGACGATCTCGATGACGCGGGCGAGCGGCGCCATCAGCAGGCGCAGGCCGTCGACCTCCGCGTCGGAGAAGCCGCCCGGCGCCGTCGTGGTCCAGCTCACCGCATGAATCTCGCCGTTGAGGAAGCGCAGCGGCATGGCGACATAGTCGGTCATGCCTTCCGCACGGGCGTCGCCGAAGAAGCTCGACGCATCCGCCCTGATCTCGTCCTCGCGCCGCCGCACCTCCACGCCCTGGGTATGGACCAGCCGCAGCGGGCTGTGCAGAAACTCCTCGCTTTCCTCGATGCCGTAGGGCGCGGCATAGACCGTGACCCCCTCGCCGCGCCGCCACGTGAAGCTCTGCCCGAACATCTGCGGATGCAGGGTGCGGACGAACACGCCGACCCGCCACAGCGCGAGCCCCGCGGCGACGAGCCGCTCGCACAGTTCCTGCATCATCTCTTCCGGCGGCAGCCCGTTGCGCTCGCCGGCGGAGATCCAGCCGGAAATTTCTTTCAGATGCTCGAGCCGCATGGGCGTCAACTCGCAAGGGGTGGTGATCGACTGGCGGGGGCGAATCGGGAATCCGATCCTGTTCGAGACGGCCCTTCAAATGCGTCGAAAAGGCGGTTTCCGGGTCCGGCGGCAGAGGCATAGAAAGGTGCGGGGACCGCACGACGCCCGCGCCTATCTCGGCGCCACCGTGCCCGGCTTTCCGAATTTCTACATGCCGATCGGGCCGGACACCGGTCTCGCCATGGCGGCTGGTGGAGTTCTGGGCCATGACCCGGCGGCTCGATCCCGCCGACTACGCCTTCGCCTGAGCCGCGCTCAGCCGACCTGCCCGCGATGGCGCAGCAGATGGTCGGCCAGC